>Ga0214545_1005739_pt1 | contig 22162 bp, 8 predicted proteins | sample CNSS4metaG_FD_160064 | JGI IMG/M metagenome (GOLD analysis project Ga0214545, IMG submission 160064) | Root nodule microbial communities from cowpea collected in UCLA plant growth center, Los Angeles, California, USA - CNSS4 | ecosystem: Host-associated > Plants > Roots > Nodule | place: USA...
TATATTTATTTATAAAATATTATATATATATATATATATATATATATATATATATATATATATATATTTAAAAAGGAACGAACAAAGTTTTTTTTTTATGTTTTATTTTGGGGGAAAGAAACGAATAAAGCTTTTTTTTAGTGTGAGAAAGGAATAAAATTATATTACTAGATTAATGATTATTGACTTTAATAGGAATAATGTACTAGTTAATTAAAATGAAAAAAGGTTTGGTTAAGAAATCGCAGGTATGATGGATTACATATCAATGGAATAAAGTGAAGTAGCATACCTAATATCCCATCATATTTATTTGGTACACAATTCTTTTCATTTACTCAATATAATGTGCTTTTCATGTAAATTGAAAGAGAACGAAAAAAATACAGCATGCTTAAATTTCTTAAAATAAATTTATAAAAGCTTTAAGAAAACACCTAAAAAATCAAGTATTAATATTTTTTACCAAACAAATTAATTTAGATTTCAAAATAAAATTTAGAATTGCATAATTTTAATCAAAAACAATTTGCATGTGAAATTTTAATTTAAGAAACTGTATGTTATTTAAACTTATACATATTTCAAATATTCAGAATCGATAAATTTATATTTTATTCCAATTTTAATTATTAAAACAAATTTATTAATTCAGATAATTGATTTTCAATTTAATAGTGAAATGTTGACTTGCTACCTTCTTTGGTTTCATAACTTTTCCGATTTTGAAAACATGACCAAAATTTGAAGATTAATGAAAGGATTAACTAATTTTCTTATCTTAATAATTATCCTTTTCCACGCTATATAAACTCTACAAAATTAGTATCCAAAGTCACTCTTTCATCTTCAACCTCTGTACTTCATCATCAAAGTTCCATACTCAAAAACCATGGCCTCCACCAATGCTCTTCCTCCCACCGGTAGCGGTCTCGTCGTCAGCTTCGGCGAGATGCTCATCGACTTCGTCCCCACCGTCTCCGGCGTCTCCCTGGCCGAGGCCCCGGGTTTCCTCAAGGCTCCCGGAGGCGCTCCAGCCAACGTCGCCATCGCCGTCGCAAGACTCGGCGGCAAGGCCGCTTTCGTTGGCAAGCTCGGCGACGACGAGTTCGGCCACATGCTCGCCGGAATCCTCAAGGAGAACGACGTGAGATCCGACGGGATCAACTTCGACCAGGGTGCGCGCACTGCGCTCGCGTTCGTGACTCTACGCGCCGACGGAGAGCGTGAGTTCATGTTCTACAGAAACCCCAGCGCCGACATGCTCCTCACGCCTGAAGATCTCAACCTTGAACTCATCAGATCTGTACGTAAATTCTCTCTCTGAAATTCTTCATTTTTTTAATTTCTTCTTCTTCTTCGGAAAACTTGCAAGCTGTGGTATTTGTGGTGCACGCGCGTGTGGGAATGTGGGCTTTAAGGTAATGAGTTTTGCCGAGTCAGCTTATGGGGGTCCGCGAGTGGATCTAGTTTACCCGAATAACGCATTATGTTTTTGATAAATTAAAACTGAAAATAAAACCATTTTTCCTTTTTTTTTTCTAATTCGCAATCATATCAGATCGGAAAAGCTGGTCACGTGACGTGTCTCACGTGTTTTTTCTATTTTGGAAGGAACTTTTATGGGTTGGATAATGCACGTTGGGACCACTTTCTCATAATGGATCTCCTGTTTCTTTTCTTCAAACAAACTCAATACATTTTTTTTTCTTTTCTTTAATTTATCATTTTTTTCTACATAATAACGGTTTTTATATATGTATTCACAATTTTTTTCTGAACGTTAATCCCTTAAAAAAAAAAAAAAAAATCAATTCAGCGCTTTTCAGTAAAGTTTGTCCTTCTAATTATTCTTACATTAAAGTACTAAATTTTGAAACTTCATTTTTACTCCAACTCTATTACAAACAGTTACTTTGAAAATCAAAACTTTTTATTTCTTTTTGTATCGATTTTAAAGCTTAAGAAAAAAACCTGTGATCTTTCTTTTCCGTGACTTTGGTTTAAAGTTAGCATTTATGTTTATACACATACTTGTTGATATTTTGAACCTTTGTGCTTCGAAAAATGAATCATAATTCAGCAAAAAAAAAACTGAAAATAATTTTAACACAAATTGCGCTTTCTTTTTGTTTCAAATTTTAATATTTTCAAGAAATTGGTCACAGATTAAACTTCGGAGCATCCAACTACTATTAACTATATACTAATCAAATATTTTATTTTATTTGTTTTTATAGATATCTATAACTATTTCTACTCACGCCCTAGGTTGAGAGTGGAGTTAACGAAGCTCATTTGCTGTCCTTTGACTAGAGGCGATTAATTGTTTTTGTCTCAACAGTACACTCATGGGGCTGCATGTAGTCCCTGTACGTGATCTCACGCGCCTGTTGATTCTACCAGAACCATTAAAAGTTAAATGGAATAAAATTTCGAAATTAATGCAAATAATGAAGATGCGAGAGTATAAATTAATGTTGTCTTCATAAATTATTCAATGAGTGAATTATATATGACATGGTTGGGACAGTGATTTTGATGAATAATATAGGGATACGTGTTTAGAGCTTTTGTTTTCAAACGGTGCTTAGAAGGAACCAACAAGTAGTTTTGTTGTTTTATTTGTAATTGTTCTTATCATTCATTTATCATACTGTATTGCATTATTGGTTTGGTGTTCCCGTCTGACAAAAATATCAGGGTTTATTTATTTATATATATATATATATATAAAATAAAAAAATAAAATCTGGAGGGGGATGATAGAGACCCTCTAGGGATTGCAGGCAACTTAAGATAATGGGAGACAGTTCACTGTTTGTTTATTTGTTGTTTTGTTCTGAGTTGCAGATGAAGGGCCTGGTTTACATTTTACAGCCTTGCAAACATGTTTATGATTAAAAAATAATAATAACTTGCCGGCCTTTTGCCATGAAGGTGTACGGCGATGAATTCATGAACAAAGTACTATTTTTTGTTGTCTTCAGTTAGTGTTTGGCAGTGTATTTGGTGATTTACATAAAAAAATTTGATTATGAAGCAATTAAAAGTTATGATTGATGTGATCAGGCAAAGGTATTTCATTATGGATCGATAAGTTTGATCGTGGAGCCATGCAGATCAGCACACCTGAAGGCAATGGAAGTTGCGAGGGAAGCAGGGTGTCTGCTGTCTTACGATCCAAACCTCCGGCTACCGTTGTGGCCATCGCCCGAGGAAGCGCGTCAGCAGATACTCAGCATATGGGAGAAGGCTGATGTGATAAAAGTGAGCGATGTGGAACTTGAATTCCTAACCGGAAGTGACAAAATTGACGATGAATCTGCTCTCTCACTGTGGCATCCCAATTTGAAGTTGCTCCTTGTCACTCTTGGGGAACACGGTTCTAGGTACTATACCAAGGTAAAAACAAAAACACCCTACTCTCTTTCAATTTAACTTCCCTTTCTGCATTTCGATTTACTTTTTGTAACAATCGTTCTCCTTTTTTTGCACAAACCAGAATTTCCATGGATCAGTGGACGCTTTTCATGTCAACACAGTTGATACAACTGGCGCAGGCGATTCCTTTGTCGGTGCTCTATTATGCAAGATTGTCGATGATCAATCCATACTTGAAGTGAGTGCTGCTTCATGAAAAGTTTAGAAAATTAATTTATTGTATTGTTATTACTGGTTTTGTATTGTCTTTAGTAGCATCTTAAGTTATATATTTATTTGTAACTGCAGGATGAAGCAAGGTTAAGGGAAGTGCTGAAGTTTGCAAATGCGTGTGGGGCAATTACAACTACTAAAAAAGGAGCAATTCCCGCTCTTCCCACAGAGGCTGATGCTCTCAACCTGATCAAAGAGGCATAGAAATTTTTAGTGCTATTATCTTTTGGTTTTCTTTATATATATTGTCTTCATCTTTTCACTTTTCTGCTCCTCAAGTTGCTTGCTATCAACTTAAGATGGATTTTGATTCTTGCTTTTCTCTGTTTTATTCCCCCCCTCATTCTGCATTAACAGTAATATCACATATGATTTGGGGTTTTTGCAAATGATTTCTTTCAAATTTGATATATTTGGTCGAATTAAAATTTGAGTGCTTATCATCTTGGCCCACAACTGCATCTTCTTCGGGACTTGAATTGTGTCGTCTTTTTATTGTAAAGAAGATTGCATATTATGTAATCTTGGTTTTTATAAATCAAACATGAGTATAGAATCAAAGTTTCGGGTCATCAATTGGTTCATTCAGTGAAGTAGTGTAGTTTAAACAATCTGTCTGGTTTACTACAATGGGTAGATTAATCTGATTAAAGATTTGTTTTTTTACATTACTTTCCAAATATTTTATACAAAATATCTTTTATTAATAAGCATATGAATATTAACAAAAATGGATATATTTTTTTTATTGACAGAAAAACGTAAAGGAGGGTGTGCCTGAAGCCTCGAAAACCAGGTGTCTTATTCTGTGATAATTTTAATTGGTTTGTGGTGTAAAGTAAAGCAATCCACCCAACCCACTGTAAAATTAAAATAAAAAGTGGAGAGATTGTGTCATAATGTAACAAACAAGGGCCATATACCCAAAACGACAGTTTACAATTTTTTAAATTATTATAATATCTAATATGCATTTATTCATTTTTAATGTATTTATTAGTATATATTATATAAAAAATTAAAAAGATGACAGTTGTAAATGTTAGTATACATTCAAATAACTTTATACTGCACAATTTTTAATATCATCTTAAAAGAATATTTGAAAAGTGCTAGCTATAATTCAATTTATAATATACTTTTGAAAGGCTAAAGTTCGCAGAAGCAATGGTAAAACTATACATTTTCTCAATTTTGAAACAAAAGAGCTATTTCGTTTGACATTTGAGAATTTAGATGAGTATCGATAATTCAATAAATATATTCAACTATATATACAAATAAAGTGCACCTAATCACTTATGATTTCGGTCTTCTTTATTTTTAATTATCTATTTATTCAACATTGCTTTCTAATAATTAAATGCTTAAAGAAAAAAAAAAAAAACCTTTGTAAGCGGAAGGAAGTGAACTTGCAGAATCATCAGAGAACCTTTCTCCTCCACTAACAAATATAGCTTCACGTTTATAAGTCATTTTGGTATATTTTGGAAAAATAGTGTTGGTCCAAAATAATAAAAACTATATTTGATTTTAATTCTCGACAAGCAATATTTTAAAGTTGACTTTTGAAAAAAATATTTTGAGTGTCATTAATCTCAAATGTGTGTAAACAAGTATTGGAAAATTTAGGATTTTTGAAATATAAAGATATATGAAATATGTGGTATAAATGATGTTATTATTTTATTTTATTTATGTATTTTTTATATCAAATATTTATAATAGTTCAATATTTTTTCTTAAATTTAAATAATAACTAAATCTATTTTTATTGTTATATGAAATATATTTCTAAAACTAAATGATTTTCTACAAATTAATTTAAATGAAAAATATATTAAGTAAATATTTTTAACATTCTTCCCTACTGAAAATCTCTTTATTTTAATTTTAAATTTTTAAATTTGATTCTTTTTCTTCTGATGTTTGATTTTATCTTCCATATTTTTGTTTGGAATTCTTGTTTTTCTTCTTTCTTCGATAGGATTACATCTTCATTTAATTTGATATTTTCCATTTCATTTCTTTTTCTATTAGCATCATTTTATTTGTCTATTGTGGATTTTATGGTACTGACATCGGAACTTTAATATACATTAGAATGTGAGTTTTTATCAACTTTTTCCACTTCTTTCTATTGTGGATTCCATGATAATTATATTTGACCTTTGATGAATATTAGAATGTGGGTCTTTATCTACTTTTTTCACTTAAAGATTAGAAGTCTTCAAGAGACATCTATGTTCTTTTGATTTTAATCCTTTTTTTATATTCTCTTTATTTGTAGCCAATTTTTCTTTCATCAAATTTAAAGCACGGCATTTATCTATGAACTCTGAATACTAACGCTATTTGAATCTTTAACCATATAGAGTTTGTTTTCAAAGGACATTTTATAACCTTTTTTCTCAAACATCAAAAATTAATTTGAAAGTTTTAACTACAATTGTTCCTTTAATTTCATGACAAATTGTTCTTCATTTTCAATTATTACTTTGTAATATTTCATTTGTTAAAGTGCTCGATCATGAGTCATGTGGTTTGTCCAACCATTATTTATAAGTCAACCTTTTGTAAATTTGTTGATTATAATTTATGATGACGCGAGAAGTAGTTTCTCCTCTCTGATTCATCCTCTACCATCTTGACATCTTATTAAGGATGTTGGGATTTGTGAATCTTTTTCAATGTTCCAATTGGTTACATTTGTGACATTTTGCATCTAGCCTCCACCAACACTTATGTTGCAATAATTATTTTCTTATAATAGGGATAAGATGAAAAAACTCATATTGTTGTATTTGTTTCTTTTGTTGTTTTTGACTTCAAGAGTACTTTGTCTCTATAAAGTAAAGTATTGTCAATTGTATGATCTTCTATCATATTTGCAAAAATCTTAAAAATTCTAATTTTGGTATCATGAGTCATTGTTCCTATGGGACTTGTAAAATGGAAGAATATTTCTCATAAATGGTATTAGAGTCGTTGGTTCATCATGGTGACCGACTTATAATGTTGTGATAAAAAATAACAACACGATATCATTACAACAACAACGACGGTATAAGTGAAGATCATACATGCTTTCATTCAAAGGGAAATGTATCAATGTAAAAGGGATTCATCCTTGAAAGAAAGATTGTTGAAAATCCAATCTAGGGTCTAAGTCACACATTAGATAAAAATGAAAAGGTTGAGTATCATATAAGTTAGAAGACTCATACATCTATTACTTTAATGTTTTTAATGTTTTCGGTTAAAAGTGGTGTAAATCTCTTATAGATTGAACTTAAGTCATATTTCTATAATCTCTCCCCAATAAACTATGAACTTGATTTTTTTAATTTTATTTTTTAAAAGGTAGTTATAGGGTTATTTTCGGTTCTTGATAAATAATCTCTAGATAATCTTTTGACCCTTATCTATAATTAAAAAATGGAAAGACAACTTTTTTTCTTTATTAAATTATTAGAAATGTCTTTAGCTAATCGTCAAAGAAGAAAGGCCTTTAGCCTCTCAAAGTTTTGAAGAGACAAGGTCTAAGTGTTTGATAAATTTATGGAAAGACAAAAGGTCCAAGTGCGTACCTGCAAATCGTGAACTGATAACGAAGGATTTTGATTTTTTTTATTTAAAAACACACAAAAAAAAAAAAAAAACCAATTTTTTTATTAAAAAAAAAAAAAAAAAAAAAAAAAAACCAAGGATTTTGATAGGAAGTAACCAGAGTGCTCTTTTTTCCTTTCAGTATTTAAAATTTGATGATACATGATCCTAGGACATGTTGATCCAAATATTGAAGCATCTATTTTTACAGTCTCCAACTGAGGTTCCTGTTATTTTTCATTCAACCCTATTAGTTTTTCACCCCTTTTTCTGCAAAAAAAGTTTCATGTAAGAAACCTTGATAATGATTCTTTTTTCCTCCTTTTTTGTATTCTAATGGAAAATAGTCAAAAGATTACCTATTAAATTGTTCAACATATGAAACCAAAACTTGTCATCTAACTAAAGACATCAAGTTGGATTTTCCCTGCCATATATACAAGTAATGTCGCTGCCAAAATTGGTGTTCGACACAAATATACGTATGAAATTAATCAGCCCAAAGATCAAGGAAAATTTAATCTCCTAAGATTTAATCTATACTATTTTTCTAAAATTAAAACCATTCCAAGCTCCTAAAATGAAATATTTATCAACTCCACAGAACTAGTTAACAACATACTTCATTACTCACAGTTCTATGAGAAGTATGCATACACAACTCATCAATCTACAGACACATGCAATAGTCCTCTTAGCCCTTAGCTTCAGCTGCATATTGAACAGTTCATTAACATCTCCATCTAGAATGCATATACAACTCATCAATGTACACAGATACATGCAATTATTTATATGATCATGTGTTCTACCCTAAATCAGGAACAGTGAAGTGTTCCTCATCATCTTCATCTAGGACTTCAATCCTAGGCTTTTTGTAAGACATGAAGGACTTAGAAGAAGCTTTCTGTGAGGTAACATTGCTGGTATGTGTCACTGGAAGCTGGGGAACTTCAGCAGCGGCTAAGGGTTCCTGAGGAAACTGTTCACCAAAAAGACCTGCATCTGCTAGCCATTCAAGCTCTCCAAACTCCAGAGACTGCTTCTGAGCCTGAAAAAAATCAATCAGTTCCAAACATTATAACAATACACAAGGGCAACAACAGCATAATTAAGTGACCTCAACAACTCCTTACCATAACCCTCAACACAGTTTATGGTGCAAATATGATACACATGTTCTTTAAAGAGAGTTAAGAAAACCAGAATCAAGAGCCGGAATGTACTACATAGAAGCCAACCAACCTCCCTTCTAATTAATAAATTAAAGGGTTAAATATGTTTTTAGTCCCCAAAATATGAAATTGGAATTCGTCCCTCTCTCAAACTTTGATACCTTTTGGTCTCCAAACTATAAAAATAAATGGATATAATCATTTTAACCTAATCGAGTTAATATTTTTGGACTTGTTACACGGTGTTTCAAGCATACATTTAAGTGGAGTCAAAACAGTACAAACAACTCAAACGATCCTAAAATGTATTTGACACGTAAGACAAATTCGATGCAGTTGAATAAAAAGGACTATATCCATTCATTTAGTGCAATGTGAGAGTTAAATTCTTCCCTCATAAACCTTAATCTCTAAATTCATAAAAATTGAAAAATAACTAACGTAGTAAGTCTTCATCCCTCACACCAACAAACAAAAATTTGTGTGCATATTTCTTGGAGAAGTTGTGTAACCCATAAGAGGGACGGACAACTTGAAGTGAAATTCAAGGTGAGGCAAGGCTGTATGCTATTTCAAAATGGATATTTAGAGATAGCAGAACAAAAAGATACCTCTCCAAATAAAGTCATGTTAGGCATCAGTATGAACTTTGACATAAAATGGTACCTCTTAATCATACTAGATTCTTTTATCAAAATCACTCTAATTTCTTAGCTAATACATGTAACTACAGTAGTGAAACAAAGCTGGCTTACTTTGTCTGGTGACTCAAAGTCTGTTAATTCCAACAAGTCATCAACTGCCCAAGATGATGTGAAGCTAGGCACTTGCTGAGAAGGAACTTTCACAGGAACTTCTTGTGCATTTGGATTAGATGGTTCCATGTGACCCTTTTCATTGCCTTTGGTGCAATTAGAACCCAAAGCCACCCTAATACCAGTAGCAAGAAACCGCTGGTGGTTCGCAGAAAGGCTTCCAGCAACATGAATTGGCTCGTCACAGTCTTTACACAAGAGTGCTCTGTCCTCAACACAGAATATGAAAGCTGCCTTATCCTACACACACATCACAAAGTTAATAAAATTATCCATGTTCAACACAGGTTTCAACTCTTATAACATTACATAAGGATGATTCTTTAACTTAAATAGTCAAAGATGAATGAGGTTTTGGTAGAACAATACATGACCATAGCATCTCTAGCCTCTTCCTTGCATAAGCTTATTACATCACAGATATCAGACAATTATGCAGACAAACTTAGTGCTTTAAATCACCAGAAACTTTTGGCTTAAACATTCATAAAGAAATACCATAGCATTAAGACAATACAGATTTAAATATAAGGTTTATGGAATCAGATTTTACAATCGCTGCTCATAAATGCTTTGATGTTTTCATAAACACCCTCTGCCGGAAGAAATTCTCATGTGCCATGACAGTAATTGACAAAATCAAAAGCATAACCATGCATGCCAAACAGATTCAATTTAACAGAGCTTAGATCTGGTCTTCTTTGTGACATACATATCTGTGTTTGATATCCTATATATCCCTGTTGCTTCTCATATGAAACAAACACACACCAAAATTCTTGGCAAAATCAAACAAATCCATCCCTCCAAGTATAACGATTTGTGAGAGTATTTGATGATATCATAAAAGTAGAAAAAAAGTGAAGAATTATAAGTACCTGACATATGTCACATCTGGGAAGCTTGTTTGATAAACATTGAAGAAGAAGCCTCTGATGCTTGCTTGCAAGCTTGTTTGCAGCATGAACTTCAACATCACATTTGGCACACAAAACTGCCTCATCTGCGCAACAAATCACTGTTGCCGGGGCTTTCTCACACACATCACACTGAATTTTCATGTTCTTCGTAGCAGTGTCTCTTCTCTCACTTTCTTCACGAAATGGGGTTCAGAAAAACACCATGCCAATATCAATATCCGCACAAAACAGGAGAACCTAGTAATGTGAACAGCTTTATCTGTTCTGAGCCAAGAATATGAGTAAAAAAGGTTAAATCAAGTTGAAGATGAACACAAAAAGGGGATCGAAAACAAAAGATAGCATTCACAGTGACAGTGCTAAGTAATTAATGCAGAGAGAAAATGTTTGGCCATGGAAAAGGAAGTGACTGGAGGAGGGTACAGTTGGTGAAATGGTGATGAAAAAATGGAGATTTCGTGAGATCTTACGTATGAGAATAATGAAGAGTGGGGTCAGCTTGCCATGCGTGTGGCTGTGGAAGTTCCACATCGAACGCGTCAAGTTGGAGTTTAAGATATTCTTATGTGTGGTCATTGTCCTACAATTGCTGACTGTGACTTTCATGTTCTGCAAAATGAACAAAAGGGAATGCATCTAATTCTAATCAATACATAATTACATGACAAAAAAATTACGTGGTTACACCTCGATTTGAAGGTGTATAAATCAACCAGGGGTGTATACTTAGTAATAGATTCCAACCTCATATTGATGTTGTTTTCACTTAAATCTCTGAACACAGAAATGATGAAACCAAAACTACTTTTATTTTATAAAATGTTTAACACAAAAAGAAAAAATGACAGAGACCACACAAAAGAAAAATGGTAGTAATAAAACAATGTAAGAGATAAACAAGAATAATATAGATAGTGATGGACTTAAAGTTTTTAAGCTTATCCATAGTGTTGTTTTTTCATCAACAATATATATATATATTTTTTTACCACAGATATTAACTTCTGCAAAACCTAACAGATCATAATTTTTTTTGAAAAATTATTTGTTGACAAACTTTCTATAAATAAAATAAAATAGATTAATTTTTTTATTTTTTTAATCAAAATAAAATAATAAAGTAGTATATTTTTTACTCAAAATATTAATTTCTCAATCTTTGTTAAAATTTTGTTTGTGAAACTATCATTACCTTTTTCTTTTTTCTTTTCACTTTCAATTCAACTATCTTTTGTTATGCTTCACCTCCCACCAAAACGAAAGTTTGAAATTAAAGAAATCAATCTCACAATATGACAAGCACCATTTTTTATTTATTTTTTCTAAATTAGGAACTAAAAGGGTTAAATTAATTTACAAATTTTGTATTATCTTTAATGTTGATTTAATGAATTTAAGTCTTGATCAAATCAGGAAAAGTAAAAGACCATCTTACATTAATAGTTAATAAATAAATTATTTTTTGATTTGATTTAGAGGGTAGTACTTATCATTTCCTTGTAGTTGTGAGTTCGTGACACAACATATATGAGGTTTTTCTAATGGGAAAATCTAATTTGATCACTATAAAACCCTTCTTGCATCTGTAATTTTAATTAAATTGTTTTTTTAATCGGTTTTATATAATATCATCTTTTATTTTGTCTCTTTCGAGTTTTATTATGCATTATTGTCATCTTTAGAGTTTGAATAATTTTTTTTACGTCAAATTTCGTCTCTTCCAGGTTCTATCATCGCATTATGAAAAATAATAATAGCTTTAAATGTTATTTAGGTTTTAAAGATTATAGTCCGCTTAAATTTTGTCTTTTTGAAAAACAAATGAAAAATTAAGAAAGGAAAACATATTTAAATTGTTCAAAACTCAAAAGGATGTGAAACGATTGGGCCGGAAATTTTTTTTCCAGAGTCAAGGTATAAGGAAAATAAAGGTTCATTTTTAAAACAACCTTTTCATTTCCCTTGAAAAAAATTGAAAGATTAAGAAATCGTTTTCCAAAATTTTTTTTCATTTTCGCAATTGATTGATGTTAATGTTCTTTCCTCATATTACTGTACACACGGGACATTTCATGACAAGTAAAGAAGGCTTTTCATGATGATTATTTTGACATCATAATTGCACACGACATAAAAAAATGTGTCTTTTTGTATGACACTCCGAAAACCTACCATGGTAAATATGGCCTATTATATTAGGTGGTATTGCATTGATATGCGAGACATGAAAAATTGACTTACTATATCATATATTATCCAATCAATTTATTAGATCTATTATATCGAATATTTTTATATTTGACAAAAGTGATTTTTTTTAATTAAGATAATATTGTTAAAGTCAATTATCATATATAAAATATTATTTATTTTATAATTTGAAGTTTTATCACAGTTTTATTTTTAAAACACACTATTAATTTTTTAATTACATCATGTATTTGGATGCTCAATTTTTAACATTTTGTTGGTTTCAAGTTGAGTTACGATAGATTTGTGAGTTTTTTTTTTTTTTTTTGGATCAGCTTATATAAGCGAAAATGTGAGCGCGATGCAGAGAAAGTGAAAACTTAGTGCTTCTCAATTTTGAAGAGAAACGCAAGGAAATTGTAATCATTGATGCAATGTCCTAATTGCCTTCGTTTTTTAGATCTAATAAAAAACTTCGCACTTGAAGAAAATCGATTATGAGTACCTAGAGAATCAATTCTCTTCTTTCTGATTTTCAAATAATCAATTATTATCTTTCATTAACTCATGGAGAATATATTCTCTTGCTTATCCATTATTCGACTATAGACATTGGTTAGGAGTGTCAAAATGAACTAAGTCTGAAAAATGAGTCCGCTAGCTCGCTAAAAAAAAGGTGGGCCGAATTGAAGTTTTCAACTCGTCAAGTCATTTTGGACCAACTCAATAACTCACTTCTTTTATTTTAACATTAAAATAAAAAGTAATTTAAAAGTTAACTTTTGTGTATTTTATTTTTTTAAAGATGTAAATATACAATAATATTATACTTTAAATCATTATCATTTACAAATTAAATTCCAATTATTACTTATAATAAAGTAATTTAACATTTAAATGTAATTTTTATTTTAATTTATCCAATTAAAAATACTAATCATTCACTTAAAAGCTTAGAAATATCTATATGATTAAATATACTTTTAATATTTACTTTCATGTATATATATATAAATGATTTTTAAACTTTTAAAATAAAAAATTATAAAATATATAAAAAAAAGTGGCAGACTAATTCACCTTGTGGCAACACAAGTTGCAATTCCTAACCCGTTTTTGTGTGACAAGCCGGTCTACCGACTCATTTTTGGTGGACCAAGGACTAGACGAACCAAAAGAGGTTGGGTTGATTTGTTTTACCACCTCTAATGTTGGTGGTGCGGACAACTACTAGTGGTGGTTGGTTCTACGGTGGTCGTGAGAGGACCTTCGAGTGGAGCTGGTTCTCAAGGAGGGGATCACGTGATGGAGGGACTCTTGAAGGTGATGTCGACGAAAGGCAGATACCAACAACCATGCCGCCACTCGTCAAGCGAATGAAGAACACCTCATTACTATTGCACACACTATATAAATATATTACTTCATGTCTCTTTTCTTAACAAAAAAAATATTATATGAATAGTAATAATAATGATTATTATTATTATTTTAATGATAATAATAATAACTCGCATTCCATTCTAATTTAATTCACGTCGGTTATATTTAAATTTAAATTACATTTATTATCAACATAAAATGATAATCATTTCATTTTATCCATTATAACATTTTTTAAATTTAAGAAATCAATCACATCACTCAAACTTTTATCTCAAATATTCTCATATCACGTTATCTTTTTAATCTAAACAACTTCACATTCACATATTTTCCTCTCAAATTCATATCAATCCAAACACAACATTAAAAAAAAAAAAGTTAAAATTAACAAAAACTGAAAAATATGACGGAATAATATACAATCCGTGAATAGAGAATGTATATAAAGTTTTTATATTATACTATCTTTATTAAATCCTTTAACAAGTGCTTTATGACATATTTAAAATTAAATAAAATGATTTTAATAAAAGAGACTACATTAACTTGCTTTAACAGAAATAAATATTACATTAAAAAAAGTTAAAAATCATATTAAATAATTTCAATAAATATTCAGATCGAAAAGCCTAACAAACCTATAACTATATAAGGTAGTTTCTAAACTTTAAATCTTTCACTTACAACTTTTTAGTAATGCCACTTATGTTTGACAAAAATCGTCTTAAACGAAGAATGTATGGCCCATTTAGTTTTTGTGTTCTATTTTTGATCTTCAGATCCATCACAAGGGGATTTCATCCCGCACCCATATTTCTTTCTGCACCCCATAATCTTAGTAAAATAAGTTAGTTATCTTTTATTAAAATTTTGTATCCCACTTTTCTTCTAAGTTTGTATGAATTTTACCATTTGAAATATAAATTTATATTATAAATTATATAATTCAGGTAAATTGTCTTATAAATTTACATAGATTAGGTAATCCAAAATATAAATTTACACCACGAATTATCCAATTTAAAATGTATTTTGTATTTTTGATTGGATTCTAAATTTTAATTATAAATTATATAATTTAAAATATAAATTTATATTACAAATTGTTTAATTTAGAATGTAATTTATATATTTTTTATTATCTTCAAAATTTATATTTTGGATTGTATCATCTAAAATATAAATATAAATTATATATTTACAACCTGAAATATAATTTACATTCTAAATCATTTTTTGCATTACATTAAATAATTTAAAATATAAATTTACATTATAATTTATGTAATTTGAAATGTAATTCGTATTCTCAATTATATCATCTATATTAATTTATGTAATCTATATTAATTTTAAAAGCAAAATCATACAAAATTTGACTATTATTTATAACATGGTAAACAAAAAAACACCTGATTGAAAAATATAAATAGAATTTAGTAATGGTGCACATTTAAAATATTTACATTGTCAGCTAGTTAATTAAAATAGACTTATCTTATGCTTCTTTCAATCTCAAATATAAGATATATTCGTATCAGTAGATTTCAACTTATTTCATTTCATTTAATAATGTAATTTTAAAAAATTATTTCGTTTAATTAAGAATTTATTTTAATATATTTGATACGAGATGGTAAAATGATAATTTCGAAAGATATTTTTAGTTAGTGTGATTTTTCATGCATTCAAATGTCCAATATAATAAAAATCAACTAGTTTATTGCATAAAATTATTTTTTCTTTTGAAGAATGGTATTAAACTATTTTACATATTAAGAAATATTTTTTTTATAAAGAATAAAAGACAGCTACCGTCATATGATGTAACTTATAGAAAAAAAAAAAAAAACATTATATGAATCAGAAAACGCAGGCCATGGAAGGATTCAACCAGAATCGTCTAGTACCTCAATCAAGGTGAGCATTATTCTGAACCCTCCTTCTGCGTTTCTCTCATCACCAGACCCCTTTTTCTTCATTCAATCCGAATGCAAGAATCCCACAACTGTTACGCATAATTCAACTTCTTCAGCGTTGTTTATGAACTCCCTCAACTTAAAGACTCTACCTTTCTGGTTCTGTTCTCGTGCAATTCCTTCATAAAGGCTTCTGTTCCGTGATGGGGAATAGCTGCGCGATTTTTCATTTTGTGGGTTTCATCAATTTCTGAGATTTCCTGGAAATTGAAAAAAAAAAAACCCTTGGATTTGGGAGCTTTAGATTGAATAGGCTGTGTTGTGTTGTTTGATTGTGGCCCTAAAAGGGATTCTGAGAAATGGGGAAGCCTTTGTTTTACGAGATCTTGGAAAAACCTGCCACAAGTTGTATCATAGGATTATGCAGCATGATTTGGTTCTATATACAGAAGAAAAATATTGGGTATTCACAGGTGGGTTTGAGTTATGAGACCGCAGTGGAAGGGCATTATTGGAGGATAATTACTTCTGCTTTTTCTCATATTAGTGTTATTCATCTTGTTTTTAACATGAGTGCATTATGGAGTCTTGGAGTGGTAGAACAGCTTGGGCACTTAGGCCTTGGTGTTGAGTACTACTTGCAGTACACACTTGTGTTGGTTATTGTATCAGGAGTGCTGGTTTTGGCAATGTATCATTTGTTGATTCAGAGATTCAAGCTTGAGTATTTTCGTCGAGTGACAGCTGTTGGGTATTCCTGTGTTGTTTTTGGGTGGATGACAATTCTCTCTGTAAAGCAACCATCTTCAAAGTTGGATCTCTTTGGGTTTCTTTCACTTCCTATCAGTTTTGCGCCGTTTGAATCGCTTATTTTCACTTCGATCATCGTTCCTCAGGCAAGTTTTCTTGGGCATTTGTCAGGGATTGTTGTTGGATATGCTATAGCATGGGGTTTGATTCATGGCATGAGCAATTACTGGGCACTCTCCTTGTTGGGATGGATTATGCTTGTCTTTGTTTTTAGTTTGAAGAGATCTGGTGCTCTTGACCTAAGCTTTCTTGAGATTGAATCTGTTACCGATCCTTCCTTACCTTCTGTGAGGTTTTTGGCATCAAGCACTGGCAGAACACTTCAGATGAGTGCTTTGCCAAATGGAAATGTTGATATTGTCTAATGTTGAAGTCATATATATATATATATCTTGTGATATCAGATGTTGCCTTGACACAGTCTACATTGATAGCAATGCAATTCTAATTCTTCCAATATAGAATTTGTTTAAAGATGCACCAAAATCCCTTTTCAGAGTTTTCATCTTTAGTTTTTGTGATAATGATTGTTCTCTGATGCTGTATACTCGTCTGTTGAAGTGACACTGCTCGTTGCAACTCTGCTGCTACTGTTTGCCCTCTGTTTATTTTGTTTGCTCGTGGACGATACCAGTTGAATCTGATTCTATTGTGCTCATGAACGATACAATCATTTTAGTATATATTATTACCATTTTACATGATAAGTAGAAATTAGTGACTAATTTTATGGAATTGAAGTTGAAGTTAGTTCTACACTGCTTATGTGATCAGTGATTGATCACTGAATGATCTGGTTTGGTTTTTCGTGATTTCTGCTGTTTAACCACACAGCCTTAACGGTAGAATAATAGTTTATATATGCTAGAGAATTTAATATTCATCTTTATATGTCCATTGAGTAAATTGTCACATTGGTACTCCAAGTCATCTAAAGATTTTGAACGTTTAATATGGTTCTCTGTGGTGTAAACAATCCTCAACTTAGGAACCAAACTGGTACCCCTAGATATATCAATAAATTAAATTGATGTTATTTGTAAATATTGAGAAACTACATTAACCATATTTTAGGATTCTTAAAATTATACAAACATTCCCTGTTCTTATCTCTACACTTACCTCCTTTTATTGTTTAAAGCATATTACATTAGGCATTCTTTTTTAGATAACACTAGCCTTAAGTGTTTGAAAAATATTAGAGTAGATCTTACAAAGCAGGTTATTGGAAATGTTAGAAAAGCAGACGTTTGTGTAACTTCACAAAATTTCAACAGTGGCCGTGCAATTTACTATTAAATATTAAAGCAAGAAATAGATGTTTAAGCTAGCATGGAGATTAATATCTTGTTTGTTTTAAAATTAGATATAATTGATTTTGACAGGATTAATTGGACTATTGAGCATGATTGTGATGTGATCAAATCAATCTTCAGTCACAGAGTTACATTGAAATGTGCATTTTTTCAAAGGAAAAAAAAATGTGAGAATTAATTTTACAATATCAAAACAAATAGGTGCTAAAACAGCAGTAACTGATTTGCTGATATTGGAGCTGCACAAATCAATTGCTGATATTGTCTAATTCAATAAAGCTATATTCTTAATTTAGGCACAAATACATGAAGAATGCGATTTTGGTGTTTCTTGGAATAGAAGATGCTCAAAGTGAGGAATATATGAGCAGAGAATGTAATATGTAATTGACTGATAAGCAGATCCAAGGATAAGAAAATAGGATTGCTCATTGCACTGTTTTCTGTTACTCTGTCTTTCCTCTCGGCATATCCCCACCTTTCAACTGGTAAAAAATTGTAGAATTGCCAACAATTTATATCAACTGGCCTCTGTAATATGAGATCAAATGGCTTTAGGTTATACATGTACCAGACAGAAGGTGCTAGATCCAAGGTTGCAGAGTTCCACCTTCCACCTTGTTTTAAGCGTCAAATACAACTGAATTGCAAAGTGTAAAACCACAAATTAAATAAAATATATAGCTAAACATACATTGTCATTCCAGTTTGCGTGAAGGTTCTAATTTGTCAACATTACATATACGAAATTATATAAAAAATGTACGTAAGGCTATTCTAACTTTTAGCAGTCACAAGCACCAATTTACGTCAAGAAAAAAAAAATATGAAGAGAACTCCAAGAATCAAGATTATTAACACCAAGAAAGACAGCATACTACAATCAAGATTACTAACACTAACACAGAACGCATTACTGTTTTTATACAACAAGCTGACCAAGAAACATCATAATATTTAGTAAAATACAAGCAAAATAATAAGTGAAGCAGAAACTGGGCCATAAAAAGAGAATTCTAGAACGAAAATTGTTGGGATTGAATGTAATCAACCAACTATTTTGTATTGGATTTTATCTCTACTCCGAAACAGAATTAGTTTCCAGTTCTAGAAAGGTAAGGGGCTAGTGGTTGGAGGCACAAATAACAAACAGTTGAATTTACTACTTAAAATATACTCAGACAAGTAAAACTGTGCTCTCAAGGATACTGATTAGAGTGCTTACTTTCTCTCAACCTTTCTCCTTAATAAGGGAAAAATAATAATAAAAAAAGGTTTTGTGGGAAGTTGAGAAGCACAAGTCCGTAAGCTAAAGAGAATATTTTGTGGGTTAACTCAATGTACAAAGCATCAATAATAATATTAAAAGATGATCTCAACTCCAAAAACTCACCATTCTTTGAAGTCAGACGTTTTTTTGATCAACAGTTTTAGTATTTTGTGAGGCAGAGGTAGAGTCATTTTCTTGTGAACCTGGAAGAAGAATCTGTCCTATTGACTTCCACAATCTTTTAGATAAAGATCTTTGTAAAGTAGCAGTGCTCGAAACAGATGATGGCTCAACTTGTCTGGCTGAAGCAGGATTGAGGTTAGACAACCTGAATGCACCCAAGAGTTTTTCTGGAAGCTCTGATTCAACTTGGCTCTCAATAAGGAAAGCCAGATCAACAGTCAAAGTTGTGATATAACCAAATGCCAAATGAACTATAGCAGTTGCTACCATGGAAGACCCAATATCAATATCTACTTCTATGTAATTCTCTGCCACACAAAATTTACAGGTAAGGGCACGACCAATTACGCATATTGCTTGCTCCCCAACCGCTCTTTTCACAATCCAAGGACCATTGACAATGTTGGCAATCATCTTAAGCCTTGAGTTTCTGAAATCATCATCTCCTTTCAAGAACTTTTCGATCAAAGAGTCCCCAGTAATAGGCTCTATGTTGGTAAAATATGCCACCACACAGTAATTATCCTTGGTTGGGAGTTGCATATTGAAGGCCCACACAAAAGGTTTATCACCAGCTGGAAACTCATTATCAATGACCTTCCTAACTCTACTATTTGAATGCTTCAATATCTCGCCCATTTTCACCGAACTTTTAATCCAATCAAGTCCTATAGGCTTGAGCAGGTAATCACCAGCAGGAATCTTAACCTTTGTCTTAAAATACTCAGGACCTCTAACCTTGAATGCAGCTCCAGGAGGTGAAGCCCAACCATTTGAGCAGTTATTTGCATCAAGAAGTGGAATGGATCCTTCAGATTTTATTCTATCTATCCATTCAGATTTCATTGGATCACCAGGCCCGGCCATAGTGTTTACTGCTTCCAAGTAATATACAATACAAACTTACACTCTGAAACATAAAATACAAGGTAATATGATGTATGGGTATGTCTGCAGTCATAAAAAACTGCAATATATACATGCATAGAGTAAATAAATATTCGTTCCATATTGGTTGATGACCTAGAAACAAAGAAGTGGATCACCTAGAAAGTTTAGCAGCGACAGTCATGATGGAACTCCCTGAATATTATACATACCTAATTAGATACCGTTGAAAATCATGTCATTCCTTCAAACTTGTACGTGGTATAAGTAGAATAAATTGAACTGTTGGAACTTCTTAAACTTTTGGGGGATGAACCCAGGATTGGACGAAAGGTAAAGATTAATCTTTTAAATAATTGAGAAGCATTTAAGAGACTAACTTCAGGCATTGATTATCACACTGTTTCTATATTTCCATCACCATCATCCACATGATAGCAATGATTGAATTGAGATAATTTTATGATCATGACAACACAAATATATCTTAGAGTTGAGTAGAATTTGTGAATAAAATTATTCTAGAAATCATGTAGACTCCTGTGGTTGAATGTAGAGTAAACATGTGAAGTTTGATGCAAAGTCTTTCTATAAGTGCAATCTCAGAAGAACCCACCTTTTATAACTTCGTAAGCTTCAGCAACAACCAGATAGATATGATTTATTTAACGAAATATGGCAATCCAGCTATAGATTATGACATTAGTCTGTATCATATGCACACCAAAAAGTAATTGGGTGGTTTATGAAGAAAGTGAAACCAATGCCGAGACTTTTTCGAGCATGTAAGGAATGAATACGTTTATGAATCATGTACACGTACGTATATTCCAAATTCGGACATTTAGAAATGCAAACCTGTACATTAAAACGCAGAAGATTTGGGAACAATGAGGAGCCTCTGTAGAGCTAATTACATCTCAATTGAGATCTGAAATTAGGGTTTTGTGATGCAAATTTAGTATATATCTGCTTCAGGTATCAGGATCAGGAATACCTCAGAAAGAAAAGTTTTCTAATGCCAAAGTTACTTATATTCTTTTGCTTTCTTTCATCCTATTAATTAAAGAAAATCTCTTAATAAATTTATGTTGTTAACTTTAATTATTATTATTATTATTAAGGAAATGAGCAATGTAATTTTGAAATAGCTGTAATTTACATAAATTGATCACTGGTCCATAGAAGGTTTCATAGGAGACTGATATGACTCATGCATCAGATAAATTCCAAGACTATTATGATTCCTCATTCTCAAAATACTCTTCTAATAATAATATTCTTATTCACTATCCAATTTTAAATAAAAGAGATAAAGAATACATATATATTTAAACTAAACTTTTATAGTTATGTATTAAATATGTTTTTGCTTTGTTATTTTTATTTATAATAATGTCTGTCTAATAATAAATTAAGTTAAACATTAAAATTCTATATGTTATATTTTTTATTTTTACTTTTATTAGATTTTGTGTCTTAATTCACAACTTTACATTTTACATGCGTCAATTAATTATGTTAAAAATATACTACAAAAGTATCTTAATATGAAAATATTTTACAATAATTTAAACTTCACCCCACATATTTTAAATTTGAAGAATATTTTTATTATCCAAGATTTGCTTCGCATTTGATATCCGGACCGTCAATAAGTTTATTTGGATTCTACATTATAATTATAATAATAAACTATCATAAAATCATTTTATAAATCAATTATTTCAAAATTTAAAAGTTCAATTTTGAATTTTAAAGTTAAAAAATTTAAATAATTATAGTAATTATGATAATTACCACTCAATATTTAATTTGTTCTTTAAAAACTTATGTATTTATAATTACGATGCAAATATATGTTACATTCACCTATTAGAAATCTCTTAAGGTGTTCATTTGTATTTGTATGTTTATTAATAACTTAAGAATAAATACTATTTATTATTTGTTTTTTCTCATTTGGTCTTGAAAAATAATAATAATTTTCCACCATAATTTTCATATATATATATATATATATA
>Ga0214545_1005740_pt1 | contig 22161 bp, 15 predicted proteins | sample CNSS4metaG_FD_160064 | JGI IMG/M metagenome (GOLD analysis project Ga0214545, IMG submission 160064) | Root nodule microbial communities from cowpea collected in UCLA plant growth center, Los Angeles, California, USA - CNSS4 | ecosystem: Host-associated > Plants > Roots > Nodule | place: USA...
TGGCTTGGGCCCCAGCTTGGGCCCCAGCTTGGGCCATGAGTGGGCCTGGTCCTAAAACAGGTCTTAGAGGCGTATTGGGGCATTGATGTTGGCTAACTTTCTAGATAGGTAGTCGGTCGAGACCGACCACTTGTCTAGATGACTTGTGTTGGTGGCGTCCGGGTACTAGGTGGTATGTGGTTTTGACATGTGTACTATTTACTTGATTGAGTTTGGTTAGGTACGGTACAATTATTATTTTGGGAAGTGATAATAAAATAAAATAAAAACCAACTTGATGGACGTTGGTTTATAAAAGGTATTGGGGTTCTGTCTCTAGCCATAAGGTTCTTTTCACAGTAACTCATCAAAAATGTGTGAGAAGAGAAAAGAAAGGCAAAGAGATAGATTGGGAAATGGTGGTTGAAGAACACACAAAATTAAAATTGAAGAACGCATATTTAAAAGATCTCTCATGGATCAAGGTTAGTGCTCTATTTTGTTTTATCATGTGAGAATCATAAATCTTAACGATCCTCTTAATTGTTTTACAAACCTAAGTCATTGCATTAGATGACTAAGGTGTTAGATAACTAAGGCAATAAGACGACCAATGGTTAGACAACCTAAGACAACTTTAGCCATTAGACGACCTAAGTGTCAAATGACCAAGGTATTAGACAACCCAAAGCAACTTGAGTCATTAGATGCCCTAAGAGTTAGATGACCATTAATGTTGAAACTTTTATCGCATGTTTTGATGATATGAAACAAGTTCTTGATCTCTAATTATTCATGCTAATTAACACATTGATACAAGTATGTGAAATGGAGATTCATTTATATGAACTACAACTAATACTATCATTTTGGGAGGAAAAATTTTTTGAATCAATCGTTCAAATGAAATTTTTATTGAAAAATATCTTATGGATGAATTGTTTGATTGAATGAACTATATTATTACTATCATTTATATGAATTACAACTAATATTATCATTTTGAGAGGAGAATTTTTTTGAATCAATCGTTCAAATGAAATTTTTATTGAAAAATATCTTATGAATGAATTGTTTGATTGAATGAACTATATTATTACTATCATTTATATGAACTACAACTAATACTATCATTTTGGAAGGAGAATTTTTTGAATCAATCGTTCAAATGAAATTTGTATTGAAAAATATCTTATGAATGAACTGTTTGATTTAATGAAATATATTATTACTCTAACAATTCAAATGCGGAATCAAGTTGCACAAAGTTCCCTTAACAACACAATGTGTGTACATTGAATAGAGCATAATTCACAATAAAATATGAGCTCAATCGCAAAAGGAAAGAAAATATCCCGAACAACATCAACTGATTCAGACTTGAAGCCTTGAAGAATGACATTAAAGATTCAAACTAAAGAATTAAGTCAAAGAATTGATCAAGTCATTTCATATCAAGAAGATTACAATGAAAAGCTACAATTCAAAGTCTCAATGGCTAGTTAAAGTAACATCTATATAATGAAGGTTGAGCCATACGTGAAGAACATGAACAAGAGAAAAGAGAAAGAACAAAGTGTTGTAAATTTGTCATATCTATAGTGTCTTGGAGAAATTGGATTGAGAACTTGATTGTTGTAATATCCTTCACTAGGTGAAGTTGTAATCTGTGAGATTTGTTGTACACTCTTGTTAAGAGAATGTCATTTGCTTATTGTTGTAATTGATAGTTCTTGATCTCAATGGGAGATTGAAAAGTATACTTGGATAGGTTGATACTTGGTGTAACCTAGAGAGGTATGCACTCATGTACTTGAAAAGGACAAAACTCGTATAACCTGGACAAGCTTATACTCGTTATTGGTCAAAGTTGTTGACTGATTAAGAGATTGGACATAGCCCCAGGTGGAGTTGAACTGGTATAAACTTGTTGTGTGCATTCTTTCCATCCCTACATTTTTAATTTCAAGTAGTAACTTTGTTTATAATTTTATACTTGTGTGCATAGTTTTTGAATTTTATTTTGAGGCTCTATTCAACCCCCTCATTATAGAGCCACACTACACCAATACATTTATATTTTTCTCTTAATAATGATTTTATTTTTTAATAAAATAATCATTATTATGTATCTTATTTCTTAAAAATATATATTTCTTCAAATTTTGATAATTATTTACTTTTAACTCTATTGATTAAAATGTTCTCAATTTGTAATTAATATTTAATTTAATGTATCATGACAATTTCTATTTGTTATTTTTATAATTTTATGACTTTTAGAATGCATTATGTTTGATGAAATAGAATAAAAACATGCGATGAAATAATTATGTGATTCAAAGATACATCAAAAGCAAAAGTAGACCAAATGATGTACTCATCAAAGATTGAAATTCCTTAATAAATAAAAAATGAATTATTACACATTTTAAGTAAAGTTACTTTCATTATATATTTATATCTTAACTTTAAATTTTATTTTTAAGCAATTTTATATTATAATATTGAATTATTTTTAGAAATTAAATTAATTATTGGCACAAAATCAATTGTCAAAAAGATAGTTAAATTGGTAATGCTATTTTCATGTTTCATATAGTTTGTGCAAATTTTGTAAAGGTTTTTTATATTTCACATATACAAATTTATTTTTATTCTTTTATTTAATCTAATATCATATTACCTTATTTAGTTTATTATCAATAGAAAGAATAATTAAAAAGTGATGAATGATCAAGTGCAATGGAAGTATGGTAAGCTATATATGAGATCTCATTAAACTTGATGTATTTGGAATAGAGACAAAATTATGGCAAGTGAAAAAAAAATACTTCATTTGTATTTTAATAGATTTAGATGTTGTATTTGTTCTCATTCAAGTTTTAAAATTTAAGTGTATATATTTGAATTATGTGTAAGAATTTTAAGTTGAAATATGTAAGCAAGACATCACGTATTTGCCCATAAAAAAAAGTATATATATAAATATTAGGAGTTATTTATGATTTGCTTTATATGTTAAAATTTGAGTGTTACATTTTAATTAAATTTATTTTATGTATGAAACATTTATTTTTGGTCTAATAATATATTCATAGAACTATTTTAGCATATTATGAAATATTGTCAATGTTAATTATTATATCTTAACATTATATAGGATATTTTGAAAAAGGTGGATGGAAAGTATGGGGAAGAAATTTTAAAAGCATTTGTACCATTGGTTAAATCATTTGCATTTGTATTAGGATCTAAAACCAAATCATTCGCAAGGTATGTGAAGTGTATCAATGACAAAAACTATACAAAGACAATGTGTTCAACATCAAGCGGAGAATGTACAAAAAAGAGCAAAATGATTTAAATTTGAAACTGCAAAAGTCAACTAACATTATCTGAAAGCAAGAAGAGACTAACACTCAACTTCAAAGTGAATTGCAATCTCAACATTAATTAATCAAAGTTCAACAACTCATTGTAAAATCTCAATTTGACCAAATGAAGCAAGACAATGTAAGGGAGATGAAAAATCAAATTAATACTTTATATTATGTTTATCACTTAATATGTTTGCAATTATATATTTACGTTTCTAAAACATTATTTTTTTTCATTAACATTAACAATTTATTTTATTTATTTGTAGGATCACATCCTTGAAAACGTTATCATTTATTTTTATTTTTTAAATACTTTTTTAATTTAAATGTTCTAAAGTAGAATCATGTCTAATTTGATATATAGATGCTTGTGACATGAAAGTTATTTATGACAACTACAAAATAACATAATTTCTAACAATGGTGATAAAATATTAATAATTGAAAGCAAGTCATAAGTAATTGTCACATAAATTTTCACATTAAAATAATAGTAGTATTCAATTGGTAACATTTACTTTCAGTATCCACGAGCATTGGCAGACCTTCTGCTTGACATAGGGGAGCCACGGCTCCCCCAATATTTCTTTTTCATTTAATTTTTCATATGTATTTAAATTATTTATTTCATATTATTATATTATTTATATTAATTTTTTAAGTTTTTTCTTAAAATCTCATACATACTTTCTCCTCTTTTTTTTTTCATTTTTCTAATTTGTATATCCATCTCTCTTTCATATATATATATATATATATATATATATATATATATATATATATATTTTATATCAATTTTTACCTTCAATATTACTTCTTTTTCAAAATAAAATTGCACCACAATAAAATTGATGAGTTAAAGAACATTTTAGATCAATTAATTTATTCCTTTGAACTAATTTATTTTGTACTTTTTAAGCATATGTTTTCTTCTTGCATGTGATAAATTTATCTACTGTGTACCGCTAGGTAGTGACAAATTCATATTTTTTCTAAATAGGTGAGAGGTAGTAACTTTATAATAGAAAAATTATGATAAAGAGTAAAATAATTGATTTTTTTAAGAAGAAGACTTGTGATGCATGTACATCAATTAAACTTGAAAAACATCATGAAAATCCAAAAATTAAAGATTATGAAAAACAACTATCTAAAACTCTCAAAGTTACATATAATGAATTTGAAAAAATTTAATTTGGCACCACTAAACTGTTTTTTCAAGTTTCGCCACTGTCCACATGTATTAGATGAATGAATGCTTCATTATCAAGTTGTGAAACATAGCAATGATGAAGATGTGTAGGGCATGATTTAACAAATTCTTAGTCATAAAGTTAGACTTGTTACAACCTTCCTTGGATTTTCTCCATATTCATTGGAAAACCAATTTCATGCACAAACAAGTTATTTCACCTATTTGCTTTCTACCTTTTCCAAAACTATTATGCTTCCTTGTAGAACTTAAACCTTATTAATGATGTGTCACTTAGACCTTAGAACACTTACACCAATTTCATGGACAAACAAGTTCTTCTATTGGTGGAGAGTGGCCCATCGATTTTGACACATAAAAAGCGTAAAAAGTCATATTGTCTTTTATCATAAAGCACTAATGGCAAAGAAAAAAAATAAATTGAAGACTTACATGGCAATTGGGAATGATCATAACATGATTTACTTAGGTTTCTAAATGCTTTGGAACCATATTTTAATGGATTTATTATTGAGAAACATACAAGACCACTGTACAACCAACAAGGTGACTAAGTTCATGATTATGTCTATTTCCATAAAGTATTTTGGACTTTTAAACCATGTATTGATACCGCTTCTCCATCCTGATACCAACAGAGATGAGTCCTACACCTCCTGCCATAAAGAGCCTCGTATGGCGCCATGCCAATGCTCGCATGAAAACTGTTATTGTAGGTGAACTCTATCAAAGGTAATACCTCATCCCAAGCACCCAGGTAGTCTAATATGCATGTCCTCAACAAATCTTCTAACGACTGAATCGTCCTCTCAGATTGGCCATCGATCTGAGGGTGATAAGCTGAACTCATGGTGAGCTTGCTACCCATAGCACTTTGTAGTGTCTGCCAAAACGAGACGTGAACCACGGGTCTCTGTCGGAAACTATGCTCGAAGGCACCCCATGAAGCCTTATTATCTCTCTAATGTACAGCTGGGCCAACTTGGCCATTGACATCCTCAAGTTCATCGCCAAGAAGTGAGCACTCTTGGTCAATCGATCCACTATCACCTAGATGGTGTCATGCCCTCTAAAAGTTCGTGGCAAATGGGTTACAAAGTCCATTGAGATGTTGTCCCATTTCCACACTAGTACATCCAACGACTGTAGAATCCCACCGGGTCTCTGATGTTCCACCTTTGCCCTCTGACAGGTCAGACAAGCGGATACAAATAGTGCAACATCCTTTTTCATTCCCTGCCACTAGAAAGTTTCCTTAAGATCTTGGTACATCTTAGTCATGCCAGGATGCAGACTAAGGCGACTCTTATGCCCCTCCTCAAGGATCAACCGTTTTACCTCAACATCATCAGGTATACATACTCTGCCTTGGAACCTCAGTATGCCATCATCACCCAAAGCAAAGTCTTTGGCTTCATCTGATCCAAGTTGTTCTCTAACCTTGTTCAAACTGGCATCCAATAACTGTCTCTCCTTGATTGAGTCAAAGAAGTCACTTGATATAGCAAGAGTACTACACCTAATGGACTCAGACCCCAACTCCACATGTAGCCTCATGTCTCTGAACTTCTCCAGTAGTTCCACCTCCTTAATCATAAGGTGTGTAATGTGCACCGTCTTCCAACTCAAGGCATCTGCCACCACATTTGCCTTCCCTGGATGATATAGGAGCTCGAAGTCATAATCCTTCAGGAATTCCATCCACCTCCTCTGCCTCATATTCAGTTCCTTCTGATCAAACAAGTACGTGAGACTCTTGTGGTCACTGAACACGCGAAACTGAGCACCATACAGATAGTGTCTCCAGATCTTCAAAGCGAATACTATGGCTGCCAACTCCAGATCATGAGTGGGATAGTTACGCTCATGCACCTTAAGTTGTCTTGAAGCATACACCACCGCCTTCTTTTCCTGTATTAGAACACAGCCGAGCCCCAAATGAGATGCGTCACAGTAGACTTCAAACAGTTTCCCAACATCCGGAATTACCAATATGGGAGCACTAGTCAACCTCCGTTTAAGCTCCTAAAAACTCTTCTCACACTTGTCTGTCCAAGTGAAGGTTGGTCTTTCCGAGTAAGCAGTGTCAGAGGTGCCACTACCTTGGAGAATCCCTCTACTAAATCTCCTATAGTAGCCCGCTAACCCCACAAAGCTCCTTATCTCTGTGGCCGACTTAGGACTTTTCCACTTAACCACTGCCTCGACCTTCGTTGGGTCCACTAAAATATCTTGCACCAATATCACGTGCCCCAAAAACTGAACTTCATCCATCCAGAACTCACACTTAGATAACTTGGCATAAAGTTGCTTCTCTCTCAAGACGCTGAGCACTAACCTCAAGTGTTCTGTGTGCTCCTCCCGAGTCTTGGAGTAGATAAGTATGTCGTTTATGAAGACCACGACAAACTTATCTAAGAACGGTCTGAAAATCCGGTTCATGTAGTCTATGAACATTGCCGGAGCGTTAGTCACACCAAACGGCATAACCACATACTCATAATGTTCGTATCACGACCGGAAGACAGTCTTCTGTACATCTTCTGCCTTCACCAAGATTTGGTGGTATCCCGACCGTAGATCTATCTTTGAGAACACTGACGACCTATGCAGCTGATCCATTAAGTCATTAATTCTTGGAAGCGGGTACTTGTTCTTGATTGTCATCTTGTTTAACTACTTGTAGTCCACACACAGGCGCGAACTCCCATCCTTCTTCTTCACTAACAACACTAGTGCTCCCCAAGGCGAAGTGCTAGGTCAGATAAACTGCTTCTCCATAAGTTTCTCTATTGTTTCTTGAGTTCCACTAACTCTGCTGGAGCCATACGGTATGGAGCCATCGACACTGGACCGGTTCCTGGTACTAGATCGATAAAGAATTCCATTTCTCTGTGGGGAGGCAACCTTGACACCTCGTCCGGAAATACATCTTCGAACTCATGCACGACCGGTATCACTAACGTCTTCACCTCTTGCTCCACCCCCAGATGTGTGAAGATTATGTAACCCTGTGCACCCCCTGTAGCTCCTTCATAACCCCTTGAGATGTTAACAACACAGGCTCCTCTGAGTTGGGAAAAAACAGCTTCTTCTCTTGACAATCTATAAGAATGTGATTGGCAAAGAGTCAATTCATCCCCAAGATCACTTCTAACTCCTGCAGGGGTAGGCAGATCAAATTCACCTTGTACCTATGTCCCTCCACCTCCACAGGACACCTCACACATAAGGAAGACGTCCTAACCAGACCCGACGCCGGAGTAGACACCGCAAGCTCGCACTGCAGCTCGCACATTGGTAGACCCAGACGTTTCACACAATCATCTAACACAAAGGAGTGTGTCGCTCTAGAATCATACAATACACAACAAGACACACCAGCTATCATGCAACTACCCATAACTAGGTTACCTGAACCAGTTGCCTCTACTCTTGTCATAACATAGACTCTGCCCGTCGCCTGAGGCTTGTTGCCTCTGTCTCTCTGCTGGTGCTGGTGAGGAGTCTGAACTGGAGGGCGTGTCACTGCCCTGGCAAGGTTGGGACAATCCTTCCCAAAGTGGTCTTCCTTGCCATAGTTGTTGCACCGACGATAACCCTCCATATGTGGGCAAGCGTTCCTCAGGTGAGGGCCTCCACATATATAACACTGCACTCGGCCCTGCTGAGGGGAGAAACTCCTAGACCCCTGAGGCTGATGGTGAGGTCTATCATATGGCCTCCTCCGCTTTTCGTGCCTAGGTTTGGACCCAGATGGTCCACCGATCCTCTGAGGCTGTTGTGGCTGCTGTGGTTGCTATAGGTGCTGGCCTTCCACTTCCCGTTTCATCTTTTCCATCACCCTGGCCTTCTCTACCAGGGCAGCAAAGTCCTTGATGAACAAGGGAGCTACCATCAAGCGGATATCACCGCAGAGACAATTCTTGAACTTCCTACATTGCCACTCCTCGTCAAGTGGTAAAGTGTAGAAACGACTAAGGTGCTTGAATCTCTTAGCAGATTCTGTCACGGTCTTCCCTCCCTTGGTCAACTGGAGGAATTCCACCTCCTTGGCGAACCGGATGCTGTTTGGAAAATACTCGGAGAGGAACCTCTCTCTGAAAGCCTCCTACGTCACTGGCTCCCCTCTCTCCTCCAGGATGGATTTGGTGCTTATCCACCAATGCTCCGCCTCCCCTGTGAGCATATACACGGAGAATGCTAGTCTGTTCTCCGCGGGATACATCTTTGCATCATAGATGCGCTTCAGGTCCTTCAGCCATTGATCTGCGGTGTCAAGACTAGTCTTGCCGTCAAACTTCGCCGGGTGATGCTTCAGAAAGTCCTCCAAGCTCCACTCCCTGACTATAGGTCGTGGTTCAAGACCAAACATAGGGGCAGACGCCCTGTTCTGCTCCAGCTAGCGGAGGGCCTCCATATGCTGCCGATGAGCATCCTCAGCAACTACTCTTGCAGCCTCCATCTGCTACATCACTAACTGCTATTGTTCGAGCGACGTTGCTTGTCGCTGCATAGATGCCTCGTGTTGCTGCATCATAGTTGTGCTTTGCTGCGTCATAACAGCTACCATCGCCTTTATTGCTCTGGCGATATCGGGTGCGTCTCCATGAGATGATTGGGAGGTTCTACGATGAGGTGCCATAGGTCACTGGCACAAGGAAATCACTTGGTTAGGCTCGACAAGATAAAAATTTAACTAAGAACACTCAGAAAGACACAAAGAAAGCTAAGCGCACATCCAAGTCCACAGACCTAAGGAATGACCGCTTTGATACCATAAATGTAACGTCCCATTTAATTATTAAGCGAAATTAAAAGAAACGTCACACAAAGATAGTACAACAGCGCAGTCCTAGGGTCCTTAACACAATCCCTACAAAACTAGGCACACCACGATGCCAACGGAAAACCAGATAAAAAGATATCCAACAAATGAGAGTAGAGTAATGAAGCATAAGGCAATACATGGGCCATAACCCTAAAGAAAACCCATTAAGAAACAAAGTCTAGCCCATGGAGACTATGCGGTGGAACCATCACCTCCTTGTTGCCCACGGGTGTTCCTCGCATCTGCTCACATCAACAAGTTGATGCTCATCGCAAAAGAGAGTACCACACAGCGAACACACAACAATAAAAGTAGGGTAAGCTAGAGCACAAAAAATTTCATCCATCAAATTATATATAATTTCACAATATCATACACTCAAATCAACCCAGCATGTTATGACTTTTCAGGCAATACACTACGACACGACTCGACTCATCCGGATACGTATAACCTGGTCGGATTCAGCGAATGCTTGCACTTGTGGTGGATACCTCTGCTCACCCCCGAGCTATGTGTTACAAGTGTTACAATGAATCAATTTCCCTCACCACAAGGTTAGCCCTTAATGAATTTCAGGCCTCCTGCTACTCTCACCACAGGAGTCAGTCCGCTCTAGGTGAGACTAACTAACTCCTTAGAGTGTTAAGATGCAAGCTTACCTTGAATCCTTACCTAGTTATATAGATGGGGCACCACCATGGACACCCACTAACAGGGGCCATGGAATTACGTCCCGACCACTGAAGCACGACCCCGAAAGTCTCACCTAGAGACTCCAAGGAATTACGCACTGACACAGACCAAACATAATTATACAGCTAAATAATATCCACCATGCAAGTGTATATTCATTATGCCAATCTTTAAAGCCAATACCTTTCATGTTTCTAGGTCCAACTCATTCCAACTCATCATAACCTATCCATGCACATAGGATTTCAACTCATCTCGTTATCATGCCACTTTAATACCAACTGTCTCATTTAGTTCACATGCCAAGTTCATACCAAACCCATCATCCACAATCCATGAATCATGTCACACATACATAACACTCCATTATATATTTCTCATCATAACAATCATACTTAAACAAATACCAATCATCCAAGAGCAACAAAGCAACCCAACAGCGCACTATCTCGCCCAGCCCCTCACTCAGGCTGAAGGGTCTCGCTCAGGCGAGACGTTCTCGCTCAAGCGAGCCCCCTTCGCCTAGGCAAGGGCTCGAAAAGGGGAAACTGGAGTTAACGCGGGATCTCGCTTAGGCGAGACCCCTCTCGCTTGGGCGAGATACTCACTCGCTCAAAAGCTGAGCTGGTCGCCTGGGCGACCTTTCGCGTAAAAGGGTTTGGGCAAGTCCCTGTCCATCTCGCCAAGCGAGACTAGCTCGCTTGGGCGAGATTAGCAGGTCTCACCACTATTTTCCTGCAACAGTCACCCACACCAAACCAGAAGAAAGCATTCATACATTGACAGTTAACATATCATCGCATCAACCACAGGAACTCGAAATAACAACCAACAACATGGAAACAAGGAATATAGTAGTAACCCAGAGCTTCCCTACTTGGAAATGGGCTCGTACGGGACTTCGACACTGAACCAAGAGCACAACAACTCTAGAACCAAACTCGTAAACTGAACAGCGGACAAAAACGAGTTATTACAGGGCTTCTAACCGTGACCACGAAAACCATACTAGAAAAGGCGGTAGGCATTAAAAGATACTTACGTGAGCAGAACAATGGCCAAGCTAAGCGTGAATCTGAGGAACTTTGGAACCCTAGCAGAAGACGGCAGCAGCAGCTCTGGGAGGTGTGGTTTTTGTTTACGAAAAGTGAGCTTAGGTTAGGGTTTGGGGCGGACTAGGTCTGTTTTTCCTTTCTGGGCCAGCCCTAAGGCCCAATAGTTAAGGTAGCCCTAAAAAAAAGGGGCAGAATGAAAAGTGGGTCTTACATAAATAGAAATTAAAATATACTTAAAAAATAAATACTTAAATTATAATAAAAAATAAAAATATTATTTTAAAATAAAACATTTTGAAAATTTAAAAAAATTAAATGTAAAACAAAATAAACTTAGGAAAAAAATTAATTGAGAAATCCTAACAATTTCTCATTTTTCAATTATTAAAGAAATCGCCTTCAAGATATAACCATTTCTAACCCTACACATAAAATATAATCATTTAGTAAATAAAACTAAAAACAGTATATTTAAAGGAAGAAAAAGTTACAAATCACACCTCATTATATCTATTTTAGGTGAAGGTTAATATCAAAAAGCTTAAATACAATATTATACATATTATTTAGTACTTAAAATTAAAGTCTTGTTCCAATATTACACTATAATATTTAATGAACTTTTTATTATATAAATTACTAAGGTACATTTATTTATTTTATCAACATTATAAATAAAAATGCTTATTTTTTCAGAAAGCCAAGTTAGTATCTCATGTAGTAAATTGCACCCCACAAAATTGGAATAGAAAAAAAAAAGAAAATGAAAAATTAATATAAAGTTGGTAAAGAAAATGAAGTCTAAAAAAAAGAATTTGTAAAGACATTGGTTTAAACCCTACAAAATGCAGAAAACAGGGTTTTGTATAAGAATGGAAGAAGAATGAGTGTTGGAAGAAAGTAAAGAAAGGCTGGCATGTGGGCTGTGACAGCACAACCATTTATCAAATCCCATTTTCTCAAACACACACTTCCACTTCTTCTCATGGCAAACCAAACATCACTCTCCTTCTCTTCTGGGTCTCCCGTTCACGCGCCTCTGAAGCGCGTGGGCACGCACAATGGAAGCTTTCACTGCGACGAGGCCCTTGGTTGCTTCATGATTCGCCTCACTCACAAATTCAACAACGCCGAAATCGTTCGCACCCGAGACCCTCAGGTTTGGTTCATCTCTCATCCCACTCGTTTTTAGTTTTTTTTTTTTGCTTGATTGCTGAGGAAATATGATGTTTTTTGTATGGTTGATGGTGAAATGTGATATTTTTGGGGGTTTGGCTTGTGGAAAACATTTTGTTTTGGTTTGGTCTTCGGAAATATGACTTTTATTTTCTTTTGGTTGATTAGAAATTTTGTTTTTCTGGGTGGGGTTGTGATTTCCTTAATGGTTTGCATGTTTAGTTGCTGAGAAAATGTGGACAACGGTGTTGCCTTTTGAGTTGCCGGCATTTTGGTTTGTTGGGGGAGTTTTCTTTATATAAACTTAATTGTCAGTGAAGAATGAATGGGAGTGGCAGTGGAAATTTTGTTGGGATGTTGTGTTAAGGTTTTATATTGTTGCTGGTGTTGGTTTTTTGATGTTTCCCTATGTGTTTAGGGTAGACTTTAGCGAATGAATGGGGTGGAAGTTTGTGGCGTAATATCTGTTTGAAGCTTTTTGCATAAATTAAACTTTGTATCTCTAGGTGTTGGAGGGTCTTGATGCTGTTCTTGATGTTGGGGGAGTCTATGACCCTGCTCGAGATCGGTATGATCATCATCAGAAGGGTTTCGAAGAAGTTTTTGGGCATGGTTTCTCCACTAAATTGAGCAGTGCTGGTCTTGTTTATAAGGTAAAATTCTCATCTAAACCACCTATTTGGTCATGGTTTTATTATGACATTTTGTTTATGTCATGTACTTCAATTGCACAGTGGTGAGTTCCTCTGTTTTGTACAATGTTGAATTGTTTGTGGGAAAATTTCTTCTGAATGTGAATATACGTTGAAAATTATATTTAGCTTGTGTTTTCTGTCTAGCATTTTGGAAAGGAGATTATAGCCAAAGAACTGAAGGTAGATGAGGAAAACCAAGATGTCCATCAGATATATTTGGCTGTTTACAAGAGCTTCATGGAGGTAATATATTTTTGAATATTGTCCCTGTCTTCTTGTCTCCATGCATACTTTGGATGAACTTGCTTGATTTAATTCTCTTATGTACTGGTTCATTTTTAGTTATTATGTTCTTCCAATTGAGCAAAATCTAGGTTGAGGGGATTGAGGAAATAATTTATCCAGAAAATGGATGCTGAGAGGAGTCAAACATCCTGATAGATGCTTTTTAATAGAGAATGGGAACTAGCAGGAGGGGAAAAAAATATTGAACGGACTCCACTAGATTTGGGAAACTCTGGAGAGAAATAGGGCTTGAAGGATTTGAGAGTCTAAACAAATAACCAACTAACTTCGTTTACATTCTCTGTCTATGTGTCTATCTACCTAAGTAGTTAACTGACTTTGATAAGACAAGGCTTATCCACTTGATGCCTCGTGTCCATTCTTATTTATCCTGCCCTAAACATTTCTATTTGCGGGTCAAGTAATCAAACATTCTTTATTTTTTTCTTGCATTACAATAGCGAGTGTTTCAAAGTATAGTGTATATTTCATCTGTATTATATATAGTTTTGAATTTGGCATGTTGTATAATAAAATGTGGACTTTAAGCTTAACTCAACCTTACAAAATTGGTTTTGAATAATGAGGTATGCATTCACTTATATAATATACTTTGGTCATATCTTTAGTTGATGTGGGATTTTCAACAATAGAAATAGAATGAGAAAGATGGATTCAGTTTTGCACCATAACCCAATTATATCAAGGTTCTGGTGTAGTTATGGAATGCCATGTTTCCACTTTTTTTTGTTGAAATATGTCAATACTCACATAGAGCCATTTATGTTCTATATACAGTACAAGTGTGGTAATAATTAATTCTAGGCTTTGCGAATAATTGGTCTGTGGGTGGTCTAGTGTCTTATTAACTTCTATGACTTCTGCTACAAATTTTTGTTTCTTTGATGGGGACATATGTCTGGAAATTGTACATTCATGCCGTAGACCAGTTTTTGTTTATTGATATTCATTACCAAATTATTGATTGTGAGAGGACTTTGGTTGACTTTTGTTTTGGGACATTCAACTATGAATCACTTGTTCTTGGGTTAATTTGATAAAGGCCTGCAGGATGGTGTATGGAATTAATGGTGAATTTGGGGTTAGTTAGTCTATCCAAAATGGATGATCAGTGAAAACAGCATGTTTCTAACTTACATGTTTATGATATTAGTGTTATTGTTTAATGATATCAGGCAATTGATGCTATAGACAATGGGATCAATCGGTATGATACAGACCAGCCTCCAAAATATGTGAATAATACTCATTTATCCTCAAGAGTAGGGAGGTTAAATTTGGACTGGACAGATCCTGATCAATCAGCTGAAAAAGAAAATGAGGCCTTTCAACGTGCCATGGCTCTTGCTGGCAGTGAATTTCTGGATGTGAGTCTCTTGGGCACTTTCTTTTTGAACTTCAACAGGAATAAGTGGTTTTAAAAATTATCTTGCCTGTTTTACATTTTGGTTTGTTGTTTGAGATAGCTCCCCTCTTCACTTGTAGAGTGTTCGATTTCATGTAAAGTCATGGTTACCGGCAAGGTCAATTGTAATGGAGACCTTAGCAGCAAGACAGACTGTTGATCCTAGTGGAGAAATTCTAGTTTTGACCAAATTTTGTCCTGTAAGTTGAAAATTCTTGCCTCTTCTAACATTTTGTTTAACATTTGAATTTGATTCATTCAACTTATTTCTATTCAGCTGTGCTATATTAAGAAATAATGATTTGAAGCTTGAACATGTTCAACAGTTTTAACATGTTGACGAATACGCTAGAGGATCTTGTAAATTTTCATGCTAAAATTAACTAGTATGCATCTCATCTCACGTACAAAATTTCTTATTATTGAATATTAATACTGAAAATGATGGTTTGATCCTTGAATGTGTATTTATTTAGACATCTTCTGGAGCTCAACATTTCTTGATGAAAAAAGGATCTAATTCTCTTATAATGCAAGTAAATATAATCAGTTGAAGCAATGATTTCTTGATGAAAAAAGGATATAATTTTCTTATCACACAAGTGAATACAATCAGTTGAAGCAGGATATGATAACCTTTTTATCAAATAAGTTTACATACGAGCTTGTGATTCTTAGTTCCTGTTGATGGCTATACTTGTTTTCAACTCCCTAGCTGTTTTCTGTGAGTTTTTTCCTGCGTTGTGTGATTTGTGACCTAACAACACTAGTAGTTTTGGAGCAAAACAAATCCCTGGTGGTGTGATCATAGCTGTTGTGGCACATCTATGTTAGTACATTGAACCGACTATTTTGGCTTACTTTCCTATTATAATTCTGTTAAATGTTATAATTTCATAAAGCTGTATTATTGTATCAGTTAAGTCTGTTAATGCATTATTTATATACGTGTATATATAGTCCAGAGCATTGTATCACTGTCTTTCAGTCTGTAATCTTCTATTCACTCATTTTTGAATATGAATACATTTTTTTCTGCATTCTCTGGTTCGATATGGTATTCAGGAGACATTCAGCTTCTGCAACTCCGATTCTTTTTTATCCAATCATATAAAAGCCATCAACAGGCTGCTGCTATGATCTAGAATGGTCATCTTTGGCCAATGTTCAGTTATATATCTGTCTTCTGAAAATACTTCAAGTCCTCCAGTTTTTTATTCTCCCTGGGTATCAGCTACATAATACTATTAGCATTGTACTTTCAGAAATTGTTAGCTTGTGTTTTGTTTTCTGCAGTGGAAGCTGCACTTATTCGAGCTTGAAGGGGAGTTGAAAACTGATCCTCCAATCAAATATGTTCTATATCAGGTATTTGCTTATTTTCATTTTCTCTCGGGTTCTATTCTCTGTTTCTAGCCTCCATTAAGTCTCAAAATAATGTGTGGTAGTTGTTTTTTTACCTTTGACACTAATTGGTGCATGTTGTTCGAGGTGCAAATATTTTTGATAAGCTACAATAGGATTTGTAATATTACTTTTGGTCATTTTGTATCATTGTTTTTCAGTCTGTAATCTTCTATTCACTCAGTTTTGAATATGAATACATTTTTTTCGGCATTCTCTGGTTCGATATGGTATCAGGAGACATTCAGCTTCTGCAACTCCGATTCTTTTTTATCCGATCATATAAAAGCCATCAACAGGCTGCTGCTATGATCTAGATTAGAGTTCTGTATGTTTCATAGAATATCATGTCACATAGAATAAGTATTTGTGAGGTCTTCATAAATTTCATAGGCCCATTGGAGTAAAACATATAATTTCTACTGATTTTTTGTAGTCGTGGATCCTTATTGCCATGTAATAATTCGTGATTCATCATTGTTCCAAATTTGGAAATTAGGGTTATCCAGAGATACAACCTCTCCTTCAATATGGTTGAGCTTACTCGTACCCTTCAATATGTGTCTAATAAATTGAGCCCATTGGAGATAATTTCATTCATTAAAAGTGACTATCATCAGGTAAGTCTGAAAGATCGGTGGAGTTGCCATGGCCAAGATGTGAGCAATGTTGCCATGGACAATGCTCCTTTCAAATGAGAGATACGTACTCTGATGCAAGCAGTAGTGGGAATGGTTGTTGGACGAGCTATCATGCATCGAAAATTTGTGGCATATGAAACTCACTAGCAGTGGAAGAGGAGGTGTGTGGTAGCTTTGATTTTGTCATGACTCAAGTGATGGACATATCACGACAATGGTGGAAATTGTAGTGACAGAGTTGGTTGCTAGGAAACACAAACCAGGTGCACTTCAGGCAACCCCAATCATCAAAAGGAAATAGGTCCACTCTAGGCAAACCCCAAAAAGGAATCGTAACTAAGACACTAAAGAAGAAATGCAAAAGTAGAACCTCAAAGATTAGGAGCTTTGATACTAACTTAGTAAAGGATTAATCTGAATGGGAAAAGATTTTATTCAGTTCATTGATTTAAAGTAGTACATTGGCACTCTAACCGTAAAGTAAAGATTATGAAGAGGTCTCTAGAATCTTCTAACAACACACTTAATATCCTAGAGTAGCTTATTCACTATATTTTCTTTCGAATCAACAAGTAACCATATGAATTTTTAGCCTCATGCAATGAATTGCATGCGGAATGAATTTGAGTATATTTGGTCAAGTGCATTCCAAGAAAAATTGTCAATTGGAACAACAAAGGATAAAAGTTGTGTATGTTAAATATAATATTAAACTTGAGATGAGATAAAGTGTAGAGAAGACAAAGACCTATGATCCCATATACTTGTCTCGTATTGAATTAGATGATGAGTGGATAACCGTAAAGGGAAAGTCCTTGCTTGGTTATGCATGCTTCATGGATGAATGTACATGAGTGTTTTGATGTTGATGAGGGAGCTAGAAGTAAAAGTGGTCCAAGAAACTTGAATGCCAGGGTCAACATGTAGGGAAATCCTCAATAGATGAGGATGAAGTTGAAGATGTTAGTGAGGAAAGGGAAGAACTTTTGATAGTCGAGGATGATGTTTTGTAGGAGTTTTTGTAGGCTATATTCCTGAATCTATGTAGCAGCAGCAAACTGCCCTTATTATGCAGCAACATCACTGTTTTTTGGGAGTATATGTTGCTGAATTGTGCAGCATCAAACAATAGTTGTTTATTTAATTTGTGGAGTTGGTAGCTACTTTTCTTGGCCTTGTGGCTGTTTTTATGTACACAATATCTGTTTTGTAATTATACGACAATTAGCTTTTTGGCGTTGTGCTTATATATGTGTGTGTGTTTTATCTTGACTACCGTTTATATATATATATATATATAAATATATATATATATATATATATATATATACACACACACACACACAACAGTAACCACCGTTTACCAAGGGAGTAAAAAACTGTTTTACCCATCTTTCCCTATGAGCAAAATTGTTTAAAATAAACCTTCATACATCAATATTGTTCAATGATAGCTTATTATCGAAAGTTTATTATTGATTATTTAATTTGAAAAATTGACTAATCAATAACTTTAATCGATTAATACTTGAGAAGTTTCTACATTTGGTTTGTAACTTTTGAGGATATAATGCGTATTTACTTATGCTAACAATTATATCAAATCACATTTTTAAAATATATTTCTATTCTATTTTATCTATTTTTACTCTACCAAACAATTATACATTCAATTTTATTTCTTACCTCTTTCTCTTTTCTTATAAGTGTTTCTCTATTTCCATTCCCTAGAGCAAGCAAGTTGTTAGTCCTTCCTATGTTCCTTCCATCCCATTTCCACCAAAATAGACAAAAGTTAAAAAAAGAGATAGGAAAGCTATGGGCTTTATCATTGTTAGAAGTGGAGTTTAAGTCTAACTCAACCCCACAAAACTGACTTGTAAGGTTAAGTTTTCACTCTACCTATATACTATGAAATTGTCTTATTTCTTGTCGATGTGGGACTTCCAACACACCCTCTCATGCTGAAGTATATACATCTCGTGCGTGGGTCTAGAAATGGGTGGTCCGATAGCGACTTGATAGCGGGTGGAATAGAATGTCTAAGAAATCTCGTTAGGATAGACTTTTAATTATGGTTCTGATACCATGTTAGAAGTGGAGTTTAAGCCTAACTCAACCCCACAAAATCGGCTTGTAAAGTGAGGTTTGCACCTAACTTATATACTATGAAATTGTCTTATCTTTAGTCGATGTGGGACTTCCAACAATCATTATTGACACATAGAAAACTCTAATGACTGCATGCGGATGTGGTTTAGCTCAAGTAGTAAGATCAAAATAGTCCACTTGAAGGGCATAGGTTAGATTCTTTGTGCTAACAATTTCCTTCACTTAAAAAATCTTTAAGTAAGAAGTTCATCGGGATGTCATCAGAAAGTCAAAAATATTTATCGTTGACCTTGGCCTAGGAAAATACTGGTATGTTATCGAAAGGGGGATCAAAAGTCAAAATTTACTTAAATGTAATATTTGTTGATATTTTATTTTGTACTAGTGATGGTTTTTAGTACCAAATAAGTATAGTTTTTCTTAAGAAATGAACTTTAAGTAATTTAATCATATAAAATCAACTTCTAAGTTGAGGTTTGCATCTACTCATATATTATATAATTTGGCCTTGGAAAATACTGGTATGTTATCAAAACGGGGGATCAAAAGTCAAAATTTATTGAAATGTAATATTTGTTGATAGTCTATTTTGTACTAGTGGTGGTTTTTAGTACCAAATAAATACAATTTTTCTTAAGAAATAAACTTTAAGTCTAATTTAATCATACAAAATCAATTTCTGAGGTGAGGTTTGCATTGCATCCACTCATATATTATATAATTTGGCCTTATCTCTGTCAATGTGGGCTCTTCAACACCCTCTCATGTTGAGAACTAGATATCTCGAGTGTGTGACTAGGGGAGAACCTATTAATTGGTGACATGAGGCCCAACACATTGGCACGATAAATTTTGAATGACTCTTGTACCATATAAAGAAGTGGACTAAGTCTAATTTAACTCCTCAAAACTAACTTCTAAGATGAGATTACTAACTTATATATTATAATTTAGTTTTATTTCTAGTCAATATGAGCTCTTCAACCATTTTCCTTTTTCAAAAATGAAATTTTGGAATCATTGGTGAAACCTTAGTACTTGATAAGTGATTTCTTTCACTTATTGAATTTCTGTTAGAATTTTTCTTCAAAGTTAAGTCTATAATTTTTGTATGGAAAGGTTCTTCACATCTATGTTTTGAAAACCAGTCAGGTCATTGAATGAGTCAAAGGCACCAGTTCAGGTTCACTTGATGAGCCACTTTAAAAAAAATAATAGTGATTAAAATATATGAAAAGTAACATTAGAGATATAATTTCATAATATAGTAATACACTACCAAAAATTAGAAGTACACAAATAAGTTATAGTATATAAGTGAGGTGCAAATCTCTTCTTACAGGTTAGTTATACAAGGTTGAATTAAACATAAACCAACTTACTACTTTGAAGTTAATAAGTTTCTTGATAAGAAAAGAAATGAAAATAACATTTGTTTTTTTTTTTTTCAAAAAGGGATTGTTTATTTAACTGTCATGAACCAGTTTTTCCAGTTTTTCACCTGTTCAATTGAAAACCAGTTTTATAATTTAAATGGATTGGACACTGGAATGGTTTTCCGGTTGAACGGGTTGTTCCTGGTCAGTTCTAACAAATCTTATGGTAAAATGATAAATATATATCTAGTCTAGGTTCTGTTACACATTTACATATTTCTTTACATCACCTAATGTCATTTACAGGATGAAAGAAGCAAACAATGGAGAGTGCAGGCAGTTGCAGTATCTCCTGACAGTTTTGATAGCCGAAAGGCTCTTCCCTTGCAGTGGCGAGGATTAAGGGATGAAGAACTGTCAAAGGAGGCTGGAATTCCTGGCTGTGTTTTTGTGCACATGAGTGGATTTATTGGTGGAAACCAAAACTTTGATGGTGCCTTGGCCATGGCAAGGGCTGCTTTGAAGATGTAGACAGGATCATGTGAACCAAGGAGGGCTATCATCATTAATTTTCCATACTCAACAAGATTAGGACTTGGCACAGTGGCTTAAAGATTGTTCGATATCAACTTCAAGAACTTATTTACTGATATGTGGGTATACCTTATCCATATTTTCTTTCAATAGTTTAACCATGTATAATGAATATATGATGTTTAATTTATTGATAATTGTTGTTTGTTGATTTTATCGTTATTATCATCTATTATAGGATATGAATATTCTTGTGGCTATTTTGTTCTCTTGAGACAGCATAAGAAACATCAGAAATCGATAAACCAATTTTAAGAATCCATATTTCTTCTATCATATTTTCTGTCACTGTATACTTTGATATAGTAATATGTGTGGTCTATGAATGTGTCTCTAATTCCTATTGAAAAAAGGAACACTATTTGCAGCATATGATCTCTAGTAGCACCATTGCAAAACTGTGGCAAAGCCTCAATTGTGATTGGATCTTCTGGAAACTATTCTTGTGCATAGTTCTCCACCATTATAGTAAGTGAGGAGACTGTGAACCCCTGTGGCATGTTTGGAATTCATTATAGTCTCTACAAATACCATTTACTTGTAAATTCTATTTTTAATTTCTTTTACTGTCATTTAAGTTCAGAGAGTACAGGAAATAAGACTAAAAGGAATGATATTTAAATAGAGATTAAAAAGGTAAAATTTGTTGTACCATAGGAGCTAAATGAATAATTTTACCTGCAGGTTATGTTTTAAAACAATTGAACAATTCCTTAGTCTTAGATTGGATTTTTTAGTTCATGGAAGTAAAAAGTTTTCAATATCAATTTCTTAGCATCTAATATTACACTAGGTTATAAAATGCAGGCGAGCAAGTAAAAATTGCTATTGAGGATTGCTCCATTTATTTGTAAATACAAGATATTATACTTAATGTACACGATTAGGGGATTTAGATTGAAAGTATGGATTCTTCTGTAGAAGAATAGTTTCTATATTTACTCTTAAATGGAGAATAATTGTACTAAATTTTAAATTTAAACTATTTAAATGACCGATTTGGGCGTTAAATTTGTAAACAAATGAACAATTTAGTTTTGAAAAATAGAAAAAAATACGATTTAGTCCTGAATAATTAGTTTTTAAACTTTTACTACTTTATATTAAAATTAGTTTAACAAATACATTTTAGTAGCAAATTAGTTCTTCAACGTTAATTGAATGACAGAGTATTGCACAAAACAATACAACAATTGCGCATTTTAAACATTCAAACATTAAATCGAAATTGTAAGAAAAGTTTTTTTTTTTTATTGATTTATATATTCCAACAAATTAATTGGTCTTTTTCAATT
>Ga0214545_1005743_pt1 | contig 22154 bp, 20 predicted proteins | sample CNSS4metaG_FD_160064 | JGI IMG/M metagenome (GOLD analysis project Ga0214545, IMG submission 160064) | Root nodule microbial communities from cowpea collected in UCLA plant growth center, Los Angeles, California, USA - CNSS4 | ecosystem: Host-associated > Plants > Roots > Nodule | place: USA...
TCTGTCGCCGGAGGCCGCCGAAGGCGGCAATATCGGTCTGGTGCGGACGGGCGACATCATCGCCATCGACATCCCGAACCGCAGCATCAGCCTCGAGGTCTCCGACGAGGAGCTCGCCAAGCGCCGCGCCGCGGAGGAGGCGAAGGGCGATGCCGCCTGGCAGGCGCAAGGCCGCAAGCGCAACGTCTCGACCGCGCTGCAGGCTTACGCCGCGCTCACCACCAGTGCCGCGCGCGGTGCGGTGCGCGAGGTCAAGCGGCGTCCGAAGTAGGCGGCATCGGCGCCACTGGCCTGGATCGGCGATCTTCGGAACGCCTCGCGGCTCCGTGCGACCACCCGGATGCGCCGTTGCAGGAAGTAGCCGGAACGGAGATCGGGAAAGAACGGCCCCCGCCTCCCTAGGGCGTGGGGCTGGTTGGGGTGGGAGCGGGAGCCGTTTGCTCAGTGGGCACCCGACGTGCGGGCTCGCCCGCCAGGCATCATCAACTTAGTGCATTGTCCACATTTTGCTATTTAATTTTTATTAATTTTGTTTTTATTTTTATTTAATCGTGCCATCCTAAGAAAAATCGTCGAAATCCATTTTTCCGAATTCAGCCGAGGCGGTCGCCGTATCGAGGTTCGTCCGCAAAGGTTCGGATTGCCAATAGCGGAGTTAGCCATGAGTCATTCTCCATCACTCGTGCCGCAAATCACGACAGACCGGGACGTCTATCTTGTGCTCGATGATTTCGGCCGCCGCCTGGGCCGGGCTTGGTGCGAGACGGCCGAGGAGGACGCCAATCGCGCGACCCTGCTCAGACATCTCGCCGAAGGGCAATATCTCCATCCCGCACGTATCGTGGCCTTCAATACTGCGGAGGGATGGTCGCGCGATGCCACCGCTGAAATCGCCGATGAGCTGCGCCGTCGCTTCGTCGAACTCGAGGAGACCGATCCCTCGCTGTTGGAGTTTCTGGAAAGAGCAGCGAGGCGTTGAAAGCTCGAACATGGAACGAGGATGAACTGCAAATTATGCTCGAACGAGTGCCGCGGCGATGTCCGATCGCGGACTCGCTGTCATGCGCACCCCCGCGCAAACCTCCCGCGCGTTAATGCGCGTGGTCAATGAGTTCTTACCGCTCCGCCGCGATCGATCGTTCGCATTAAGGATGCCTCGACGAAGTTCGGCAAGGCAAGGTTTTGCGCCGTATACTCCCGCGACCTTCGCAGATCCGTTTCGGGCAACTGGGGCACCACCGCAATGTCTCGTACTCTCGCTGTCGTTTTCTCAACGGCCGTCGCCGCCATTTCCATGACGGGCGCGGCCTCCGCCGGCTGCTACAATTGCTACACGCCGCCGCCGTGCACGACCTGCTACCAGCAACAATATGTGCCGCCGCAATACCGCACCGTCGACGAGACCGTGATGGTCTCGCCCGGCTCCGTGGTCGCGCACCGCACGCCGGCGCAGTACCGCACCGTGATGGTGCCGCAGACCGTGATGGTCGCGCCGCCCAGCGTCCAGTACGAGCGCATCCCGCCGCAATACGCCACCCGGCAGCGCGTCGAGATGGTCTCGCCGGGTTATTCCTATTACGCCCCGGTGCAGATGAACTGCGCGTCCTGCGGCTACTGAGCTAGACGCAAACAACAAAGAATTTCAGGACGGCGCTCTTCGCGGGGCGCCGCGCTTTCTATTGCGCGACGCAAAGGTGAGGGAGCCTTTGAACCGCAAGGCCCGGAACGACACGAAACGGCATGAGCTCGTTTCTGGACTCCGTCGAGCGACCGCAACTCGGGCTGGTCGCTGCTTTCGCCGTTTCACTGATGTGCGCAGTTGCGGTGGTCTGGTCGGTCGGCTCGACCGATCGCGTTACCTATCTCGGCCCGGACCACGGCCAGGAGCAGACCATCACACAGGTCCGCCTCAAGACGCTCCCACAAGGGAGTTACGTGATCGAACGGGGCGCGATCTACAAGGCAATGCAGGCAGGGTGCCGCTACGACCTGAACTACAGCCCTCAATTCGGGCGCAACGTCAGCGACCGGCAGGGGACCAAGTACATCCGGAGTGCCGTCCTGGTTGATTGCCCGAAGAGCTAGACAGGTTGTGCAGGAAAAGGAACGCGCCGCGCTCCGGCCGGCAAAGGTTTGAGCACTTGCGCCAACTTGGCGTTGCCTTGCGCGGTCGACTACGTTAAGCGACACCCATTCCCGGGACTGGAAGGGTGGCCGAGTGGTTTAAGGCACCGGTCTTGAAAACCGGCGTGCCCGCAAGGGTACCGTGGGTTCGAATCCCACCCCTTCCGCCAAATCGGCGTCCAGCACAATCCAGAGAAGTCCGATTTCTCTCTGTTCTGCAGAGAGTTATCCCCATTCGTTGTCCAAGGTGGTCTTGCCGAAACCCGCTACATCCCACATATTTTGTGGGGTCGAATGTGGGATTTCGAAATGGGCGGAGCGATCGAGAATCGAACACCGAAGAAGCATCCGGACAAGGCGCTGACGGCCATTGGCGTCAGGGCCTTGAAGACTCCTGGCCGCTACGCGGACGGCAACGGGCTCTATCTGAAAGTGTCGAAGTCCGGCGCCAAGCGCTGGGAGCTGCGCACTATGGTGCGCGGCAAGCGCTGTGACATTGGCCTCGGCGGGCTGAAGCTGGTGTCGCTTTCCGATGCGCGCGAGCAGGCGGAGAAGTATCGCAAGATCGCCCGCAACGACGGCGACCCGCTCGCCGAAAAGCGTCGGGCCCGGCAAGTGGTGCCGACGTTCAAGGTTGCGGCCGAGACCGTCCACAAGGAGCATGCCCAAGCCTGGAAGAACGGAAAGCACAGCGACCAATGGATCAATACGCTGAAGGCATATGCCTTCCCGGCGTTTGGCGACCGCAAAGTCGATCAGGTGCAGACGGCCGATATCCTCAAGGCGCTCACGCCGATCTGGCTTGCCAAACCCGAGACCGCGCGCCGGCTGCGCCAGCGCATCGGCACCGTGCTCGACTGGGCAAAGGCGGCAGGCTTCCGATCGGGCGACAATCCCGTCGATGACATTCACAAGGCGCTGCCGCGGCAGCCCGAGCGCAAGGGGCACTTCGCGGCTCTTCCATACACCGACGTGCCGGCATTCGTGCGGCGATTGCGTGATGGCGAGCCGACGACCTCCAGTCTGGCGTTTGAGTTTCTCATACTGACCGCGGCGCGCACGAGCGAGGTGCTGGAAGCGAAATGGAGCGAAGTCGACCTCGATCAGGCGACTTGGACCATTCCGGCCGACCGGATGAAGGCGGGCAGGGAGCACAGGGTGCCGTTGCCGCCACGCTGCCTCGAGATCCTGGGCCAAGCCAAAGAGCTTGCGGCCGGCAGCGAATTCGTGTTCCCGGGAAGATCGAGCGACAAGCCGATGTCGAACATGGCGTTGCTGATGATGGTCCGTCGATTGAAGGTGGACTGTACAGTGCACGGTTTCCGGTCGGCATTTCGCGATTGGACGTCGGAGCGCACCAATTTCGCTCGTGAGCTGTGCGAGGCTGCGCTTGCCCACATCGTGAAGGACAAGACTGAGGCCGCCTATCGGCGCGGCGACCTCTTTGAAAAGAGGCGAGAGCTAATGGCGGCGTGGGCGAGGTTCACCGAAGGTACCTCCGGAACGGTTACCTCGTTCCCGCAGGTGCGACATGGCTGACATTGTTGACCACAAGGGTCCCCGTGGTGCGCCGCCAAAGAAATCCCTGCCGGACGCCTACCGCGAGCTTCTGGAAGGGCTTTACTACGCCAACGAGTTGTTCGAGACGAAGGAGGACGCAGGGCGCGAGGGGATCGCCATGGCCTGCCACGCCGTCGCACGATTCATCGCGGTGACCCACCAGCCTCCACTTCTCGCCGCGCCGCTGCTGTCGCTGCGTGGGGCGATCCTCGATCTCGAACGAGGCGTGAGCAACCCGATCATTAACCCCGATGCGGCGACTGGCCGTCGATCTCGCTCGGCGCTCAAGAAACACGCGAGCACGGTCGCCGCAGTCTGCCTTGAGGTATTGGTCGAGCTGGGTGATCCGCTGGATGAAGCCGCCTCCCGGGTAGCACGCCAAGTCAGCAATTGGCGCGTCATGGGGGATCAGGAAGTAACGGCAACTACCTTGAAGAATTGGAGAAACCAGGCTCGCGGAGCGCCGGTAGATGAGCGCGCGGCTTTCGACCTAATGCGCAAAGATCTGTTGGCGTGCAGCGATACCCGCGGGGAAATTGACAGGCTTTTGCGCAATGGCCCCCCAGGCATGCCGAAAACTTAGAATTACCCCCCTAATTTCTAAAACTGACAAAATCGATCTTCGTTGGCCAACCTGGAGCCAACTAAGATTATGTCGAACAACTCTGAAAACTTTCCGAAGGAAGGTTTCGTCCGCCTCAAATCCATCCTCGCACCTTGTGGACCAATCCCGGTCGGAAAGTCGACCTGGTGGGCCGGGGTCAAGTCGGGCCGTTTTCCCCAGCCGGTCAAGCTCGGGCCGCGCATTACGGCGTGGCGCGCGGCCGACGTCCTGAAGCTCATCGAGCAGGGCGTGGTTTAGCATGAGTACGCTGGCACAGCGTCGCATCGAAACGGCCGGCCCACCGATGCCCACGAAAAGTGAGCTGATCGCCACCAAGCGGGCGATCGCTCTCGGCAAGCTGACCGAGTTTGAGCGTCAGTGCGAACGCCTCGCCAAATTGGTTGTCGAGGGCCGCATCAGCCGCACAGACGCAGTCGACGGCCTGTTCGAGGCGGCCCAGGCCAATCACCTGACCGAGGTGCATAGCGTCGAGTACATACAGCTGAGCTTGGCCGCGGCGTTCATCTCCTCAAAGGTGGCCCCTGCGTGCAAGGGAAATTCAACATGACCAGCGGCCTTAACGAGGGTGAAAACGACCCGAGCGCCTGGTTAAAGAACTGTATCCTTGGCGATACCGGCAAGCCGTTGCCCGTGCTTGCGAACGCACTGACGGCGTTGCGCTCGCTCATGTCTGACGCATTTGCGTACGACGAAATGGCCCGCTCGGAACTGTTGATGCAGGCGCTGGACAGCAGCTCCGGTTTCTCACGCAGGCCGGTCACCGACGTCGACGTGGGCATCGTGCAGGAACGTCTTCAGCGCGCTGGCTTGAAACGCCTTACCAAGGACGTCATGCATCAGGCGATCGAGATCCGAGCCCGCGAATGCCGCTTCCATCCTGTGCAGAAGTGGTTGCGCGGTTTGCAATGGGACGGAAATCCACGCCTGAAGAACTTTTTCCCCCTGTATTTTGGAGCGGATGTCTCTGCCTACACCGAAGCGATCGGGCAGATGTTCATGGTTGGCATGGTCGCGCGCGTGCTCGAGCCGGGCTGTAAGGCCGATTACATGGTGGTGCTGGAGGGCGCGCAAGGATCTCTCAAATCAACGGCATGCAAGGTCCTGGGTGGCGAATGGTTCAGCGACGGCCTCCCGGAGCTGGGCGCGGGTAAAGACGTCTCTATGCACCTGCGCGGGAAATGGTTGATCGAGGTCTCGGAAATGCACGCCATGAACCGCGCTGAAACGTCGCAGCTGAAAGCATTCATCAGCAGAACAAGCGAGATTTATCGGCCGAGCTACGGTCGTAAGGAGGTGCACGAAGAGAGGCAGTGCATGTTTATCGGCACCACGAACCAAGAGACGTACCTGCGCGATGAAACGGGAGGGCGTCGCTTCTGGCCGATCAAAACGGGCAAGATCGACGTTGCCGCGCTGGCCCGCGATCGCGAGCAGCTCTTCGCCGAAGCCGTCGTCTGCTACAACCAAGGTGTAGAATGGTGGCCCAATAGGGATTTCGAGCGCAACCACATCGCGCCGCAACAGGCCGCACGCTACCAAGGAGACGTCTGGGAAGAGGGCATCTCAGAATACTTGGAAAAACAAAAGGAGAAAAAGGTCACAATCGGAGACGTGGCCCGCTTCGCACTGAAATTTCAGACTTCGCGTATCGGGACCGCTGATCAACGCCGCATCGCCGCGATCCTGACCGCCCTGAAATGGAAGCGCGAGAAAGCCGGGACCGATTCCAAAGGAAAGCGGTGGTGGGTACCGGCATAAAGTACAGCGCACAGCGCACACAGCGCACTTTTTCAACGAGGCTTCGAAAAGTTGCCAGCCCTTCTATAAAAAATGCGCTGTGTGCGCTGTAGGGGGTCAAGCGAGATCGAGATCAACCCCATGAACCAGGATGAGCGGCTCAACAACATGCGCGGCTCGGCTCGTTGCGGTGCAAAGACGCGAGCAGGCGGGCAGTGTCAATGTCCGGCTATCCGCGGGCGGACGCGATGCCGAATCCATGGCGGACGTAGCCCCGGCGCACCTCACGGCAAGAAGAACGGAAACTTCAAGGAGGGCTTCTTCACGTGCGAAGCTGTGAAAGAGCGCAAGTGGGCGCGGGACCTGATCAACACCCATGAAGGAAACAGACAAGTGACCGAGACGCTACCTCAGCCTGCCAACATCTCGAAGTCATCCAACAGCCGTACGCGCGTAAAGCTGCGTCGCGTGAACTCGGATCTGTCCAAGCCATATCCGCCAGACGGGGACGAACAGCGCTGGTGGGGCCGATTGAAGACCGCATTGGGCACGACATCGAGCGATTTCGTGAATGCGACCCTCATACAGATCCAGAACGCCTCGCGTATGCCGTCGGGCGGCATTTCCGAGATCAGCGTCAACGCGGTGCTGGCTTTCGTCGAGGCGGCGGAGCCCAAGAATGAGATGGAGGCGGCGCTGGCGATTCAGATGGCCTGCACGCACGCAGCCGCAATGGCCGTCTTGAATAGGGTGGGCGGCGCGTATGGTGGTGACCGCCACGTGTCCTTAATGGCGACGGCCGCAGCTCGGCTGCTGAATGCGTTTACCGCTCAAGTCGAGACTCTGCGCCGCGTTCGTAATGGGAGCTCGCAGTATATGCGAGTTGAGCACATCCATCTTGAACCGGGTGCCCAAGCAATTATTGGGAAGGTGGAGAAAACCTAGTGGTTCACGACGGCATACGCAGGCTCCACCAGCTCGCACACCAAGCTATGTCTGGTCAGACTAGTTTACCATCCAGTCCGGCCGACAGCAATTCGATATGGGAGATGCTGGCGAACTCGGGTTTAACGGAAAAACTGCGGGATGGTACAATAAGATACACAGAGCTAGGTTCGCCAGCCGAAATCGAATTGCTGCTACTTTGCGGGCGCCACCTACCTGTGGGCATGCCGTTCTTTTTGGAACAGCATGGACATGCTTCAAAAAAACGGAGGCTAATGAGGTGTGGGAAGCGAAACGGATGATGAGGCTTTTCGGCTCCTAATGGTGATCGTCTTGCGAACGTATCGCAGCCGTTTCCTGAGATCGACTGCGCGCCACTGAAACTACGATTTCCCCATCACACGAGACCACCGAGACAGTCCCTCTTGAAGCAGGGTGGAGAGTCATGGCGACGCCGGCCCGAGCCCCAGCCCCCTCCATGCCCGTTGCTTGCAGGCGGGTGATCGATGATCCTTAACGGTCCAAGCCGGCAGTTAGTCCCGCAAATAGTTGCGCAGGTTTTCGAGGCACTCGATCGCCGAAGGAGTAGACGAAGCCTTCCAGGCGAGATCGTAGATCAGGCCAACCAGTCGACCTGCGTCTGTCGTAGAATCCGGAGACCACACTTCAAAATTTACGCTTCCCGACGGCGACTCACAGTCGACCTTGATCGTGGCTCCGTCCAAGCCAATCCGCGTTTCGCTATTGAACGGCGCAGCCAACATTGCATCCACTTTTGACCAGAATTGTGCCGCGCAATTTGGCGCAACCACGCATTTGTAAGTGAACTGGGGCGCGAAGATGCTTTCGGAAGATGTCAACTCCAGAGTGGTACGGTCAGAGTCTGCTATCACGTGCACCAAGATTTCAGGGTGGAATGATGGGCGGAATAGCGCTTTGGCAATCCGGGGCGTCTCAGCTTGATAGCGACACTGTTTGACTGGAGGCATGTAGTCGCTGATGATTGAGGTCGCCAAGCTGAGTGCTGGGTTGGGAGTGGGAAGATCTTTGAGCATTTCGCCAAGTTTCATCAGCTCCCGCGATGTCAAACGAAAATCGTTTCGCGCCATGGTTATCGCTTCGGCGATGCTCTCAATCGGTGGTATCGCCGCCCGCAAACCCGGGTTGTCTTTCAGGTAGTTCGAGATTGCCGCGCTCTCCCATAATAAGGGCATGACCTTGAGGTAAGCGCTCGCCAATACGGGATTGCTGGTTTCCCGCATAAGTCGCTTCTCCTCGTTTTCCAGGGCCAGATCCATGTCCTCTTGCTGGAGCGGAAACATTTGTCGCGCCCATTCGGTCTTGAGGGACTGGCTTCCCGCAATTGCGTTCCAGTATGTCGCCGCGGCTTGGTGCATCGAAGATCTTGCCCTTCGGCCGGCGATCAGTAGCCGGGTGAACCGTCTGACGTAGGGTTTCAACTCTCGAATTTCGTCGGCATCCATGCCTAGGCTAGCAAGATGCGCAACCAGTGCCGGCAGCAATGTAGCGAGCTCAAACTGGTCCCAGGGCAAATGGGCTATCGCTGCTCTGAAAAAAAGCAAGGCTTCCGCATCGGAGCAGCGATCGAATCTTGGCGATTCGGAAGCATAGTCCGGCTGGTCCATCAGCTGCCTAGCCCGTATTCGGTGCGCTGCCGCAAGAGCTCCTAAGAGTGCCTTCTGTTTCCCGATCGCTACCTTCGCCTTGGCGTCCAGCAGCCGAGCCGCTCTGATATGTTGCTGCGGGACAAATCGCATTCCATGAGCTTCCTGCGAACAACGGCGATCGAAGTGCGAGCTTAGCAGATTACTAGCACTATTGTCCGTGGTTTGATAGACCTACGAATGGTCGCTTGCGCATATGAAGGCGCAGGCTTTAGTAGCCAGAAACATTCGACGGCTCCGCGTGAACCGCGAGCTTTCGCAGGAGGCGCTCGCGGTGGACGCCGGTATCGACCGAACTTATGTCAGCCGGCTTGAGCGGGGGCTTGAGAATCCATCTGTCGCCGTTCTTGAGAAGCTCGCAGTTGCCTTGAGGGCGACAATTCCAGAGTTGTTCGTTGCGCCGGCCAAAGGCGAGGCGCCTCCTCGGCCTCTGAAGGCAGGTCGACGCCCGCGCAAGTGATGCTGCTTGCCGGAAGCTCCCAATAATGCCCAAGCTGCTATCGGAAACATTAGTCCGCAACCTCAATACTTTAACGCGGACAAAGCCGGTAACCCAATACGGATTAGATGACGGGGAACGTGCAGTGCGCCGGCATGGCGCCCCTCGAAATGGCTTCAACTTGCGTGCAGCCAGACGTTGAGGGATGATCCCCGTTGGGAGGGCGGAACGCTCAGCTGAATTCGAGGCAATGGCGGCCGCTAGACGGGGCAATGCTTGCTTTTTGGAAGGCCGAAGACTTCAACCTTAAGGAAGCAGGTCTCAGTGGTGTAAAGGACCATTGGGACCCTCTCATTGTCCCGCTCGAACCAGCGCCACCAACATCCCAACCGTCCCAACCGAGCTCGCGACACGCAGACTTTTGGGATCCTCTACCGCCTCCCGCCAAAACAGTCAGTTTCTTCGTCGGGACGCGGGAGGCCAACTGGTTTGATGATCTCGAACTGCCACTGTTTCAGGCGAGGGCTGCCGAGCATCCATTTCTACTGCCTCGGGAGAGGGGGCACAGCGAGAGCTTCTCGGCTCGACGGGCTCGGTGGCTCCTAAGCTTGCTCGACGTACCCGCGCGAAACGCTCGCCAGGCAGTTCTGAGAGAGTTCATCGCTCTCTTTGAGCACTTCGATCATGCGAATACGTTCAGGGCGTTGTCCGAACTCGCCCTCAATGATGTTTCTGCCGACGAGATCGTTACTGCGTTTCACCTCAAATTGACCTGGGCCGAGTGCTCCAAATTCTGGAGCATGCGCCGATCAAGGCTCGGAGCACCCTTCATCCCCCACAATGGGCAGGCGATGCTGACGTGGACGAGAGCGGCACGTTTGGCGACCATGGCAAAGGGGCTCCCCGCCGAGTGCATCATTCAAGATGACTGGTACGAAGAATGGCTGCTAGTTCCCTTTGGGGATCCTGCGTTCTGGTCATTCATCGACTACGCAACCTTTCGATTGGAAGCCTTCTCCGCGGGTGCGCTCGAGCTTCCAGAGGAGCTTAGACGAAAGGATGAGCGAGGTTTGCCGCCGCCATGCTTCGAAGGCAACTCTCTCGATGGCATGTTCCTGGGAAGCGCCTCGCGCACCGGTCAGCTCGTACGTCTAACTACCGATGCTTGGGCACTTTCCTACATAACCCAAAATGCGTCCCCAGAAGCTCCCGCCGAGTAATCACACCATGGATGAACTTACTCCAATAGAAGGAGCCTGGGTCTGTAGACGTTCAAATCCAGAAGAAATTGGAGTTGTGCTAGCTACGCGGGAGACAGCGAATGGGCCCACCATCGAGGTCGACTTTGGCCCAAAGGGTAAGACAACACTCGGCCCAGACGAGTGGGGATGTGGACTTCAGATTGGGCACTGCGTTCAGGACGTTCCTCTATCGGGCGTCCGGGAGACGTTGGGCGCCGGTACTGTACTGCACGTTCGAGAGCTAGCAACACGTTTCCAAGCCCTGGTTCAGCTTCATGCAACGGGCCAGTCGATATGGCTGCCTTTCGAGCGTCTGCGGAGGATCATGGATCCTGAGCTCCTTTACCGGCGAGCAGGTCCGATCGGGGAAACCGGTGCCGAGCGATTTTCGCTGAATCTCATCGCGCACGCATTGAGCAAGTGGAATGAGGCGACTGGCGCGCTCGATCGCCTAGATGTCGATCCGTTGCCGCATCAAATATCCCTGGTACATCGCATCATGAATTCCGGCCAGACAAACTGGCTTATTGCTGACGATGTCGGCCTAGGAAAAACCATCGAAGTCGGCTTGTTGCTCGCCGCTCTGGAGCGTCGGCAAAAGCTACGAAGGATCTTATTTGTCGTTCCATCCGGCCTGACCCGCCAATGGAAGGAAGAGATGCTCTCGAAATTCGATCGTCGTTTCCTCATTTTCGGCTCTGATTTCCGTATCTCAGACCACAAGGAGTGGGGCCTTTTTGAACGAGTCATCGTTTCACTCGACTTGGCAAAACCGCGAGATTCCCAGGATGACGGATCAAACGACTCAACCTCATTCGGCATGTTACTAGCAGCCGGCGGTTGGGATTTGATTGTCTTTGATGAAGCTCATCGACTTGCTCGAGATGATAGAGGACGCTCGACGCTTCGATACAAGCTGGCACAAGCACTCCGAACTAAGACCGATAGGCTCGTCTTGCTTACCGGCACGCCGCACCAAGGCGACACAGGAAAGTTTCGCAATCTTCTGACGCTCGTCCGGCCTGATCTGAGCAGAGCCATAGAGGAAATTGAGACCGAACCGGATGTAGTCCAAGAGATAGTTCTGCGAAATCGAAAAATTGACGCGGTGGATCTAGATGGCACCTTCCTCTTCAAAGGGGTGATCGTCCGGCGCGCCACGATCGACCATGATCCAGAATTTGAAGCGCTCGAACGACAGCTTCGAGCCTATCTTCGCTTGGGCTACCGAGCGGGCGATACACTTGGCGGCGCCGAGGGGCGGGCGATTGGGTTCGTCATGACGATCTACCGCAAGATGGCATCCTCCTCGATAGCTGCACTCTACATCGCGCTAAAGAATAGGCTTGAACGACTGACGGCCCAAAATGAGGCTGACATTAAGCAATATTCAGCGGGCGACGAGGACGAAGTCGAGGGCGATGATCAGCTGGAAGAGCGTTCGCGCGGACCTGGGCGAACCCCATTCTTCGAAACGGAGACTCAGCTGCTGAGCGATCTAATGGCGAAGGCTGCTGAAGTCATGAGAAATGACAAGAAAGGCGATGCTCTGGTCGCGTTGGTCCGCGACATTGTACTCGTTCAAAAGAAGAAAGTTTTGATCTTTACGGAGTATCGGTCGACCCAAGCTTATTTGCTCTACCGGCTGCAATCGATAATCGGTGAGAAACCGGAGATCATCAATGGCAGCAAAACAGTTGAAGAGAAGAGGGATGCTATCAAGTCCTTCGAGAGCGGCAACCCGATTTTGATCTCTACCGAGGCTGGCGGCGAGGGCCTTAACCTTCATAGGGATTGCCACATAATGATCAACTACGACCTTCCCTGGAATCCCGCGCGCATCTCGCAGCGCATAGGACGCCTTTATCGCTATGGCCAAAAGCACCAAGTTATTGTCATAAACTTTCTTGCGCGCGATACGATTGACAATGAGATCGTCTCAATTCTGTTTGACCGGCTCGAAACGATAGTCCGGGAGATGGCAACTGTTGGCTCTGAATTCGACGAGCGCTATGCCGCCGACATTCTGGGCGAGTTGTTGGAACGAATCGATATATCTACCTTGCTCGAGGAAGCCCAAAGTGGGCGTGTCGATCGCACGCAGGATCGCATAGATACAGCCTTGAATCAGGCAAAGAGAGCGAAGCTAATCCAAGATGATATCCTGAGCTTTGCAACGGCTACAGGGGCGCCCGATCTAGAGTCCTTAGGCCAGTACACAACGATTGACGTCGCGACATTCATTAGGCGCGCGGCTCGTTTTTTTGAGATTGAGATTGAAGAGAGCGCCGACAACGAGAAATTCACGATGCGGCTTCCCGCTCATTTGAAGGGTAGATTCGCGGAGTTTGGTGGACGAACGATCGTGAGTGCTACGACGCGACGAGCAGGATGGGTCCCTGGCGATCGCATCTTGCTCGATTTCTCGACCGAATTCCTGAATTGGCTCGTCGCTAGTGTTACGGCAGAGCATTTCAACGGAAGGTATGCAGCGCTCGCGGGATCCGCATCGATCGAATTCATCGCAGCGTTCCTCGCTAGGTTCCAGAATGATCAGGGCCATACTCTCAGCGAGAAGTTGATTGTTCTAACTCAAGAGCCGGGGTCGCAACTGTTATCGAATGCCGGAGCAATTAGAAAGTTCTTGTCAAAGCCTAGCAGGGACGGAACGCCGAGCGCGCGAGGTGCGGCCGATCGCAAACGACAAATGGATGTCGCTCGCGATCATGCTGAGCTTTTGATGGCGGAAGAACTAACTAGGTTTAAGCATCCGAACGACTTGGTTACCCTGGCGGCCGGCGAATTCTCGAACGCTTGACAGGAACGGCCCCGATTCCGTGCCGCCAAAGGTAATCTCAAAAGGAGTCGCGAAGTTGCCTAACGAGATGCGTCAGATCTCATGCGCTGTCTGCTCGAAGGTCGAAGCGGATCAGAGGGAATTTTTTCGATCCGAGTTGATCGCTGTGCCAGTCAATGAAGATGTTTGCGACTGTTGTCTGATGGCCTTCTTTCGCAACATTGGTTTCCCCGTTACGCAGAGCGAAGAGAGTTCAGACAATCAAACGCCGTGAAGGGATGATTTTCTGACCGGTATGCCGTGTCACAAAGCCATGTGGTGGCGCGGTAGGAAGCCCCGGGGGGCTGGGCACCAGTGCTGCCAGAGGGATTGTGCAGCGCAGTAGAGACCTGGTGGCGAGATTTTAGAGTAATGGCCAAACTTGACGAACAACCGGCGATTGTGCATGTTGATAGCGCTTCCGGACGGAAGCTGAAACAAGAACCCGAGACGGTTCTGGTAGTGGTGTCGCTGGATAGCGATGGCTTTATGGGATGTTTTCGTTCTTTTGTGTCCCTTGAGCCGTCATATTACGTGAGTCCGCACTAGAATCGGTCTCTCCTTTTTGGAGAACCGAAATGAATCCCGCCAAAGTCGTTATCCGTTTTGAGCAGGTGTCCGAGCAGACGGAGGGGCCTGTCCGCCGTATCGTGGGCTTTGTCAGAGCGAAGAATATGCTGCAGCTGTTTGATGCAGCGGATCTCGAAGCGAACCCTCGCGAAGCCAAGGCCGGTCCAGTAACCGCAGATATCATCGAGAGCATTTGCGAGACGCCCGACACTTTTCCCTTCAAGACAAAGGGGGTTCTTGTCGGCGCGTCAAACTACGCCGCGCTTGAGCGCAAGCGGTACGAAATCCGTTTTGAGAATACGAAGATCGAGGGAATCTTGGATGGCGGGCACAACATGCTTGCTATTGGCACCTACGTCTTGGCGCGGGCTCTTGGCGACGATCGGATCTTCAAAAAGATCAAGCGCTGGACGGAATTGAAGGACAGTTGGGCCGCAAACCGCGAAGAGATTGCCGAGCTTAAACGCGTTGCGGGCGAAGAAGCCGAAGGTGGGCCGCTCGACTTTCTTGTCCCGGTGGAGGTTCTTGTCCCCGCCGACATCACCAACAGCGAAACCGTGGACGACTTCAACAGCTCCCTTCTTGATATTTGTGCCGCCCGCAATAACAACGTCGAACTAACGTTGGAGACCAAGGCAAATAAGAAGGGATTCTACGAATACCTCCGCAGGTCCCTTCAGCCGTCAATCGCGAATCGCGTCGAGTGGAAAACGAATGACGGCGGCGAGGTCAAAGTACGCGATTTGATCGCGCTCGCATGGATTCCGTTGTCGGTAATTGATTTGCCGCTGGAATTCAAAATCCCGCCTCAGAACATCTATCGGAACAAGGGCGAGCTCGCCAAGCATTTCGATACGCTGATGGGCGACGAGCGTGTCTCCAGAGCCTCCAATGGAGACTACACACATGAACTTCACAACAGCGCGGTGCACAGCGCGCTTGTCATTGCTGGCCAACTGCCTGAACTTTACGACAAGATCTATCGCGAGTTTCCGGCGGCCTACAATGGCGATCGCGAAGGTCGCTTCGGCGGCCTCGCCGTAGTCAAGATGGCGGACCGGATGCGATCGAAGCCCCGCGCTCATTTCACGGATGTGGAAGTCGACTACGCCTATCCGGACGGCCTGATCATGCCTCTGGTCTATGGGCTGCGGGCACTCATGGAGAAGGACGCAAATGGGCACGTGCGTTGGAAGGAAGATCCTTTCCAGTTCTTGGACGAGCACTTGGAAGCGATTGTTAAGAAATACCGCGTGATTCTCGATGCATTCCGTGCGGATCCTCAGAAGGTCGGCAAAAATGAGGGCTCGTACGATCTCGTCCTTGATGCCTTCGAAACCGAAGTTCTGAAGCGTCATGCCGTGGTTGCGTCTGCTCGCGGAGTTCGGTCATGAACGAGGAGCGAAAGGGCCGGGATCTTTTCATTGTCGACAACAGTGTCTCGGGCTGGACCGCCCTACGATATCTCGAAGAGTGGACCGAAATAGCCAAGGGTTTTGACATCGCAACTGGTTATTTCGATATCGGCACCATTCTGGCCCTTGACGGCAAGTGGCAGTCGCTTGAAAAGATTCGAATACTTATGGGAGCCGACACCTCGCATCGGACGAGGAAGGCCTTTTTGGATAGCGTAGTCAAAAGGGCGGTTGATGAGCTCGACAGAAGCCTGGAAGCGACGAAAGAACCAAACCCGTTTCTCCGAGGTGTACCGGCGATTCTAACTGCACTGCAGTCCCGGCAGATCGAGTGTCGGGTCTATGATCGTGATAAGTTTCACGCCAAGACGTATATTACACACGCGAGGCTCGATGTCGTCGGCTCGCAAGCGTTGGTTGGGTCAAGCAACTTCACGATGCCGGGCTTGACCAAGAATATTGAACTTAATGTTCAGATCCAAAGCGCGCGCGAGGTTACCCAGCTTCAGGAGTGGTTTGATGCCCACTGGAATGAAGCGGTCGACGTAACTGATCTCATTTTTGAGGCGATATCGCGCCATGTACGGCTCTACTCGCCTTTCGATGTTTACGCCAAGTCGTTGCACGAATTCTTCCGTGGTCACGAACTGACCGCGACCGAGTGGGACGAGACCCGCTCGAAGATGTTCCCGAGGATCGATCGTTACCAGAAGGAGGCGTATTGGGCCTTGATGAAGATCGCAAGGCAACATGGAGGAGCGTTTCTCTGTGACGGCGTGGGTCTAGGCAAGACCTTCGTTGGGCTAATGCTGATCGAACGTCTGGTTCTACACGAAGGGAAACGCGTCGTGCTATTTGCGCCGAAGGCGGCGAAGGACGGCGTTTGGGAGCCTCACCTGCGGCAATATCTGCCTCACATAGGTGGAGTGGGCGGTAATGCCGACTTCAGCAATTTGGCGGTGTTCAGCCACACGGATCTCGGACGAAAGGGTGAATTCCCGGAGCGGTTTCGTCGTATTGCGGAATTGGCCGATGTCGTCATCATCGACGAAGCGCATCATTTTCGTAATCCGGGACTTCGTAGGTCACCGGATGGTGTGAGCCTTCCGTCACGATATTATCAGCTCTACGACCTCTTGGACTCGACGGTGCGACCGAAGAGCATCTTCATGCTAACGGCCACACCTATCAATAACCGAATCAGTGATTTTCGTCATATGGCGGAGCTGTTTACTCGGCGGGACGAAGCCTATTTCGCCCGAACGCTCGGTGTTAACAACCTCCGATCGCACTTCAACAACATCGAAAAGCAATTGCGAAAATCGGTTGGCCCTGAAGTCGCGGATGTGTCGGGCCATATGGGCGAGGTGCAGGAATTTCTCGCAGGCGATGAGATTTTCAAGAGCCTCGTAGTGCAGCGAAGTAGGGCCTACGCGCGCGAAAGCCAGATGCGTGAATCCGGTAATGCGGCAGTGTTCCCAGAGCGAAGGCCGCCCCAAGTCGCCGAGTATTCCATTCGGAAGACCTACGGGCGCTTGCTGGAGATGTTTGAGAAAGCATTCACCCGCAAGAAGCCGTTGTTTACTCTGCCCATGTATTATCCTCTCGCCTGGTATAGGGGCCGCGACAAGAGCATAGACCCTCTCGAAGAGGGGCGGCAGGAACAGGTCGTTGGCCTGATCAGGACCAATTTTCTCAAACGCTTTGAAAGCTCCGTCGCCGCGTTCGAGCTGTCCTGTGATCGCTTGCTCCGGAAACTGCTCGCATTTCTTGAGGTGCACAGTGAAACCGATTCGGAACAAAAACGTCTCGAACGTTGGAAATCTCAAAATGCTGAGGTCCTAGGCTATGCGGCGGCCCGGCAGCTCGAACTCTGGCCAGACGAAGATAGTGATCTCGACGACGATATCGTGCCTCAGGAGATGCTAGATGCGGTGGACCGTCTCAAGAGAGAGGATTACGATGTCTCAGAGATGATGTCGGAGACGTTTCTAGACCTGGATCAGATCGTTCAGTTCATAGAGGAGGCCAGAAAGTTCGAAACGAAACACGATGACAAACTACAGAAGCTTATCCGTCTTCTGAAATCAAAGGAGCTGGCCGGACAGAAAGTTCTGATCTTTACCGAATTCGCCGATACTGCCCGCTATTTGAAGCGTCAATTGGAGGCTGCCGGCATTATGGGAGTCGCGGAGGTTGACAGTGCAACGAAGACAAATCGTGCGGATGTCATCCAACGGTTCTCCCCGTACTACAATGCGCACACGAGTAAGATGTTGCTCGACAGCGGCCGCGACGAAATCCGAGTGTTGATTTCAACGGACGTTCTTTCAGAGGGCTTGAACCTCCAAGATGCGTCCCGAATGATCAACTACGACATTCACTGGAATCCGGTTCGACTGATGCAACGCATTGGCCGTGTTGATCGTCGAATGAATCCAGAAGTCGAAAGGCGCCTTATAGGCGATCATCCGGATGTCGCCTCGTCGCGTGGCAAGGTGAGTTTCTGGAATTTTCTCCCCCCAGACGAATTGAACGCAATTCTCACGTTGTACACCAAGGTGACTCAGAAGACGTTGCTGATTTCGAAGATTTTCGGAATTGAGGGAAAGAAACTTCTGCGGCCCGATGACGACTATGATGCGCTTAAGGAGTTCAATCACGCATACGAGGGGACCAAAACGGCGGTGGAGGAAATGCACCTCGAATATCAATCTCTGCTCTTGAGCGATCCATCGCTTTTAGATCGCCTTAGGGGAATGCCGGGTGGTTCTTTCAGCGGAAGGCAGCGGCCGCGGAAGGGAACAAGCGGAGTGTTCTTTTGCTACAGTCTACCCGCCCTGGATAAGGAGACCGGCGAATTCTCTCATGAAGCGGGAACGACTCGTTGGTATCTGTACGACCTCGACCGAAATACCATTCTCGAAGAGCCGGGTGAGATGGTCGCCAGCATTCGCTCAAAGCCCGACACGCCGCGCCACTGCAAGATGGCGGAAGCGGCTCTGGTCGATCTACGCAGCAGAATCGAGAAGCATATCAAGAATACGTACCTCAAGCGGGTGGATGCCCCTGTGGGTATAAAGCCGGCGCTCAAGTGCTGGATGGAAATCAACGAGGGCTGAGCTTGTGCTGACCGATCACCGTACTGAACTCGCGGCCATTAAGCGCTTCGACCAGCTTGTCCGCTATTTGCGCGATCCGATGGGCTGGCCAATCGGCAGCGACGATTTCGAGGAGCTGACTTTTGACTACGCACCAGAAGAGCTTGGCATCGATGCCAAGAGCGCGGCGAAGATTCAGGAGATTAAGCGTCTGCGGCCGCTCGCACCAAGTCAGCCTTGGGGCATTTTTTTCGTCAAGTTCGAGCCGAAGAGCCTTCCTGTAGTCGCGCTACGCCGAATTCTTAGCGCGGTCGCACTGAAAAAGCGGGCTTCGGCTAACAGTGCGGAACGTGTGGCTTGGGCAGCTGATGATTTGCTCTTCATTTCAAACTATGGCAAGGGCGACGACCGCCAAATCAGCTTCGCGCACTTCTCGGGTTCGCAGGATGGCCACGACCTGCCGACGTTGAAAGTGTTAGGTTGGGATAACCTGGATACGGCGTTGCATCTAGATGCCGTAGCAAAAGAGCTAACGGAGCACCTCGTCTGGCCAGATCATGAAGATGATGTTGAAGCTTGGCGTCATCGCTGGCGATCCGCATTTGCGCTGGGTCATCGGGAGGTTGTTACAACCTCAAAACAACTTTCCATTCGTTTGGCTGAATTTGCCCGGGCGATTCGCGACCGGATTAAGATGGCTTTGTCCATTGAGACAAAATCCGGGCCGCTAACCAAGCTTATGGAGGCATTTCAAGTTGCGTTGGTCCACGATCTCGATCGTGAGAGCTTCGCTGATATGTATGCGCAAACTATCGCCTATGGCTTGCTTTCGGCGCGGATCGCCGATCCGAAGAAGAAAACCGCCGATGACTTCGCGGGACATATGCGCACCAATCCGTTCCTGCGGGAACTGATGGAGACATTCCTGAAGGCTGGAGGGCGGCATGGCAAAGCAGGCGGGCCTGGGATTGATTTCGACGAACTAGGTGTGAGCGGCGTCGTTGGACTTCTAGACGATGCCAATATGGAAGCTGTCGTCCGTGATTTTGGTGACCGAAATCCGCTCGAGGATCCGGTTATACACTTCTATGAGCTCTTTTTGAAGGAGTACGACCCGGAGAAGCGTATGCAGCGAGGCGTGTTTTATACGCCTCGCTGTGTGGTGACATACATTGTTCGCTCGATAGACAAGATCCTTCGGATTCAATTTGGCCTGGACGATGGGCTCGCCGACGCTGCAACTTGGCGTGAAGTAGCAGAGCGCCTGAAAGTCGAAGTTCCAGAGGGTGTGTCGGCCGACCAAGCATTCGTCCAGATCCTTGATCCAGCGACTGGCACCGGGACATTCCTCGTCGAGGTTATAGACCAAGTTCACCGCACGATGGTTACGAAGTGGGAGAGGCAGGGCCGAAGCAACGTAGAGATCGATCTCCTTTGGAACGAATATGTTCCCCGCCAGCTCCTACCGAGGCTGCATGGTTATGAACTCTTGATGGCGCCTTATGCCATCGCTCACCTTAAGGTTGGGCTCAAGCTATATGAGACCGGATATCGCTTCAGAAGTGAGGAGCGCGCCAGGATCTATCTTACGAACGCATTGGAGCCTGCTCAGGAGCTCTCTGGGAAATTTGCATTTGCAATTCCCGCTCTGGCTCACGAGGCTCAAGCTGTCGGTGAAATAAAGCAGAAACAGCGTTTCACTGTTGTGCTCGGTAATCCACCGTACTCGCTTCTTTCAGCGAATATGGAGGCGGATCACCGCGCACTGATTGAGGTTTACAAGTATGTGAGCGGCGAGCGCATTCATGAACGTGGCGCGCTGCAAATGGAGAAAAATCTAAACGACGATTATGTGAAATTCATTCGTCTGTCTGAGCTGACGGTCGAACGTTCGACGGTAGGTATTACGGGACTGGTCACTAATCATTCCTTTCTGGACAATCCCACAATGCGAGGCCTGCGCTGGAATCTGCTTCAGTTCGCCTCGAGGATCTGGGTCAACGATCTCCATGGAAACTCGACTAAGCAAGAGAAACCACCGCAAGGCGGTGAAGATGCTAATCTGTTTCAAATAAAGCAAGGTGTCGCGATTTCATTGTGTGCACGATTGGCGACGACCCCGGAGAGCTGCCAAGTGACCCATCATGAATGTTGGGGCGACCGGGCCGCCAAGGAAAACTGGCTTGCGTCAAATGACGTTGGCAGTCATCAATGGGAAGATCTTGCTCCCAGTGCGCCGTTCTTCCTTTTCGTTCCCCAGAGTGCGTCGCTGAAGTCGGAGTACGAAGCGTGGCCGAGCCTTCCGGATATCATGCCGACCAATGGCGCAGGATATATTACGGCGCGCGACAATTTGGTGATCGACGTCGACCGCCGACGTCTTGTCGAACGAATAGAGGCCTTCTCATCCTCAAGAAAGGATGACGTATCCTTGCTCAAGGAATTTGACGTTTCCAATAAGAAAGGGTGGGACGTTAAGCGCGCGCGAGCGGAACTGAAGCGAGTCGAAATTCCGCATCGTATAATTAAGACAAATTACCGGCCGTTTGACACGCGCTGGATCTTCTTTGATTCGACACTTGTTTGGGGGCGATCGTGGCCAACGATGCAGCACGTTGTAGGGCATCCTACCAATCTTACGCTCCTCGCAACCCGACTGACCAAGGACCAGTGGGACGTGTGGCCTGCCAGAACCGTCAGTTCGCACAAAGCAATGTCGGCGTATGACACCAATTCCGTTTTTCCGCTTTATCTGGTCAGCGACGTCGAAAGTCCGCAGCGGAGTCTTACTAAAGAGCTTCGGCCAAATTTTTCACCGAGCTTCTTGCAGCGGCTGAACAATCTCCTGAAAGAGGGGAGTGCAGAAAGTCGTGCCGCACCGTATCGTCCGACCGCAATCGACATTTTCAACTATGCGTACGCTGTTTTTCGCAGCCCGACATTCAGAAGGCGGTATGAGGGATTTTTGAAAATCGATTTCCCCCGTCTGCCTCTAACCTCAAACGAACAACTATTCGTCGCGCTTGCTGGACTTGGTGAGCAGCTTCTGGAGCTGCACCTGTTAGAATCGCCTAAACTCGACGTATCCGTCACTGAGTTCGTCGGAAACGGGCGGGTAGAAATAGAAAGACCGTCTTGGTCGGACGAGACTGTTTGGGTGGATAGAGAACAAACGTCTGGGTTTCGTCACGTATCTGAGGCTGTTTGGCAATTTCATGTTGGCGGTTATCAAGTCTGTGAGAAATGGCTGAAAGATCGGAAGGGACGACCTCTTTCCAAGAGGGATATCGATCATTTTCAAAGAATAGTCGTGGCTATCGCGGAAACAATCCAACTGACGCAAACGATCGATGCCATTATTGACTTACACGGAGGGTGGCCCAAGGCGTTCCGAGGTTGCGAGCCATCCGGAGAAGTCGCCGCAGAGCAAAACGATGTTCAGGTCGATGAGTGAGCAGCGCGGAATCGCAATATATATAAACTGCGCGTGGGAAGGTTGTTTCGCTACCCGATGGATTCGCTGCGATCGACGTTTTCTCTGTTCTGAGTTCAGCAAAGCGCGATCGTGAGTCATACACCGAGTCCATTACCCTTGCGCGGGCCCGCCCAAAGTGGTGTAAGGCCCGCGATTTCCCATTCCTCTCGCAGGTTGTGTGCAAGCTATGGCCAAAGCCGCCTCGAAGCCCAAGAAAATCCCAGCGAAATCAAAGCACTCCGCCGCCGCAAAGGCAGCGCCGCCAGCCCGCAAGGCGCTGGCCAAGAGCGCGCCGAAGCCGGTCGCTAAACCCACTGCAAAGCCGGTGACCAAGGCGGCTCCGCCGAAGGTTGCCGCGAAGCCCGCGCCGAAGAAGGCTGCGCCCGCCAAGGCCGCGCCGG
>Ga0214545_1005744_pt1 | contig 22151 bp, 15 predicted proteins | sample CNSS4metaG_FD_160064 | JGI IMG/M metagenome (GOLD analysis project Ga0214545, IMG submission 160064) | Root nodule microbial communities from cowpea collected in UCLA plant growth center, Los Angeles, California, USA - CNSS4 | ecosystem: Host-associated > Plants > Roots > Nodule | place: USA...
TTCCATAATCAAAAAAAAAAAAAAAAACAAACAAATATAATAGAATCCGCATTGGCCACTGTGCACTCGTTTTTGCGCTTTACTTTACAGTTTCACACGCTCCAACTGGCCGCCACCCACAACCATTTACTTACCCAAAATAATAAACAAAACGACGACGCAAATCAAATTAAAATCTCCCAATTTCATTTTTGTGATTTAACCTAGAGTTGGGTTGTGCTGTGGGGTTGGCGATAATGTTTGCGTTCTTACTACGTGTATGGACAGATTCAATGTTACACATAAACAACATACCCGTTGCTCCACATAAATGCCCACTCCCACCACTTCCTCTTTTTTCTCTCTTCCATAAATATCTCTCACACAAATTACAACATTTTTTTCCACTCTTTATAATCTACGAAAAACAATTTCAATTCAAAAACTCATTTATTTTTTTATCTCCCAAGCTCCTTATCATGTCACGAGCCACCACACACTTTTCAGTTTTTTTTTATGACAACAACGTTACTCGTGATCTTCATTTTGCCACTACGTTTTTTCTATTTATTACTATTTTTACTATTATTAATAAACTATATATTGTTGTCAGGGAACTACATTAAAATTTCTCTCAGTTTCCGCGCTGTCAGTATCCACCATTTTTTCTCATACCGTGCCGCCATGAGGTGGAGGTGGATGCTGCCTAAGTCTATAAATTATTGTAATGTCTTCTTCTCTCTACTTGCACTAATCGCTATATAATAAAATAAAGTCATATGTAGTTATCATTATTTTAAACAAATTTAATGTTCGGTACACATCTTAATACTTATTTAATCACACTAATTACATGTACAATGTACACTTTGTATTGAACTGCACTATGTACGCAAAACTTCAGTCTTATCTTCTATACTCATGTCAATTGATTACAAAATATTTAATTACGTATAACCCAAAACGCTCTTGTTTCATTTAGTTAATGTTGGATTAGTTATAGATACGATTATTGAGTAATAATGATTATAAAGGTAGCTTGCACCTTAAATTTCCTAAAAACTAGTGGTTTTGCCATATGAGAATATATATATATATATATATATATATATATATATATATATTCTCAATTTTATTTTTTAATAAATAACCGTTTTCTTAAATTAAAATAATTATTTTATCATTTTTACCTTTTAAATAGCGTTAGATGATTTAACTGTTTCATTTTTTAATTCTTCTTTTCAATTAATTATTTTTAGACCAAAAAAAGGTTTTTTTAACAAGAAATTATCTACAAAATAAGTAAATAAATATTTATAATAAAATTTAAAAAAATATTTATATTTATTTTTAAAATAAGAAAAAATTGTATATACTCATGCGCTATGCACATGTGTTTCTAGTATAAATAATTACATTGAATTAATATAAAAAATATTTAGATAAAGTTTTGTCAAAATCTTACACAACTTCAAGATAAAACAAAAGGTTTAATTTTTTTTTCTAGTTTGTTTAGTTTAATACCTCTTCTTTTTTTTGTTAAATTATGTTCAATTTCGTCATTTTCGTTGATGTCGTTTAAATTAATAATGATAGAATGTATAGGATAACATTGTTCACATTACGTGGATTGTGTTTAATTATGATTATTTGTGTTTTATTCAAATAAGTCCCTAATTTGTTCTTTAAGAAAAAGTTAAATTACTCTTTTGGTCTTTTTATTTGTCAAGTAATATTAGTTTGGTACTCAAATTTTTTGTTGTCTCAATTTGGTCTTCATTTTCTTAAAAATGATTCAATTTGGTCATTGCCGTTAATTTTGATCAGACGGTGTTAAAGTCAACGCCACGTGTTAATTTCTGATTTTTTTAATTTTTTTTTTAATTTTTAAAATTTTTAAATTTTTTTTAATTTTTTGCACTGTCACTTCACAGTTGTGCCACATGTCAAAATGACTCAATTTAGTCCTTATATTTGTTTTTAGTTCAATTTAGTCCCAATTTTGTAAAAATGAAGCAATATTGTCCCTCCTTAAATTGACATTCAATTTAATTTTTGTATACAACTTATGATGATATTCTTAATAAAATTGACATTTTTATTAAATATTGGTAGAAATATTTTTAAACAAGTTTATTTTTAGTTTTATTATTAAACAAAGTTAAACCCCAAACTTAATTTCAAAAATTAACAATTTTGTCATCATATATAAAGGCATCAAGTGTATCATATTATACAAACTTATTGAAGATTAAAAATTAAATAACTTGTCACACATAAGTTTTGGAATTAAATTTCAAGTTCAAAACAAAATCAAAGTCTAATGTTTTGTATAGAATTTAAAGTTAATTTAAAATATTTATAGAAATATTTAATAAAAACATTAAGTTTAGTAAGAATATCACCATAAGACGTTAATTTACAATAATTGGGACTAACTTGAAACTAAAAACAAATATAGGGACCAAATTGAGTCATTTTGACACGTGGCACAATTGTGAAATGACACGTGTAAAAAATTAAAAAAATTCAAAAAATCAGAAATTGACACATGGTGTTGACTTTAACATTGTCTGGTCAAACTAACGGTAAGGACTAAATTGAATTATTTTTAAGAAAATGAGGACCAAATTGAGACAACAAAAAATTTGAGGACCAAACTGATATTACTTGACAAATAAAGGGACCAAAAAAGTAATAAGTTATTTTTTTTCATTATAATTTTCAATTTTATTGCATTTTATACATAATACGATAAAAATGAAAATAAAGACATATGAATAAAAGTAAAAAAATGAATCAAATAAGATAAGAATATCGAGAATCCTTCTTTTATTTGAACTTATCCAGTTTCAAAATATTTTTTATTTTGAAATAAAAATTGAAGAAACCATACTTCCTTCTATATAATCATCATAATCCTCACCATGAACATTTTCATCACCTTTACTATTAACTCACTTTTTCATAGGTCGTTTTTTAGAGTTAAACAAAATCCAAATAATTCCCCCTAATGAAGTATAGAAAAATTGACTTGAGATCAAATATAAGAGAATAGTGCGTATTAAGTATAGCTTACATAATTAAATCTTGCTTAAAAGAAAATAAGACTAAACAAATAGGGGAAAAAGAAAATTAAACAAAGAAACTAAGAAAAGAAAATTGTGCATATTTTATTCAATTAAAACTAAATTAATGCATGATGAAAACTAACTTATGGTATGATGTGCATTAATGAAACTAAATGCAGAATATGATATGGAATTTGAATGGGAATGGTGAAATGAATGAAACATGCGTATGCAGACCTGCCATGATAAAATCTATGCAGAATTAGAGTGAAGGATTTCTACTACAGGCCAAACTTAGCATTAAAAACCAGATCTCATATGGCAACAGAAAAATCATGCATTGCAGCAGTAATATAACTGGATACAAATGTGAAGTGCAAGTACAATGCTAAGCTGGAATGAAATATGCACTGCATTAGTTAAAATGTGCAAAATTTTGAACAGCTAAAATGCAAATGAAACCAACCACAAAATTTGTATGAAACTAGATTGCAACAACAGATTTGGACAGTGCCAACAACAATAATCAATTCAAATCAATTTCAAATTGCAATGCAGATGTGGTATGGATGATGTATGCATAATTTTGGATTTGAAAACATCAACACAAAACACATCAATTTCCAGGTGCAACTAATTTACTAAAACTAGAATAGATTTTTTGGAATAAGATGAGTGCCTGAACAAAACAATTGGTAGCAAAAGAAATTACTCATAATAGCAATGTTCCATGCATGGGCCTGCAGAATGCAAATTCAAAGAGTCTAGAATGCAACTAGAAATGAAGCAATATGTACAATGCAAGTGGAAGATGAAATGAACACCATTTGGCAGCAGATTTAGCAGCAGAACATACGTGAATGAGATGACAACATAGTGCATGCAACAATGAGTTCATGCAGGGTGCAGTTTGCTTGAGTAAATATGGTAGCAAGGAAATCAACAAGATAATATAGCGCCAACACCTGCCATACCCAAACAATTTCTACAAAGCTTGCAGCATAAAGCAAAACCCCCAAAACCAGAACCTCTATCAACTACTGAAACATGACAACATGGTGCATGGAATGCTTTAAATGCAAATATGAGGTAGAACTTGAATGTAACTTAGTAAGCATGGCCGAATTTCTAGATTCAATTCATAGCAACAAAATAAAAGCAGACTTATTTCATATTCAATGCAAATGCAGGATTAGACATGTCAAAGTGAGCCAACCAACTCACACGGGTTGGCTCACCACGGGCCGAGTCAGAAAACGAGTGAGCCTAACCCGGTTCACTTTAAGGTGAGCCAGATTTTTTACAACCCGGCTCAACCCATCCCGGGTTGGTGGGTTAAGTGGGTTGGCTCACCAACCCACATAAAAAATTAAAATTTTATTTATTTTTTAATTTTTAAATACTTAAATATTTAAATAGTTTTTTAAGTAATGTATGAGATCATAATTACAATAAAATCAAGTACCAATGTGTCTCCATCATGCTCACTAACAAGGCTCATACTAGGAAATTTCTATCATGGTATTCAACAAAACATAAATGAAAATAGTACACATCTTTGTCATGCTAATTCAGAAAATTTGGTTCATAACATGATTGTTTCAATCTTGTCATCCTCCAATTGCTTTATCTCCCTTTGCCACTCTTCTAACATGTGTAGTTCTCAAAATAGATGGTGTCCTACACGAACTGCAAAAAACAAAACCTTCCCCTACATTGCTTAATGGTTTATAAAAGGAAAAGCATTAAATTCAAAATTTGACAGCTGCTAAATGACTGCAAAAAGCATGATAAAACAAGAACAATATTTCCCTAACATGATACACCAAAATCATCTATGCGTAATTTCAGCAACATCATAAGGAAACCGATGCTGCTCCAAATTTTCACACCTAACAGATTTTCTCACATTATGTGGTTCTGTTTTAAACAGAGGAACCTCTTTAATGTCCATATTCATGAGTTATATAGTTTTGCCAAGTTTTGCACGTGAAGCAATGCCCACATAATTTTTCTTATTAAAGAAACCAATGGCCCACATTCACTTGCTTTTTATTTATACTTTCATTCCATGTCATCATCAAGTTTTAAATGCAAAACCAAAAGTTGTGGTGGGTACAGTGGATACATATTACATGAAACAAATTCCAACACACCAACAACTCACATTTTTCTTGAGTTTGAAGAAGGGACCTCTATATGCATTACTATTTTCCAACTTAGTAATCTAACACACCAACAACTCACATGCATATTGAATTCTGAAAAACAGTATAAAATACATAATACTAGAGATAGAGACAGTATGCATAAGGCTACAAGTTTTTGTTTCCTTACCTAGAATACTACACATGAAGTGCATTGGAGTCATGGATTGAAAAGTCTAGAACAATTTCCTTTTCCTTTTGATCATCTTCATTATCTTCATCTTCAAAATCAAGAAGAAATTATTAGGAAATAATATAATTTAGAAGTAGAGGTATGATGTAAAGAAAAGAGTGAAAAAATACATCAGAAATATTTTCAAAACCATGTAACCAATTTTGAGTTAAAATTGGTGCTTGAACATTGTCAGGAAGAAGATTAGATCGATACTTGTTAAGCATGTGACCACCAATGCTAAATGCAGACTCACTGGCAACAATTGTTATTGGAATACTTAACACCTTGCATGCTAGTCTACATAGATTTGGATAATGTTCTTGACGATCCTTCCAATAGATCAAAACATCTAACTTTGGAAAATACTTTGGCTCAAGTGGTGTTTCAGTTAGATACAGATCCAACTCAGACTTGCCAGTTACATTCACATTTTGGCTTACGTAATTGATATATTCCTATAAAAATATAATTCAAAGATAAAAATTGGTTAATAAAGATTACATAATAATAAATAACAAAGACATAATGATGACTACCTTACATTATATGGATCAATCTCTTTGTCTTCTTCTATGTTCAAATGTTCTTCTATTGAACAAGTGAATTAAGAACTTGATGCATTAGATGAAATTGACTTCACAATCACGTATTCTTCAAAAAGTTTGTACATTTTCCCTTTTATATGAATAAGTTTTTCATCACAAGTAGAAAAATCAAGCTTAGAGTAATAGAACTGGAGTGCTTCAAGTTTCATTCGTGGGTCAAGAATCATAGGAATTGAAAGAATGGTATTATATTCACCCCAATACTTGTCAAATTTATCCATCATCCTTTTTGTCATGTCTTTCATTAAGGGGTCATAGCTTTTTGGAGTATCCCTTAACAACCACTCGAATTTCTAAACTTTCATAAAATATTCATTAGAGGTTGGATAAGATGTGCCTGAAATCAAATTGGTTATGATATAAAATGGCCTTAAAAATTCATACATCCTCTCAACTCTTTTCCACTCTTTAGTTGTTAGGCAATGTTTAAAATTTCTATCACGTAAAGTGAAACTTGAAAAAGCGCGACGATACTTAAGACCACTTTCAAGCATCATAAAAGTCAAATTCCATCTAGTACCCCAATCAGTCAAACATCAAACACTTTATTTGCTAGATCATGACCCATGTGTGGAGGTTCCATTTTACGAAAAGCAAGAATCTTACTATTCAATTTCCAATTGTTATCAACAAAATTGGTTGTTAAACAAATATATCCCTCTTGAGTACAAGCAGTCCAATAATCCGATGTCAAACAAATTCAGTTATGACAATGATGCATTTCATGTTTTAATTTCTCCTTCATTTCAACATGAAATTTCCACAAATCAAAAACAATTGTATTCCTACTCACATGCTTTACACCAGGATTCAAATATGAAAGCAATTCTCTTATCCATTTGTATTCAACAAACTTAAATGGCAAACCATGTTTGACAATAGCCATTGTCATAATCTCTAACATGCTTGTGATCAAGTTCCCTACTCCTTAACTTTCCCATATTATCAATTATCATCCCCCCTACATCTTTACATTTTGGGTTAACATTGCATTTTTTTAAATGACGCAACAGTGTTGAAGTGCCTATTTTAGTACCACCAATTACATATTCTTGCCCACATGCATTACATTTGGCCTTCTCTTTACCATCTTTTACTACAACTTTAGAAAAATATTTCCAAACTTCAGAGGTAGTTGTCTTAGCTTTCTTAGTTTCTTTTTGAACTTCACTATCTTCATTGTTTACAGAGGGTGGTTCTTGTGGCTCATTAGCATTTTGATTATGTATATTATCATCAACATTAACATTCACATTCACACTTTGATTAATAGTTTCAGATTCCATGCTGCACATTAATTTATAAAAAAATAGTGTGAACAACTTACTAAAAATAGCCATCGAACACATGAACAAATCTAACTAAAAAGATTAGATGAGTGAACAACTAACCTATTTGCAGTAGACAACAATTGCAGCAGGCAGGGGATGATTGTAGAGGAGGAAAACACCAAAAAAGCACCTTGTCGTCGCAGACCAACGCACAACACTAACAAATGGTCACCAATGTCAAGTCTAATAGCATCGCCACAGACCAGACGACCGTCAACACCTAAGCCACAGACCACTAAATGGGCAACAACGTTGACCACCGTTTTGCCGCAGACGACAAACGACCACCACGCCTTAGACACACGACGAACGACCACCACACCTCAAACCAGACGACCACCACCAAATGGAGGCACCACCATGACCGTGAATCATAGGGAAAGGAACTTAGTGATTTTTTATTCGTCCCATTATGGAAGTGTAACTCGAAGAAGAGGATTGTAGTGGTTAGGGATTTTCTATTCCAATTTATGGATTGTAGTTTTGTGAAATTTAATATTAAAATAATTAATTTTATTAAGTTAAATGGGTTGGTGAGTTAGCTCACTCAAACCTGGCCCAAACCCGCATAGCTCGTGGGTTAAGTGAGCTCAACCCGTTTTGACCCATAACCACAAAAAATCTTGTTTTTGCAACCCGGCCTGGCTCGAACCCGTGGTGAGCCGGGTTGGCTAACGGGTTTGAGCTCACTTTGACATCTCTATGCAGGATGCAATAGGAACCATGAACGATAGAATGCATGACACTATAAGGCAACCCTCAAACAAAACATGACAACAGCAGAGTCTCCAAACCCTAATTAAATCAGATGAAATGTAACAATGCAACCTACCAAATGCCAAACAGACTTGATATGCTCCAGAATGCAAAGAAACTGAAATGATTAAAGCTATTAAAAACTAAAAGATAAAAGCCTAGGAGAAAACCATTATTGGAGTTCATGAATTAATCCTTAAATTACAGCAAAAAACTAAAAGTTGGGAAAAGTAAAATTGGTGCAAAATCTTAAACACACTAGAATGATAACTCAAAGCAATAGAGGAAATTTAAAATGTTGCAAACATAGAAGCTGAAAACTTATTTAGTGCTCAAACTATGGCCCTCTTGCACTCGAGAAGACATCTTGGGAAGTTATGCACACTTTGGGGTCATATGGATTCCTAGAAGGAACCAAGATTGTGTGCAAAATATGAACCAAGATTAAACACCATCACAACATCACAAATTGAACTTAAAACTGGAAAGCAATAAAGGAATTCAAAAGCAATGCAGAATTTAAAGGCAGAAAACATAAAATTACAAGTGAATCTTAAACAATCAGAGAATTGAAAATTGGAAATTGGAATGGAGCAGAAAATTAGTGTTTTTGATTGCAAACTCAACAGTGTTACACGAGATAAGAAGAGTTCTAAAATCTATTGGTGAAGAAGGCTCACTTGGCACACTTCCTTACCACTTTGTGCTCGTGAAAGGCCAAGTAGAGTTACCCGCACGCTAGGGAGAAAACCCAATCTCTAAAGGCTACTTTGTGCTCATTAGAGATGGAGAAACCCCTTTACAATGCCATATTCTCTCTCTCACCAACAAGAACATCACTCATGAAGAACAAGAGAACCAAACCCTAGCCTCTCAAAATTTCTCTCTCTGGCACAGCTCGGGCTCTCCCACAAAACCTAATTCTCGCCCTTTTAAACCCCCAAAAAAGAGAAATCAAGAATCATAAAATATGAAAACCTAATCCTTTGTGACATTGAAAACCTCTTTTCGTTCATCCATCATGCCACACTTTGATCTGATCACGCATCAGCCTTCAATCGCCTCCATTCATCGCGAATCAACTTTGCTCTCCCTTGGATCAACAGACTCACGCCTCAGATTGCAACGCCATATTTGTTTCATGCACATCAGATTCTCGAATCTTGCCTCGTGCACCAGAGATCATTCTTTCTCGCACCAGGTTCAACAGGTTCGTGATAAACTGGTCCTGTGGCTCCTCCCTATTTCAGATCAAGATCACCAATGATTTGCCTCTCTTAATGAAACAGTGAGTTTTAATGAAAGCAAGGCTAGTCAAAGCTTTGGTTGAGCACCAGGGACTAACCTACAAAAACGAAAAAATTAGAGTAAGGGGTCCAAAACTTAATATTGCAAAATGGAGTGTTAACACTTACCCTCCATTTCATGACTCTTGACCACTACCACCATTACCACACTAAAATCACCGCCACCACTTAACTAAACCCACAACCACGATCAACACATTAAAACAACATCTGCAACCACCTTGCAACCATAACACCACCACCACTATCATCCCCACCATCACACTAAAATCACATTCACCACCATTACATTAAACCCACCAACAACGACACTCACAATGGTAGGGGTTTTAGTGTGATGGTGGTAAATGTGATAGTGTTGGTGGTTGCAAGGTGGTTGTGGTTGTGGTGGTATTTATGGATTCAATTTGGTGGTGACAGAGTGGTCTTAATTAATGCGGTGGTGGTGATGGTGACGACACTAAAGATGGTGGTGGTAGTGATGAAGGGTCATGAAATAGAGAGTGAGGGTGACGAAGGAGTGGATGGTGAAGGTCGTGATGAAGTGGAGGTTGAGGATAATGAAGTGGAAGGTGACACTTAGTTAAACAAATTTAACTAAAATAAGGACTTATTTGAACAAAATACAAACAATCATAATTGAAACGATCCACGTAATGTAAATTGTGTCAACTTGTACACTCTGTCGTTATCAATTTAAACGTTGTTAACGAAAATGATGAAATTGAACATAATTTAGCAAAACAATGACCAAATTGAACACGTCAAAAAAGATGGATCAATTTAAACAAAATAGACCAAAACATTATTTTAAAAAAATAATCATTTTATCGATCTTTCAAAATAAAAGTCAATTAATAACTTAAAAAAGTTATCGATCAGAGTTTTGTTCGATATTTAAAGCAAATAAAATATTGATAAAAAATAAAAAAGAAATTATGTATTCCTACTAGGGATGTCAAAAATATTCGTACCCGCGGGTATCCGCAGATAAAACCCGCAATGGATAGGAAACATATATTAAAAGTGGATACCAGCTACCCGCGGATACGGGTATTTTTTATACCCGCATGTTAATAGAGCGGGTACGGGTATCATAGTATCTGTACCCGTGGATACCCATACCCGCTAAACTTTAATTCACAAAAATATCCTTATATATATATATATATATATATATATATATATATATATATATATATTAGTAAAAAACATTCTGACCTAATTTTTTCTAAGTTGCACATCTTGTCTTGTCTTCTGTCTTCATTCTTCCAACTTCAAGTATTGGTATGTTGTCTTCTTCCAAGTACACCCTTTGACATTCTTCTCTTTCCCTTCTTTAAAATTGGACATATAAATCAAATCCTATATAGACAGTGACGTTTATGGTATGCTTGTTGTCAAATGATGGAATCAAAATAAGAATACTTGGCACGTGACAATTGAGGTTTATTATTTGATTATTTTTTAAGAATCAATCGGAGAAAATGGACTTCTTGATCAAAACACTAAATAAAGAATTTTCATTGTGTTGAACGTCATTTTATATTTATTTTTATAATTATTTAGTCTTGTATGGACTTTAGTTTGTTTGAACTTTATTTAAAATTTATGACAGTGATGTATTTTATTTTATTTTATTTGAATTTATAATTAAATATTTCTTTTTTAAATAATTTTCTAAATACCCGCGGGTACTTGTGGATAAACGCGAATTTAAAAAAGATAGACAAGTACCCGTATAACTATAACTGATACCCGTATAACTATAACTGATACCCGATAAATATGAATACGAATACAAAACAAATATTTATTTAATAAATAAATTAGGGGAGAGCTATTATCTTTACCGTACCCACACCCATTGACATTCCTAATTCGTAAGCTGTTTTATTCCCTTGAAGTCATGATAGTTTGATATAGTACCAATTTCTTTCTCTCTTAGCAAGTGAAGCAATGAGAAAATCCGAATTCCCGAAATCATAGGATTAGGGCAAAAGGGTGGGACCCTAATCGATGAAAGTGAATGGCTTTGTGCGTGACCGTGAGTAATTATTGTGTGCTGCCTCTTTTTGCCTTGGCTGCTAATGATGGCATCCTGTTGCAGAAACTCCTCCCTTTTCTCACCATGTGTTTAAATGTATCTGCCCACATTCATTATTCCTTTTATCTGCTTTCAAATTCAAACCCTTTTATCTCATTCTGTGCTTCTCATTTTCCAATATGCACTATTCTTCACATATATCAAACCTCATATCACAATCATTGTTTTACTTTACTCCTAACTCTTGAACGGCTCAATGTTTGGACCATTTTTTATTTTTCTCTTACTTTCTAATTAGATAATAATAGTTTAATTTATTTGTAATTCACCCCTTCAATATTTTTAAATTATCACGTTACATTATTAAAAAAGTCAAAATAAATAATTAAAAAACGATTAAAATAATAAATTAAAAATAAGTAAAAAAATATATCAAAAATATTATTATTGTTTATATTTATCTTAATTTGGGATTTAAGTGATAAAAAATAGAAAAGGTGTCTAGATTAAGTGAACCTTCTCATTTAACACGTTCAGTTGACTGCTCTTGACCTATGTACCACACCACAATCTATGCAACCTACGCATCAAAGGATGGACCCAATTCCTAGAATTGGGACACTTGCTTCGTTTTCTGTTAAATTTTTGTTTTCAGATATTTATTTCTGTCAATGTGTTATGTCTCAAACTTTGTCCTTACTTGGGTACAATCAAAACTTAATTACAATGTTTATCTCTATCTTACTTTCAATAACTATATTTACATATATCAAGTTTTTTACTTGATAAGAGTTAAAAAATTAAATTTGAGTCTACCTTCTATATTAATAATAACTTTATTTACATATATGAAAACTTTTTATTTAATAACTTAATTTATATTTATAGGGATTTCTCGTGGCTACATTTATTTTTTAATTTTATCTTAGTGTTTTTGTTAATTAAAATAATTATTTTATTAATTTTAATTTTTAAGTGGTCATTTTTTTAAATTAACCGTTTTTTATTTGAATATTTTTTAAATTTAATCTTTTTATTACAAAATTAAAAAATGCTATATACAATAAAATTACGAAAAGTTATTTTAATTTGACGATTATCTATATATAAAGAGACTTTTCTTTTTATATACATATTTATATTTTAATTTTATCCTTTAATCCCTTTTTTAATTAAAATATTTATTTCATTGATATTATTTTTTAAATGATCGTTTAAATTTAAGATTTTTTCATTTGATTATTTCTTTAAATTTGACTATTTTTAATTAAAAATTTATTTACAAAATAAATAAAAATTACTCAATAATATTATAAAAATATTTATATTTAAATTTTTAGTTATAATAATAACGAATAATAATTTTTTTTTATTTTCATTATTATAAAAAAATTAACATACATACACATAGAACATATATTTAATATGTAAAGAAGATAACCTATAAATTTATTATTTAAAAATGTTAGAAATGAAGTTAATTTCTTATCTCAGTTCATATGTTATTATTATTATATTACTGTTTGTGAATCTTATCAAGAATAATGAACAAAGAAATATTTTTCTGTTTTAAAGATTGCATAAAAAATTAAAAAAATAAATATTTAAATAAATTATAAATAAAATTAGTGAATAAGAAAGATGCAAATAGTAATGATTCGGATCACATCTCAAAAAAAAAAAGATAACCAGTCACTCTCGTTTCTGATAATGATAGCACTGTTTAACATTTGAAAGATATAGTAAAATTTATGGGTAGTGCATATTTCCTAACAGTTTTACATCCAAATTTATAAATTGTATATTTTTATTTAATTTAAATATAATTATGTGTTATTGTTAAGTAGATTTATGTGTAATTAAATCTTACAAAATCAATATAAGATTGGAATATACACTCTACTTGACCTTTTTTTTTGTTTCAGTTTTAACTTTTTAAAATGATCTTTTAATTTGCAGTTATATTTAAAAATCATTTTTTTACTTTTATTTTTCATTGGTATATACTTCTAAGATTTTATGTAAGAAACTAAATTATAAAGAGCAAATTTCAAAAGCATTTAATATGTAATGAAAACACTGATTTTGTAAATTTTATTAGAGATCCCGTTCTTGAAGAACTTTGATTTTCTTTTGTAATTAGAGATGACAAATAAATTTGTTCGGTGAATATTGTCTGAATCTGTCTCCTTTTTTATGGAGAATCCCGGCATTGAGTGGGTATATGTATATCTAAAGAATTAGTCAAAAGAAAAAAGATTTAATAAAAAAAGAATATAGCAACTGAAAAATTGTGAGTACGGAGAATCTCCGACTTTTTCAATTGGATATGAGGATGTATATATCCCTGTCATAATACCCGTCTCCGTCACATTTTTCTCCCTATTTAAATTATTAAAATATTAATTAATTAAGTAACCATATATATATATATATATATATATATATATATATATATATATATATATATATATATATATACTTTCTATTTTTATTTCTTCTAATTATTTGGTTTATTATGAAATGCATTCGCATCTCCAATATAATTTTCATCTTATTATAACATTTATGTAATTATGTTAAAATGATATATGTCAACTAAAAAAATTGTATGTCTCACATTTGAATATTTCTATTATTTTTTAATATTTTTATTTATTATATGTTTTCCTTTAACATGAGAATGTTTAATACTCTCAATTTAATTGTTTAATAGCATAAACCTTTCATTTACTTATAATATAAAAAAATATTATTTACTTATTATTATTCATTTTTGTTTCATTTAAATAACTTTTTTTGTTTTGCTCTCAACCATTGAGTATATATGTTAATATTTGAAAAATTTTCTTAGATTTATACGATATTTTTCATCTTATCATATCCTTAATTAGACATTTGTTTTTCTTTGTGCGATTTCTTTCAATAATCTCTCCAATTTTTTTTAAGACACACATTTTTTAATGTTTTTTTTTATATTTTTATTTGTTGTTTATTTTCATCATGTAGAATATTATTTCGATATATTTTATCTAATTATTTTTTATTTTCTAACTCATTATAAATCATACTTTAATTTTTTCACTATAATTATATAAATAACTTTTATTTACTACAATAAAAATTTAATGCAATTGCCATGAAAATTTTTGTATCACCATCCAACATATATTGGAGTTCAAAAGATACAATATCTATGTTAAAATTTTATTATTATGTTTATTATTTGTTATTTGTGTTATTTTGATCAAGTGATGTATTATAACTTTTATTAATGTATAAGAAAGAGATTTATTAGAATTTAAAAAATTGAAGTAAACAAACATTTAAAATATATTTTAATTTGAATATTTGTTTTCCTTTTATATTTTTTTAAAAATATTTTTAAATTTTATCAACTAGGTTTCATTAATGTTTGCAAATTTAATAAATGTTTTAATTCTCATAAAATTTTATTTGGCATTCTAATATAAAATGTAAACAATTATAATTTATTTTAAAGTATTTAATATCGAAGAAACAATCATTCTTTTAATATTGAATATTTGATACTATTATGTTTCCTTTACGTAATTTTGTATTGTTTTATAAAAATTAATTAAAATTAATATTAAAGTATAAGAAAATGGGGACGGGTACGGGTACGAGATTATACCCGTTACCCAGTGGGGATGAGGATGAGACAAAAGTTTGATACCCGTTGAATTTGGGTATTGGGATGAGGATGAATTTTTTCTACGGGAATGAGTATGGGATAACGAAACACATCCCCACCCCGCCCCATTGTCATCCCTAAGACCTTCAATTCTTTTGTTTATGAAACTTTTCTGTATCGCAGTTTTAGTTAAATTTGGCTGAAACGTTGTTAATAGGTCAGTTCTAAGTTAAACAAAGTTATATATAAAAATATTTGGTAAAGTTAGCGGATAATATGACTAAAAAACATAAGATCATAAAAAAAAAGGTATAAATAATTATTGAATTAAAAAAATATGTGAAAATTATATAAATTAAATTTTACTTATTTTTTTAAAATTTTCTTTAGAATTTAGATAGCTATCATTTCTCAATAAAAATAAATATTTCATTAAAAATAAAAAAGTAATTAATAATTAAAACAAGGGTTAAATATGTTTTTGTCCTTTAACTTCTACTGAAAATTGGAATTAGTCCCTCTCAAGAACCTTGATCCAATTTAGTCCTCAACTTTACAAATGTTTGGATTTAGTCCTTTTAACAAAATTTTGTTAAGTTTATTTGACGTTTCAAACGTATTTCAAGACAGTTTCTTAGCTAATATTGAAGCAGAAATGTGTCAAGCGCGGAAAATAACTCAAATGCTCATATGAAATGCGTTTAAAACGTTAAATAAACTTTAAAAAAATTTATTAAAAGGACTAAATCCAAACATTTTTAAAACAAAATCGCAATAAAAACTCCAAACTTTTCAAATTGAACAATATTTTGAAATCAGAATACCAACATAAACAGTTTATTAAAATAATTTTAAAACTATTAAAATAGCTTCCTTAATTTATATAGATAAAAATAACTTTATGAACATTTTTTTATCAACCAATTTTATCTGTATTTTAAATTATGATTTACCGAATACCATTTTACCTTGGTGATACGGAAACTTTTACAGCAATGAGATTTTTTCTTTTACAGAGAAAACTATTTCCATAGACGTATTTTCTTGGACCTCGAAAACCAAGATATTCAACGTCTCAGGAACTCGTTCTCTTTAATTAACCACTCTTAATTAACTACCTAATTGCGTTATATAAAGTTCGAAAAAAGAGATTTAGTTTTAATACCTAAAAAATCATCCTCGTTAACTTTAATGCATTTCAGGCAATAAACAATGACAGAAAATGTTCTAAATTTAAAATCATTTCATCAAATTTTGCACGGCTCTTTAACTATTAAAACAACTTAGTACTGTTGTTGGATCATTTTAAGCTTCAACATTGAATTATAAATATGTGCATTGGAATACAATAATTAGTTTTGCCCTTTATAATCAACTACTCCCAACTGTTTTAATTAATCAAGTACATAAAAATTTGGATATTTAATGTCCTCTAATCTCCACATTCATTGCATTGAGTAATGTATATCATAACATAACCATAATTATCAACATATTTATACCTCGTAGCCTCTTAAAAACTTTATTTACAAAAAATTAGTGATTTATCATAGAATTATTTTGATATGGTCTTAATCCAAGTCACTCCCAACCACTTATACATAAAGAATAATAGACTTCATTTGTTGGAGGTTAGGAATGTGAGGTGGTTATGTATGTCTTCAATCATTAAAATATTTAGAGACAAAGTGAATATGATGTGAAAGAGAGAGGAAAATAATGAAGGTGATGATGTGCACAAATATAATGTGTATAAATGCATTTTCATGTTAGATTACCATCACAATAATCATGTCATATTCCATTTGTTGAGTAATTATATTGATAACATATTTTTATAAAAAATGTTGAACCAAAATTATTCTCACTCACAAAAATATCTTCCAAATCACAAATATTATATGAAATGAAAAAAAAATTAGTCAAATGAAAGATCTATTAGAATCCACAAACTTCTTAAGGTATCATTTCATTTTGTAATAAAGTAAAATTTTTATTTACTTATATACTACAATTTAATTTAATTTAATTTATGATAGATACGACAGTAGTTACTTACATATGTTGAAAGGATAATGATATTTTAATATACTTTTTTAACCCACTTTTAACTCATCTCTCCAATTATCCTTCAATTATCTATTTTGATCTTGGAAAATTATACTTTGATTTTCATTTTAGACTCTTATATTTTTCTCTAACGTGACTTAATGTGGGTCATTGATTCTTTTAAAGAAAAATTAGTGGTACATTAATCAATTACCTATATTAGTCCACGTCAGGAAATAAAAGATGAGAGTAAAAAAAATAGGAGTCATAATATTATTGTTCTTTGATTTTTTTAATAATGTGATATGATAATCTAAGGATGATAGAATGATAGATAAAATTTAAATTAAAAGAAATAAATCAAAATATTATTATCCATGTAAAAATAAATAATAATATTTTAACGATTTTTTTAACTGACTTTTAACTTACGTCTACACGATCTATAAAAAGGAAAATTATGTTTTGACAAGAAATTTTTTTACAAAATTGACAAAGTTACTATAAATAGAATTAAAATAGATTTTCATTTTACTTTTTAACCAAAATAAAATAATAAAATAATAATTTTTTACTTAAAATGATAATTTGTCAAAAGTTTGTTAGAAAAAACTTTGTTAAAGTATCTCGCCTATAAAAGTATACAGCTTCGTTACAATGAATAAGCAAGTCGTAGCGTGAGTCCAACGCGAGTTGAATAAGCGTGACATTAAAATTCCTTTTTTGGGTCCAATGAATATGAAATATGACGTAATTTGGTTGGAAAAAGTTAAAATTTATTTGCCGACCGATCTATGGAATGTACAATGAAACTTGCAATCTCTTTTATTATTTAAAAAAAAATGGTTATAGTTTATTTTTAAAATAACTATTTTTCATCCTTTTTAAAGAATTTAATACTTAGATATAGCATTTAAAATGGTGACATATTTGAATGCATAATTTAGTACCTCAGTTACAATGTAATAAATAAATAAATATTTATGACTTAGTCTACAAGTTGTCATTAATAATTAATAATTAATTAATTAACTAATTATATACTCCATCACATTCTTATTATTTGCAGAGTTATGAAGTCAACTTATTAAGACTACCTATGGAATAAAGTCTCAGATTTTTATTTTTTTTGACGTTGGACTGTGTCAGGAATTTTGTTCTGATGATGACTACTTGCAGCCATCTCTTTTAGTTTCTAGAACTTCATACATTTTCTTCAAAAGTTTATTTTTCTTCTTTTCAACCCATCGTTTCCTTACTTTAACGTGTGTGGAAGATTAATAATATGAATACATCAAGACAAGGACAACACACTAAAGCAAAACGTTTCATCGCAGAAATTTCATGCATGCAACTCATTTCAATTTACTTCATCATAATACCCATTCTGACCAATATCCAATATCTGTTCTACATGGCACTCATATAACATGGATTTTTGTAAATGGTGTGGGTGAACCATTTTTGTATCTAAAATTATGTTCATTCCACCAACTCTTTTTTAACTACTCTAATATACCCATAACAAATAATGAACATATATTATTCAGAAGGAGCTTAATGAGCATGGGCATCCATGCTTGCATGTGTTTCCAAATCACTTTTGTCTTTAAGTCATGGAATATTATATTCTAGAATAAATACTACTTTATGTTAAAAAAAAAAAAATAGATGCATCATTCATACTCTTTCTTTATTTTATTTTTCTTCAAATAGTTTAACAAAAATTCAAAAGATAATCCCTGAAATTAACCTTTCATTCTTTATCTTTGCCTTTTGCTTTCTTTTGTGTAGAGATGAGGGTTGCAATGAGTTGCCTCTTTTGCATTTTTGCCAAAAAGTGAGGTGTGGTCGTCATAGGTTGGTATATATCACCTTATCGTGACAACTAGAAATGATTGACATCGGATTTTGGTATATATAAATATAAATTTGTGGAGTTATATTAATGAAAGACGAAGAACAAAGTATAAAGATTAAAATGGTGTCGAACTCGTAAAAGTCCTAATAGTAAAATTGAGTTAGAGAATTAAGTGGAGTGAGTTATTAATACTTGCGATCTTTTTATATCAATTTTGTTTGAGAAACTTTGGTCTTTGAAAAAGAAATGTTGTTATATGAGTAATGATGTGGAATTTATCTGTTTCTGTTTTTGAATGAATATACGCTAAAGTCCAAGGTAGATGTCAAAGGAATGAGTTTTGTAATTGAAAATAGTTTGTACGCAGAAGTTCAACATTCTGCTTTGTGGAACTTTTGGAGAAATCCCATAGCGTGTATCATATTTCGCACGTTCGATTCTCTTTCCCAAGAACAAAAGGAAGAATGATTGAAATTGAAAAGACTTCCGATGGTGGTGTCTGCAAGTAAAGCGCATTCACAACTCTCCCTTACTATGGACCCATTACATTATTGAGGACCACAAACACAATGCTATTTCTCTGCCCATTCTACCCTTTTAGTATTCCTTTCACTAAATTTACACTTTACACCAACTCATTCACCTCCCACTTAATTCCTTGTACTTTTAACGTTTATGTTAATCTTTTTTTAATTATGGATCAAAACTTTACTTTCTTTAGTTTTAAAATTTTTCTTCTTAAATACCATGGTGGCAAAGTTGCAAAGAAGCCCAACTATTAAAACGAATTGGAGACCGGTTCTTCCTGCACCGTCCTTTTTTTCTTACTGCACCCACTAAATCTTAAAATTTCCATTTTACCCTTAAGTTAAAAGTAATAAAAAACCCATTTTGCAGTTTCCCCTGCACCTATTCCCTGCACCTCATTCACTATTCACTATACCTGCAACTCCTTGCACCTTCACGAGCCTCCGTGTTTGCACCCTTCACGTTCACATGCACCATTTGGCTTCTTCCTTCCTTCAAGAAGCCGCGTTCCCGCAAGCCCTGCACCCTATTGATTTTGGCTATAGCTTCTTTCTCCAAGCAGCAGCAACAACAATCCCTGCATAATACTGGAACACAACTTCTTATTCCATGAAATAAATTACGACTGAATTAAGTGCTTTTCGAACTACAAATTACATAAGCTAGGGTTATGTGTGATGTGAAAAGAAGAATAGTATTGGACCAAGTTGGTTGAGTTTTTTTTAGTATTTCGAATTGGTCAATTCGAAAATCACATTTGAATTATGAATGTATTCTCGAATCCAAGAATGTATTTCGGATTATCAATCCGATTTGACTTCTAGATCAGTCAATTTGGAATGTACTTCATCTAAGAGTGTATTTTGGATTGTCCAATCCCGAATTCAGGTGTGATTTTTAGATTATTCATTTTGGATACCATCTAGAAATTATATATAATTTTCAAATTGGACAATCCATAGTGCATTATGGGTAGAGATGACAACGGGGCGGCACGGGAATAGATTTCGTTATCACATACTCATCTGGTAGAAAAAATTCATCTCTATCTTCATACCTATATTCAACGGGTATCAAACTTTTGTCTCATCCACATTCCTACTAGGTAACCGGTAGCTCATACTCATACCTATACCCGTTTTCTTACTACTTCAATATTAATTTTAATTAATTTTTATAAAATAAAAAAAATTATGCTAAAGGAAACATAATATGATCAAATATTTAATATTAGAAGGATGATTGTTTCTTCAATATCAATTACTTTAAAATAAATTATAATTGTTTACATTTTAGATTATAATATCAAATAAAATTTTACAAGAACCAGAACATTTATTAAATTTGCAAATATTAATGAAACATAGCTGATAAATTTAAAAATATTTTTTAAAAAATATGAAAGGAAAAAAATATTCAAATTAAAATATATTTTAAATGTTTGTTTACTTCAATTTTTTAAATTCTAATGAATCTTTTTTTATACACTAATAAAAGTTATAATACATCATTTGATCAAAATGATACAAAGAACAAATAATAATCATAATAAAAGTTAAAAATAAATTATAATTGTTTACATTTTATATTATAATACAAAATAAATTTTAATGAGAACCAAAACATTTTTTAAATTTGCAAACATTAATGAAACCTAGTTGATAAAATTTATTTTTTTAAAATATAAAAGGAAAACAAATATTCAAATTAAAATATATTTTAAATGTTTGTTTACTTCAATCTTTTAAATTCAAATGAATATCTTTTGTATACACTAATACAAGTTATAATACATCACTTGATCAAAATGATACAAAGAACAAATAATAATCATAATAATAAAATTTTAACATAAATCTTGTATCTTTTGAACTTCAATTATGTTAGATGGTGATAAAAAATATTCATGACAATTACATTAAATTTTTATATTGTAGTAAATAAAAGTTATTTATACAATTATAGTGAAAAAATTATAGTATGATTGATAATGAGTTAGAAAATAAAAAATAATTAGATAAAATATATCGAAATAGTATTCTACACAATGAAAATAAATAACAAATAAAAATATTAAAAAAATTAACAAATGTTTATAAACAATTTAAGAGACTATTGAAAGAAATAGCACAAAGGAAAACAAACATATAATTAAGGGTATGATAAGATGAAAAATGTCTTAGAGATCTAAAATACCTTTTCAAATATCACATATACACTCAATGGTTGAGAAATAAAAAAAATTATTTTATCGAAACAAAAGAGTTCTTCAAATGAAACAAAAACTAATAATAATAAGTAATTTTTTATATTATCTAGTAAATGAAATGTTTGTGCTATTAAATACTTAAATTGAGAGTATTAAACATTCTCATGTGAAAGGAAAATATACAATAAATAAAAATATTAAAAAATAATAGAAATATTCAAATGTGCGACAAAAAATTTTTAATTGACAAACAACTTTTTAACATAATTACATAAAGGTTATGATATGATGAAAAATATAATAGAGATGCAAATGAGTTTCATGACAAACCAAATAATTAGAAGAAATAAAAAATATTAAGTATATATATA
>Ga0214545_1005746_pt1 | contig 22148 bp, 16 predicted proteins | sample CNSS4metaG_FD_160064 | JGI IMG/M metagenome (GOLD analysis project Ga0214545, IMG submission 160064) | Root nodule microbial communities from cowpea collected in UCLA plant growth center, Los Angeles, California, USA - CNSS4 | ecosystem: Host-associated > Plants > Roots > Nodule | place: USA...
TTGTTTGTTTTTTTTTCCCCCCCCCCCCAATAATGATTATTGAAGCAGTTGCCAGGAAGTGTTCTTAAATACTTAAGATTTTTTATTTGACAAACTAAACTGAATGGCTTTTCAAATGAAAAAGGCGATTCAATATGTCACCATGATTATTCACTGTTGTTTTTGTACTCTATCTCTTGTAAAGGATTATCTGGAGCTGGATGAAGATGCCAGTCCTAATGGAGCTGTGTCTCCTTTCTCTACATCGGGGAAGGAAACTGCCGTCTCCACTGCTTTGGCTGATAAAACTGCCTCTTCTATTGAACCAACTGTACTGGAGAAAACCCCGGGTTCATCTGTGCTGGTGCCGTCCAAAATTTTTACTGTAGATGGTAAACCTCACGTTAGGACAGCTGATGGGTCTACTGTTGAAGAGAAGGTTGATGTATCACCCTATATAACTTCATCTGTCTCTGATCCTATTGTTAAGCCAACTACAGGTGCAATTACAGCAGCTTCTAACACAAGTTTAGGCTCCAACAAGTCTACTACACCTAATGGATCAGTTGCTAATTCTCCCCTGTTTAACTTTGGGAATAAAGTTGTTCCATCAACTGAGCTGACAGCTGCTGTTGCTCCATCAAAGGACTCTACTAAGCCTAGTCCACTATTTGGTTTAGAGAAGGTTGCATCGTCAAAAGAGCCAGGTACTGAGGCTCCTTTGGTTAATTCTGGCTTCAACAAAGTTGTTGACAAGGTTCCCCAAGTACCGTTTACTTTCTCCTCATCTGGTGGTGAATCTACTGTGTTTAAATTTGGCTCTTCTTCTGACTCAAAGCCAAAAAGCTTGATCAGGTTAGCATATGTAATTTTGGCTTGCATTTAAATCTCAATAGATCTTTTACTCGCATAGGGTATTTTTATTGTGGCTTAAATTATACTTTCATATTTAGAGTGAAATTTGAACTTGTGTCTGCGTTTTGCAAATTGACCCGGATCTTTGTTATTTATATGTTTTTCTTGATTCACTGTTCAATTGAAATTGGAATGATATATGAAGGCATTTACATTATATTCAGTGAAGTACCTCAACAATCAGTTGACTAAATGTCTTCTTCATTTGCAGCTCAAGTCCTGTTGATTCAATGCCAAAACTTGAACTAGAAAATGCTGGTGCTAAGTCTAATACTATATTCACTGGTTTCACAGCCAAGTCGTCTGAACCAGCTGTTTCTTCAGCATTGATGCCATCATCTACAAATATATTTACTTTTGGAAACAGTTCAAATCTAAACGCTGTACCTGCTGCTTCAAGCCCCTCTCCATTTTCCTCTGTTGTTACAAACAATTTTACAGATCAGAATATATTTAGTAGCTCATCACTTGCAGCAAGCAACGGCAGCAATAGTGCCACTGTAACCTCCACTAGCCCTTGCACTACAAGTAGCACCCCTGCCATAGTTGCAGTGACTAATAACAGTTCCTCCTCCCAAGTGCCATCTTTATCTCCCACAACTTCAGTTTTCAAATTTGGATCTACTCCTTTACCATCAACAAGTTTACCTGTATCATCATCTTCTGGCTCAGAACCACTGGAAAACAAGAACAGCATTTTTGGGAGCTCTTCTGCTTCAGTTGGAATCACAGGGAGTGGCATTGTTGGCTTTAATTCCTCAGTAGCGACTACTGGAAGTAGCCAGTCTCTGGGTTCTATCATGGGCACTACAAGTGGGTCTGTTCCTGGTAGTCTGGCATCTTCTGTTACCAGTGTGTTTCCAACTTCTTCTGAGACTCAGTCAGTACCATTTAGTTCATCTGCATCAGCCCCATTATTTGGGTTGACTGGGAGCACAGGTTTTGCTTCAGGCAGTTCATTGTTTTCCTCTAGTTCCGCCACAAACGTTTTCAACGCGGGTACAACTTCAGGGCAGAGTACCCCTGCCGCTTCTTCAGAAGCCAATGCTGTTAGTTCCAGTAGTGGCACAACTTCTTCTGTGTTTGGGGTTTCAAGTTGGCAGCCCAACAAGTCTGTATTTGGGTCTTCATTTACTTCAGCATCTACACCTTCCTCTGGGTTTTCCTTTGGTTCATCTTTTAATTCATCATCTTCATCTACCCCTGGGTTTTCCTTTGGATCATCCACACCTAATGTTACTTCTACCAGTTCTCCCATGATGTTTGGATCCTCTGCTGTTGCATCAACTCCTCAGTTTTCATTCACTTCTGCTACAGCTACTACCAACACCCAGCCTGCTTTTGGAAGTTCTAGTCCTGTATTCTCATTTGGTTCAGCTCCTGTTAATAACGATCAGATGAACATGGAGGACAGTATGGCCGAGGACATAGTTCAAGCAACTCCACCAGCAAATCCACCCACAACTCCTGTGTTTGGCCAACAACCTGCACCTGCCCCACTTCAATCAAATTTTGCATTTGGAGCATCAGCTCCAACAGCGGCGGCTACTCCTTTCCAGTTTGGGAGTCAACAGAACATCGCACCTCAGAATCCATCTCCATTTCAAGCTTCTGGCAGTCTTGAATTTAATGCTGGAGGGAGTTTCTCATTGGGCACTGGTGGCGGTGACAAGTCTGGTCGAAAATTTGTGAAAGTTAAGCATAGGCAGCGGAAGAAGTAAGACTATTTGTTGATGAAAATGGTTTTTTCCGTCGCTGCTGCAGGCTTTATTAATGCTACAAATTAATAAGCTCTAAGGCGAGTGATCTCTGAATTTCTGTCCGGATAAGTGACGCTATTGAAAGTAAATCAGGTGCAATGTTGTCAATCTCGTTTGTCTTGCTTCTTGCTGGGTGCAAGACAATTTTTCACAATTTTGTATTACTATGATATGGTTGAACATAATCTGTGCTCTACTTGTAATGGTTTTAGGTCATAGTACTAAATCAAAGATTTGGTCAGTTATGTTCACAAAATCCCTGTATTCTCGTTACTTGTATCATAGCCAGAAATAGGCATGAATTTATGGCTTAGCTGGTTCTGAAATAACTTACAATTCAAGTGAGTAAGCTTTGAATGATTATTAGCTAGCTAGTAGGTCTTTTATTTTTTCCATTTATTTTAGCATCAAGTTTTGTTTGTTCACTGACAACGAGGTGGTGGTTTATTTTGGGCTATTCCATCAATGGTGGCATTTTCTTGTCAAATTTTGGTGTTTCGTTTAAAGCTAGATATATCTTTCAGCTATTCCTAATCGCGAGAGTTTATAGTAGGAATCAATACTGTGGTGTTCTAGTTTACATATGATAAACAGTTTAGTTCCTAAATTTATTTCCTTTGTTATTTTTACTATTTATTATTGAAAAGATACATGTTCAGTTTATACCAGGTATAAATTACATTTTTAGTAAATTTTTATAGAATGTACATTTATCAAATCTAAATGTTAAATGTAATATTCTTGTTAATTATTTTATGCATATGATAGATAATTTTTAAATTATCTGGAAGTTTTTTTTCCAGCTTAAATGGCCTATTTGGTCTTTTGTAAATTTGTTCATTTAGGAATTCCATAATTAATTTTTATTTTTGATTCTATGAATTATATCAGTTAAGGGAAATTTATTTGTATAAAATGACATTTTTTTCTCAATATTTTTCTCTATTCAGGTTTGACACTCTTTTCCTAGCAACATTGGTGAAACTCCCTTTATCCATGATGAGTGTGCAGGTTTAATATATCATTAATCATTTCAAAAGAATTTGAATTTTTTAAAATCCATTTTAACATGGTAAAGCCTGATCATCAATACATCTCTTTCGATTGAATATACTTCACATTATTTATCATTTTCCCTTAAGGAAGAAGACTAATATTTTCTAATAATATTATAAATAGTAATATGATATAGAAATTTCGTGTGAAATTTAATTTTATTAACTATTAATATTTTAAGAAAATTATAAATTTTTGGGTAACGTTTTCATCGTACGTTTGAAGTGAATTTATCATCTAACAACGAAATTCCCACATGAATTGCAAAATCTGTGGTAACAGTTAAGGAAAACTTAGAATTGCTCATTTTTCAGTTTTGATTCTAGACCAAGTTTAACTCGAACTAATATATTTCGATCTTTCGGACACACTAGGTTACAGACATGAATCCATAACCAAAACTTAGTAGGATATGGAAGCAAAACTGATCAAAACAAAATTCGAAGATGAACTTGAACAAAAAAATTGGAAAATCACATGAACTCAACATGAACATGGGTAAGAACGAAAATGAATAAGAGAATTTAATCTATGGAAACTGAAAAGAAACATGAATTGAAACACAATACCGAATGTAGAACACAATCCTTGGAGTTCTTCAGCCTATCTCACTTAGTTTCTTGAGCTCCAAGCCAAAAATGAGAGAAAAATGGAGAGAAAACTAAGAAATTGTTTATGTTCTCTGCATAATGTGAGTTGTATCAAAAGTTGACGTTTTTGCTTCTAAACTAAGCTATATACAATGCTTTAACTCCCCTAAATTCTCCTAACCAGCTGTAGTTAACTGGTCTAACTTCTAAAACTAATAAAACTGAAAATTCCTCCCTAAAACTAAACTATCTCTTATATTGAGCTTAATTAACTCTGGTACAACTGGCAGTGGTTAAGTGAACTCCAATGGTCATTTTTGCCTTCAACACATCACATGATAGGCCTCTTAGAGTCTCCAACAGCCTGGACATGGATTGGAGCTTCAATTATGAAAGTCAACTCTAAAGTCAAAATTCAGCATATGAATATACTCCAATTTAATTTCAGATTCTGCACTTGCTGTAATTTGTGGTTGATCTTCCTTTAATCAGCATTAAACCACTGGATTAAATGTATTAACCTGTACCAAAGCCACAAAATTTAAATTAGCATATTAGTTCTCTAGGAAAATATCACACTAGACTAAACTAGCTAGACTAATTAACTAAACTATGAGATGCTTGATTGAGTCAACTTCTAGTCCTCTTTCCAAGGTTCTCCAGATCCCAACAAGTGTATTTTGATGTCCCATGAAGTTTCCCACAGCTAGTTCAAGTCTAGGAATTGATTTGCAAAAGGTCAACCCAAAGTCAACATTTCAGAATTTTGACCAAAAAGCTGTCACGCCCAGCTTAAGCTCCTGGTTTTTCCATTTCTTTGCTCTTGATCAACCTCAAATAACTCCTTTTAGCTGTCCTTGGTTTACTTTTGCTGCACTAAATCAAGTTACACAAGTTAGCTGTTCAAAACCAATGAAAAACAACTAAACTAAGCTAGTGAACTAGTATATTTCAAACTAAAAGTATGACACAACTCGACTACTACTATTCTAACTACTCTAAGCTGTCTATATTTTCTAACTATGGTGCTAATTAAAGGAAACTAATACCAGCAACAATACTATGTACTAAACGGATACTACACTACTAAACCAATGAATAAATATAATTAAACTAGAACTTATGCGCCTAACATTAGATTACTTACGTTTTTACTAACTAAAACTCAAAGTCCTAAACTTCAAATTACAAAGCTAAACTACTGAAAACTAATCCATTAACACTAATTCTAAAATAAAAGAGAAATTAACAAATAATATAAGCTAATTAACTAGAATAATTCCTAAGAAAGACACAATTAACTATTAAAAACATCACAAAATATCTACTTAACACACCCCCACACTTAACCCTTTTGGACTCCTTGCCAAAACAAAAAACAGAACACACATCCCAACAACTTAATCACACTCCATTCCCTGTGAAAAAATCTGCATAATTCAGCTGTATTAAACTAGCTAAAACTGTCAAATGGCCATCAAACCTCCAAATCCAAGTTTCATGAATTCCAACAAGTCAAAACATCATCATTCAATACAATTTCAGTAGAAAACAATCAAGATTAGTAGCAATGTCAGTTTGACCTCTCAAGGCTAGTGTTTACACTTAAAAGCTCAAAGTGTATAGGCTTATTTTTATCACTCAGCACAACATGTAAAAGCACAATTTCATGAATTTGAAAAGCTTCCCATTAGCATCACTCTATCCAAAGCACACTCCAAATCACTAGGACTTTATCTTGGCTTGTAATGTGGTCAGGTTTTTGGGTAGGATTTAGAAAGGGATTCAAAGCTATGAACCTGTGAGCATGAGAAAAGCAAGGTGACAGCATGAAATTCAAGTGCAGTTTTAGTTCAATGAATTTGTCATCAAGTTCCTCTTTCAATTCAGCTTTGTTTCCCACCCTTTTATTTCTTTCTTCTCTTTTGTAATTCAGACCACCTTTTCTTTTTCTTTTCCCATTTTTTTCTTTTTCCAGCTTTTGTTTCATCACTCAACCAATTCTGTTTTTTCTTTTTTTTTTTCTCAAATCAGATTTCCCACGCTCACACTTGAAATTCCCAATGCACCTTGACCTTCTCATACTCACAAATTAGGTAAATCATGGTTTTTCAGGTCTTCTTGGCTTGTAACAGGGTACTATTGAAGCTTAAAGATTCATGTGCAATGGCAAAAGATCTAGGTAAGTCACATTTGACTAAGTGGCTGGAATAAACAAGGCCTAGATCATGTTTAGAGTGTATCTAAGGTCAAGTAACACCAAAAGGAATATGTTGGAATAATTATTAAATTTATGTATGTTAGAGTAATTATTAAGTCTAAAATAGGGAGTGCTGTGTTTGGAACTACTTCCAGTTGTACTTATGAGTCTAGTGCACTCTATGAGTTGTACCTAGGTATTTAGGGTAGTCTTTTGATTTTTCATCTTCCATCTTCCATCGTATCAGTTTTTATCATTATAAATAGAAGGTTATGAGAGGGATCTATTAAGACCTTCCAATTGTGTAATTTCTTTTTATTTTCACAGAATCAATGCAAATTCTGAAATGCTACTCTACATGAATGCAAGCACACAGTCAAGAATTAAGGCTCAAAATCTCTTCAGGATTAATTTTTGTCAAAACTGAAATGCTACATCTCTATCATGCAAAAACTACTTAAATCAATTGAACCAAAATGCAAAAACTACAAGAAATCATCCACTCAAATTTAGAATCTAATGACACACTTAGCAATAAAAAACTAGAATTAACTCTACTATCATCATGCAAATCTATAAAAAGTGCAACAAAACTACCGAAACAAGTTTTAAAAGACACAAACACTAAAAAAATTACTTACTTCCCAAAACTAAACCTCAAAACAGAATTTCACTATCTAGAACTAAGACAACTCTCTAAAACTACTCTAAAAAGCTAAAAATCTAAACTGCACTAAAACAATATAGAAAAGTTTAAGGAAACTCTCTAGATAAGTTTAAAATGGTAAAAAGAAACTCAAAAACAACTCGATTACCAAAACCTACCAAAAACTCAAAAATTGACTATCTAGAACCTAAAACTTCCACTAAACTAGGTCCAACTAGGCTAAAATGCAAAACTGTACCAAACTAGTAAATGTAACTATCATGCAACTACTTCATCACATTCTAAATGATATATGAAGGATAAAAACTGAGTTAAAAATCAGGAACGGCAAGAACCATGAAAAATGATATGTGCAGGCCTAAACTACTCTAAAACAGCAAAGTAGTCCTATCATTATACTACAATGACTAAAAATAGATGCTTAAGCTATCTATACATAAATCACTATCTAAGCAAGTTCTAAATGATAAAAGACTATTAAAAACTAAGCTATCTACCTAAAACAGAAAAGAATGCAAAACCTGACATTAAACACCCAATATTAGCACTATTTGACAGCAAAACAGAACATCAGCATAGACTAAGCCTAAAACAGCATCTATGATTTACCTTATTGATTCCTACAAGTTTAGAACAGTAAAACAAAACTAAAATCAAGGTTAATTACTGAAAATTATAAAGGAACCAAAATCTAGCATGTGCACTACTTTTATCTTAAAAAAACAGGACAAAGAAAAACCAGCTGTCAAAATTGAATTCTACAAACTGTCTGGTATTTTCGAATTTAAACTGCACCTACCACAGAACTCCAAAAATGACATTCTTGTACTTAAATCAAATATAATTGAGGCAGGTATCGATAGCAAAAAGAATCCATTCAATTGGATCATTGTGGATAAAGTTATAGGCCAGACAAGCAGTAGAGGTCAAAGCTGTCAGCATTTATTTTTTTATGCAACCTAATCTTAATTTTCATGCTAAACGTATTCCAACAGAAAAGTAACTATGTGAGCAGGTGTAAATTCATGAAAGCATACTATTATATCTACTAATTACTCTACAACTCAAGAACATCAGAATTTGACTCTACAACTCATGAAAAGCATACTATTCATGAAAGCTGTAAATTCATGTAAATTATTCTATATAGTAAACTGAATTTAAACTAGCTACACAAATGTAAATCAGCAAGATAAAACGACAATTAAACTAAACTACCGATTTTTGAAGAAGAATAAAAATAGCACAATTGAAACTAACTAAATCTACCTAAAACAGAATTTAAAACTGGACAGAATTTAAAAAAACAGAAAAATTGGCAGAACTGAAGTATTTAGATGAAACAAAAGTAGAACCAAATTGTTGGGCCATCTTCAAGCTATTAGGACTAAATGCCAGTAAGTACAGTACCTGAAACACGAAAAACAAAAAACAAACTAAAACCAGAAAAACAAAACTGTTAGTGCTGTTAGTTAAGAAAACTCGAAAAAATTAAAGCCTCCCCCCACACTTAAACTGCACATTGACCTCAATATGGCAAGGGAGTCAAACTCAAAACAGAAAAAAGAAGAGAAAGGGACCTAATCTATCCTAGACTAATGAAAAAGAAAAGAAAGCTACATTACTCCTAAAACTACAACAAACTGGCCCAATTCAGATTGGCCACAAATCAAAGTTGATCTTTTTTAGTTTTAGGTAAAATACACTATTTTCTACTTCACTATTTACTATGCTAGAGAGGAATACCCCAAATAGCATGCAAAATCTAATACTACTATATTTACATACAAAAGTCAGAAAATAACTCTTCACTATGGATCCTATGTGCTCATCCAGTCTATGCAATGTATCCAAATCAGCTCCAATTTGTTTTTCCAGAGAATTTTTATGCAGCTGCAGCAGCAGATCTGCATCCAAAATCACTGGTCCCTTCACACTTGCAGCAGCTTTTTCAGCATAAGCATCAAGGTAAAAATCAGCTTCAATAAGTGAATCAGCTGCATTGAGACTAATTAACACAACACTGAAAATGTCAGCCTTAATCTCAAAACTGGAATCAGAAATTTTATCACTAAGTTTAACACTAGCTGCCTCTTCATTGAATTCATCATGATCAAGAACAGGATTATGCATTTCAGCAGTGAACTCCTCATCAAAGAGAGGTGGTGCCTCAAAATCCACTGTAACAGCTGAATCATTCAATTCAGAATTTCGTGTCGAGATACATTTCTCAAATTTTGTTCCAATTCTCTCTATTCGGTCTCTGGCTTATTAGTGAAGTTGTTCAGACTTCAGATTCAAGAAAATGGTCATCTTCGTTGAGATAACAGCGTAATTGGTTTGAAGAGCTTAGAAAGTATAGAGTTGCTAATGATACCAACTAAAGAGGGGGAGAAAGAGAAGGTCAACTGCTGTCCGTTTGATCCCCGCATAGAAGCAACTTAGTGTGAGATCTTACCTGCGTACATGTTACTTATCAGTGCCCTTCCAGAGTTGCCTTCTCCATAATCTTTTCGGGTTAAAATAAGAAAGGGCTTTCTGTCCTCTACAATGTTGTGGGAATACAGTTCAAAAACAAGAAAGGTAAATAAACATTGATTTTGTATCTAAGTTTTCTTTTGCTTGTAAATACATAGAAGATTAGTGTTGGCTTTTGCTAGCAGATACAAATAAAAAATTACCTGGATAATACGTGTGATCATCCTAGGTCCACCCTGAAGTTACTTTCAGAAAATCATAAAGAAAAAAGTGAAATAATTGCAGCAACAATACAAATATACTATACCACCCAAAATAGCACTTCCAAACTAAAACGGCATCAATCAATGAGTTATGACTTTTACTTACAAAAAGAAGTTAGAACCTTTAAAGACAAACATGAGGGACAAACATGAGGGTCACTGAATTATCCAAAGTGGTTGATTCAAATCTGATGACTTCAGCCTAGCCATAGGACCAATCAAAGGCCAATCACGATGCTTCTTTCTTGGGCCTAAAGGACTCCAAATGCTTCTCCCATGGGCCAAGGAAGACATCAAGCTTCCTAAAAGTTCATCAGAATATATTTATTTTTGGCCAATTATTTAGGCCATGCTTTGAAAATAAATTGTAAAATTACTAGAAGTAATTTTGGATCATAATCCATCTAGCTTTTGCAATTGGGTCCATTCAAGCCCAATTACAAAAGTCTAGACCAAGTTTACATCGAGCATTAGCCATGAGTTGCACATTTAGCACATGTGTTAAATGAGGAAAGTGTGACATGCCACATGGCATGTTATCCACTTTTTGTGGATCTTAGATCTAGATACACATTTTGCACATGTCTAGTTACATTTGCATGCCATTTCATGTCTCATTTGAGTTACATTTAGGAGCTCACTCTCTACTATAAATGAGTCTACACACCTTGTGAAGGTTACTATTGAATGAATGCAAAGTTACTATGTCGAGATCACTCTATAAACCTTGCCTTTGAGAGTCCTTAGCTAAAGTATTCTCCTAGAATTCTCCTTTAACCTTCCTCCTCTAAGTTGGCCTAACCTCTTAGAGATCTTCCACCACCAACCATTCTGCAACCTTCAAACACTTCCAAATACCTTTGCTTCCGCTCAATCCAGTCATGGAGGCTCCTTCTCTCATCAAGCAAGGAGCTTCATCAAGGATGATGACTTGGGCCAATCAAAGGCCTAGTCACTAGAAACATGCTAAGGAAGATACAAGAGGGCATGGATCTTCAAAGGCCCAATGGGCTTCAAATCTTATTCTCTTGGGACAAAGAAGATATCAAGATATGATGGGCTTATTCTAGATCATTAGAGAGCTTTCAATTGGGCCAATTGTTTAGGCCTTGCTTTCTAAAATAAATTGTAAAGCACATTGCATCTAGCTTTGCAATTGGGTCAAATCAAGCCCAATTACAAAGTCTAGGCCACGAGTTGCATCTAGAGTAAGTCATGCTTTGCACATTAAGCACATGTGGTAAAACAAGGGAGACGTGACTAGACACATGGCACTTGATCCATAATTTTCAAATCTTAGATCTAGATCTAGACACACATTTAGCACATGCTTAACTACATTGCATGCCATTTCACGTCACATTTGAGTTGGATTTAGGAGCTCACTCTCTACTATAAATGAGAGTCTCCACACCTTGTAAAGACTACTCTTGAAAGAATGCAAAGTTATTATGTCGAGATCACTCCATAAACCTGACTCTGATACCACTTGATGAAGCTCCTTCGATGTGCTTGATGAGAGAAGTGTTTGGGGAATGGTTGGGGATGGAAAATCTCTAAGAGGTTAGGCCAACTTAGAGGAGAATTCTAGGAGAATACTTTAGCTAAGGACTCTCAATTGCAAGGTTTATGGAGTGATATTGACATAGTAACTTTGCATTCACTCAAGAGTAACATTTACAAGATGTGAAGACTCTCATTTATAGTATAGAAAGTGAGCTCCTAAATGCAACTCAAATGAGACGTGAAATGGCATGCAAATGTAACTATACATGTGCAAAATGTGCATCTAGATCTAGATCTAAGATCCACAAAAAGTGGATCACATGCCATGTGGCATGTCACACTTTCCTTATTTAACACATGTGCTAAATGTGCAACTCATGGCTAATGATAGATGTAAACTTGGTCTAGACTTTTGTAATTGGACTTAAATGGACCTGACTACAAAAGCTAGATGAATTACGATCTAAAACTACCTATAGTAATTTTACGACTTATTTTCAAAGCATGACCTAAACAATTGGCCAAAAATAAATATATTCTGATGGACTTTTAGGAAGCTTGATGTCTTCATTGGCCCATGGGAGAAACATTTGGAGTCCTTTAGGCCCATTGTGATCTTGAAGCTATTAGGCCCAAGAAAGAAGCATCGTGATTGGCCTTTGATTAGGCCTATGGCTAGGCCCAAGTCATCAAAATCCTAAGTTGCTGAAAATGTACACTTTGGTTTGAGACTTCTTGAGAAATCTTGATTGTCTCAGCCGTAAATATTCCTTTCTTGTCAAAACTAGAAAATGCAGAACGTATGTATTGTGGCTTCTGGCCAGTCCCACACCAAGTAGGTGCAGACACAGATCCAAACATGTGGATAGAAAGTAATGGGACATTTATGCTTTCAGATGAATGTGATAGTATACCACTGGTCAAATTGTAGTCTACACCAAATGTAATTTGTTTCTTCTACCAGTAATCCTGACGAGCAAGAACCATCCTTGAAATGATGAAATCGAGTTGCATCTCTAACTACGATTTCTCTTTCCACAAGCTTAGAGATGTATTTAATAGCAGTATGACAGTCATTACAAACTCTAAGGTTCTTCATGATCCTCAGTGTAGAATGCTCTGGAGTATTTATTAATGCAAATGCAATGGCAAGTTTTTCACTGTGATGTCTAAGGATTTGTTCTTTCACTTCTTGCTCCAAGTCATGAAACACAGAATTGGTGTCAGGAATAAAGCCCATTTTCTTTATCTCATTCCATATTTTTGAAATCATACGGTAGATTGCATCTCTTTGGGGATGAACAACCCCAAAAGTGTGGACTTTGTTCTCGATTTGAACCCAACTGAATCCTTGTTCTTTCTTTACTGCTCTGTCCTTCATTGACTTCCTAACCATAGCAGCATCCTCCCATTTACCACATGCTGAAAGTGTATTAGCAAGTGCTGAGTACGCCCCACTATTATTGGGGTCAACAAGAAGCAACTTTTTAGCTGCTACTTTAGCCAAATCAACATTTTTATAAACCCTACAAGAAGACAAAAGTGAACCCCAGGCTACCACATCTGGTTCGATGGGCATATTTGTAATAAAATGATATGCTTCTTCAAGCAATCCAGCACGCCCAAGAAGGTCAATCATGCATGCGTAGTGGCTAGAGGTAGGTTCAATGTTATGAACATTTTTCATCAAATTAAAGTAACGTTTACCCTGTTCTACCAATCCAACATGCGTGCAAGCAGACAACACACTAACATAAGTAATGTGATCGGGCTTTAGGTTAATTTTCAACATCTTTTCAAACAGTTCTATGGCCACATTTCCAAGTCCATGTTGAGCTAGAGCCAAAATCATGGAAGTCCAAGTCAAGGTATCCCTGTAGGAGCAGATCTGATTGAATACTTTCCTAGCATCAAAGATGCTACCAGATCTTGAGTACGTTGTAATTAAAGCATTACCCACAGAAATTGATGATGCTTCTTCCAATCTCATAGCAACTGCATGAATCTGCTTACCGTGATCCAGAGAAGCCAAGCTTGAGAAGACACTTAATAGTGCTGCCAAAGTATAACTGTTTGGCTTTGGACCTTCTCTTATCATCGACCTAAAGAGAGCCAAAGCATTACTACTTATGCCATTCTGTGCATAACCAACAATCATGGCAGTCCATGCAACTACATCAGGACACTTCAGTGAATCAAATATCTCTCTCGCAGGCTTTATATCCCCAATTTAGACATAGCCATCTAAAAGTGATGTGAATGCTATAACATTAAGACTCGAAGTTCCAGTTAGCTGTATAATCCTTCGAGCAATTTCAACAGCACCCGACTTTGAATACATTGAAATCAGAGCATTCCCCACAGCCCCGGCAATGTCAATATAGATTCTTACAATATATGCATGAATTTGTTTCCCAAGTTTCATGCTTTCGAGATTTGCACAAGCTGACAGAACACTTGCCAAAGTGAACTTATCCGGAGACAGAGATGAACTCTTAAGCATAGAAGAAAACGTTTCCAGGGCTTTGCTGTCATATCCCTGATGACAGTACCCTGTGATGATGGAATTCCAAGAGACAATATCCGGATCACTCATTTGATCAAAGAGTGAAAGCGCAAGGTCAAGTCGACCGAACTGCATGTGCATTGAAATCATAGTATTCCAAGTTGATTTGTCCTTCAGCCTCATTCGCTCAAACACAACCTTTGCCATAACAGAATCACCACACTTTGAATACATGTTAAGCAGTGAATTTGCCACAGGAACAACCCCAGATAGCCCAGTTTAACAACAAAGGAATGAACCTTATTTCCAATATTCAGGGTCTTCTTTGCAGAACATGAGGCAATAACATTGGTAAATGTGAATTGGGTAGGCGAAATTCCAGAGGAAACCATGCGGAGAACGTGTTAATAGCGTATTGAAAAGACCCAAGTGATTATACCCCACTATCATGGTGGTCCAAGACACGGAATCTGGGTGGGGAATTTCATCAAACAGTTGACGTGCAGAGTCCAAGTGGCCGCCCTTAACATGCATGGAGAGAATGGTGTTCCATGAGAAGGTAGTCTTGAGGGGCATTTCATGGAACAAGCAGTGGGCATCGGAGAAGAACCCAGTTTTGGCATAGAAATTGAGGAGGTTGTTCATCAAGAAGACTCCGAGGCAAAGGCCCTGTTTGATGATTGGAGCGTGAATGCATCTTCCCAACAATGGGTTTCGGGATTTGATTGCGGATTGAAGAAGGAGAGCCCATTTGTCGGAAAGAGAGGAAGGGTTTGGGTTTTGCATCGACACAAGCACAGTGTCCAAAAACCCACTTAATTAAATGAAACTTTGAGACTCAACAAAATCAAAACGTAAAACCTATAAGCCATGGAAAATAGATCAATGATTTTGAGCTACCAAAACCCAATGTGTGTGTACTGTGTTGCTAAAATCAATTCATGCAAAAGATTCATTAAAACAATAAATTTATGTATTTTATTTATGTTGTTCAATTTTTGTTTTTATTCAAATGTAAACTCATATTTAGATTCTACTCATTAGATTAGAACATATTTCATAATAAATTATAGAAATAACAATAGTTTTGGTATTTAAACTATAACTATAAAGTGATTTTGATTTTGATTTCTATACAAATTGTATAGGGTCAAAATTTGATATAGAGATGAAAAACAAAATCATATTTAACTTTATTTTATTTGTGGCTGCTTAAATGAAAATGAAACTCAAACAATTCCTTTACGTCCATTGTTTTTTGACCAGCAAAAATTTACAGGGAGGGTGCTTATTTAGTAGGAAATAGTATTTTGTCAGAGCCACCTTTAAATTAGAAAATTTAAATAAAAATAATATAAAGAAAGAATAAAAAATAAAACGAGGAAAGGAGAGTTTTTTTAGAAGAGACTAGTGTACGTACAGGCGTTATCGCATATGTGTATACATATTTTTTAAATATAAATGATAGTATCTTAGTAGGTGATGATAATGTAATGTTATTAAGTTGATATATAAAATAAATTTATATTTATTAAAAATGAAGTGAAATGTTAAAAATAAAGTGAAATAAATAGAAAGATTAATTGTTGATGAATAAAAAATAATTAAGATAAACAATTTTATAGAAAATAGGTAAAAATAACCATTCATTTTAAAAATAATAAATAAGTATATTATAAAGGGTAGAATTGGTATTATGAAATGTGGACACAAAAGAGGGAATTTTCTTTATTATTACTAGTGTAACACAGGCGCTATCACACATGTGTGTATCCATTTTTTAAATATGCGTGATATTATATTAATAGGTGATAATATTATAATGTTATTAAGTTAATATATATTAAAATTATATTTATTAAAAATAAAGTGAAATATATCAAAACAAATAAAAGAATAATCATTGATAAATAAAGAAAAAGAGAAAAAGCAGATATCTGATTTTATAAAAGGTTTAATAATGGTTAATTTTTTAAAATTTAATAAATTATTATATTTAAAGGGTAAAATCGATATTTTAAAAAGTGGACAAAAAGAGAAATCTTTTATATATTGTTATAGATTATATAGATTGAGTTTATTATTTAAATTATTCATTAAAATATTAACTGATGCGTCATTTCATATTAATACACCAATGATAGTTTAACAAAATTCATTTTGACAAACTACTAATTTAGATAAAAAGAAAATACTACTTTATTATTTTATTTTGATTAAAAAATAAAATATTATTTTATTTTAATTCTATTATAACAACTTTGTTAAATTTATAAAATAAAATTTGTCAAAAGATAATTTTCCTAATACACCATTATGTTTTTCTTTAAATATTTTAGTAATCCCATTGTACTTTTTCTTTTTCTTCGCACCCTTATTTCTTTTTGCACCTACTTACCCTACCTTCAGAACCCTCCATTTATAATATGCCACGTGCCATTCATGCTTTCCTCATGTTTTAGCAGACACTCCTTTCTTACCCGTAATCCTGAAAATAATCTTTTAACAAAGTCTTGGAAAATAATTCTTTAACAATTAAATTTTAGCAATTTTATTTTATAAAAATAAATTTTTTAAATAATTTTTTATTTTTTACTTTTCTATATTTTTAAAAGATGTTACCTCATGTCTTCACTCATATTTTATTCACACATCACTCTAAAATAAAAACTCTCCAATCCTCACTTGCCAAGTCTCACAGTATCAAGGATCCTATCTGCACACTGATCTATCCAATTTCATTCTCAATCTTCATTCTCTACGCATCCACACTCGCACAAGTCATCATCATTGCGAGGAAAATAAAAAATCAGAAAGAAGAGCGAGAAGAGTTCTGTAGAGAGAAAATTGAGCTCTGGAAATCGACGCTTCAACGGAGGTTTTTGTTTTCTTGTGATTTGCTTTTCGTTTGTTTTGTTACCGATTTGGCTGTTTGAATAAATTATATGTCCGATTGACTTGTACCGCTAAGTTGCTTTAATTTCTTCATTTGCGCCATATTCTCATATAATCAATCCAGAAACAGCATTAACAATTACAGAGACAAATAAAATCCAGAAATTTTCTTATTGGAATGAAAAATAAAAAATAAAAAAAGAGAACAGAGAATTAGATGAAATTTTAAATAAAGCGAGAAAAAAAAATTGTCGATGGCGGTTACTAGTGGTGTCGTAGGCAAGTTTAAATGAGCGGAGTTTGGCTGTATTGGCACTGGCGTACTCGGAGGTAGCCGCTAGCAACGGAGGCGCGGCAATGAGGTAGCAAGGTAGAGTTAGGGTTTGGCGTGCTTAAGTTTTGCGGAGGACGAGGAAGAAAAGGAGAGTGAACCCACGCGCTAACGCTGAAACCGGTGACGACATTGATACCGGCGGCGACTTTCGCACAACAGCGACATGGCGGTGGCTTGGTCAAAAAGTGGAGATGCGTCGCTAGAGGAGCTAGGTTTGGTGTTTTACGAATTGAAGAGGGGAAACAGGTGTTTCCACCGATGAAATTACCGGTGATGATAGCCGCAGGCGATTAGGTGGTCAGTGAATCCAGCGGCTTGGGTGAGATAATGTTTTAGCTATGGTTCGTGTTACGAAGAGGAAGATGTCTCTGTTACGTTTCAAAAAAAAAAAAAAAAAAGGCTAGACTAAAAAGTTAATTATAGAAAAAAATAGAATGAATAAAAGAAATAGTAAAAAATATAATAATAAAAAGAATTAGAAACTGGTTATGGATCCAGCCCAGTCCAGTTTTCTTTTTACGCTCCCAATTTTAGTTTCCTAATAATTGGTCTCTACCCATATTACTTGCCGCACCCCTCACATTACTCTCTACACATGCCTCTTTGTTTAGACTTCATGTACTGTTTGCACCCTTCATTTCCACTACTTTCATCTGTTGTATCTTTTTATGTTTTGGACTAGACTTTTATACTGCACATTGCAGATTTTATTATAGTTATTGGTGTGTGTTTGTGTGATCGTATGTACAAGTACAATTGTCAGTTCAATTGAAGAACAAACTATCCATGCTAGACAAAATTTATGATTAACTGGGTGGAATGATGGTTATATTATATTGCTTTGTGTATTTAGTGAATGTAGCTCTGCTTTGTGGAAATTTGCAAACGGAGGATGGCAATTATCATTGCAGCAAATATGTGTTCCATAACAAATTCCAAGACGGTTGAAGGGATCAAAAGATTTGTTAATGAAGGTATGACCTAGAATTTCAAAATGCTTTTTTTAGGGATGTTGGTGACACCTTTTGTGGTTTTTCTACCTTGGATGGAAGCTACTAGTTGTAGCTTTTGCATCATATAACCATTTTGACGTGTTTTGTTCCGGGTGAACATGTTTCCAATAATAGCTTAGTATTTTTTATGTTTGTTGTTTCTGTATTACTATTCTTCTTTTAGGTTCCTATTTCACTATTTATCATGCTGAAGGGCATAATTCTTTTGGATTGCTATTTTCTGATTGATTATATAGAAAAAATGACTTATTTTGATGAAGAAGGAAACAGAAAGTAGAATCAATAAGAATATTATACATAATTTGTGTAGAAGAACATGATATATGAGTACAGTAGGTCCTTCATTTATTGACAACTTCTGCAACATAACAGATAAACTGCAATCCAGGTCTAATATTGCATTGCCTCATCTGGAAGCTTCATCAAGTCGCAGACATCTTTTAGTGAGTGTTGGCCCTTCATTGGCTACCTTGGCTTGTGGTTTGTCACCATCAGTGGTATGGGCTGAAGAGAGTTATGGTGACAAACAGGAAGAAGAAGATAAAGGGGTTATTGGGGCTATCAAATCATTATTTGATCCTACTGAGAAAACAAAGTCTGGGAAGGTGTTGCCTAAGGCTTACCTAAAGTCAGCAAGAGAAGTAGTGAAAACACTGCGTGAATCTTTAAATGAAACCAGTGATGACATTGCCAAATTTAGAAGGACTGCAGATTCCGCAAAGGAGTCAATTCGGGAATATTTGGGCAGTTGGAGGGGAAATCAAACTGTTGTGCAAGAAGTATGGATTTCTTCTTGAAACTCTTAATGCAATGAAAATTCAATGCCTTGTGTGAAAATTTTGTTGCAAATTAACAGCGGCATACCTACGTATACACGTGGGTGGACAAACACATTCTCTGGTTTTGTTCAAATTATTATTATGTACATGAAAAAAAATTATTTTATCTCTCTTAATTTTATATATTTGTTCTCCTCAACATAACATATTGTTCCTACTGATCTAAGATCTTAGATCCGATATTGTAAATTACCCTTCATTGATCATATTTTGAATGTCTTGCAGGAATCATATGTTATTTTGGAGAAAGTAATAAGATCTTTGGCAAACTTTTACTCGAAGGCAGGGCCATCAGCTACACTGTCGCAGGAAGTTAAGTCTGAAATATTAGATTACCTAAATACAGCTGAACAATTTTTGTAGAAAAGGTGTTGCAGAAATGACACCATTTTAACTCCCTCGAGTTATTAAGCACAATTATTCTTCAATCAAATTAATTTAATTCCAAAAAATTGATCCAACTTTTCTTGTTCTTCATCTAAATTTTGAATGTTTGTTTTGATTGATGATTATCCTCCCCTCCCCATCTCTCCCGTGTCCAAAACTAGAGAAGACTGGGAAAATTGAGTCACTTGATGGGTTATAACGTATTTTTATCTAAGTCATGTATTACAAGCGCAAGATATATTGTTATCTTGTTTTATTTCCATAATAAGATTTGCATGAAGATAAATTAAATTGCCATAGCAATAATATTAATAAATATATATGATAGTTATTTTGAAAACTAGTTAAGTTATACCCGCAGCAAAACAAACTCATTGTTTACACACGCTTCTCAAAAGTGCATTTCATCCCATCACCACTAAAATAGTATGACATGCTGGTCAATTACGTGCCTCTGGTGCAGCATACATTTTTAACCTTTATATATTTATTGATGAAATAATTAAATGTAGAGATTTTGAAATAATGAATTAAATAAAATATAATTTAAATAATAAAAGAAGGTGTTAAACATGTTTTTGATCTTTATGCGCAAAATTAAAATTGGTCTTTTAGTAAAACCTTAAACTATTTTGGTTCTCATGTTTTCAAAGGTAATGGTTTTAGTGTTTGATTTTAGACGGCGTTAACATTTGCCTACATGACATTACATGTTAGGTATCTTTGTCATTTCATGAAAATTTTATTAAAAAAAAAGAAAAACATAGATATGTTATTAATCTATGATAAAATTACATTATACATATAGGCAAGAAAAAATTATTATAAAAAAATCTATGATTTTTTTTACAAAAATCATTCAATACTTTGAACTCCATATATACGAAAAGAGACAAATTCTTCAACATGTTATAAAATTTGTCATTAGTCAATCTTTTACATTAAAAAAAAAAAGCCTTTTATTTGTAGAAGTTTTTATGTTGTAGGATTTAATATTAACTTTATTTGGCCTACCCCTATTAAGTTTCCTTGTAGTTTGATTCGTCTCATCATTCTCTTTGGTATTAGAATCTTCTCTATCATCGGTTCCTTTAAAAAATGAGTCTCCTTGAACATTAGATGATTAGGAATTGTCGCTGAACTACTATAACTACTATGAGTTGAATCTAATTATTATAAACCTTGCAAACTATTGATAATGGGAGTACATCCTTCAAATAAGACATATCAGCTAAGGAATCAAGTTCCATTGACACACCACCATCAAGATTCTTAATAAGAAAATATTAACTCACACACACAATTATTAGGCTTTTTCATACTTTTTGTGTTCCTTTAAAGTAAAAGTTGTAAAAATAGGTCCGTTGAATTTTTTTTTTGTAAAATAGGAACAAGTCGTTATGGCAGAGGACGACATCATAAGGAAAGTCGTCATCTGTTCTACCGGTTTTCTTTTTTTTTTTTAAAAAAAAAAAAAAAATCGTTATGACGGGTGCTGGTTTCAGTGTATATAAAAATGTGAAGTCGTCATGTGCTCTAACGACTTCACTTTTCGCTTTCTTTTTTCTCAAAAGTTGTAGTTTTGAAAAGTTGCAATAAATGTTGCAACGTTGCAGTTTTACTAAGAAGCGGTTGGCCAATTTGCTCTTTTTGAGAACCAATACAACTTTTTCACAGACCCAATGAATGTTTGACAGTGTAAACGTCAACAAATGCATTTAAGTTGGGGTTAAATATGTTTTTGATCCCTCAAGTTTCACTGAATTTTGGAATTAGTCCCTCATCAAAACTTTATACCAATTTAGTCCTTCATCTTTCAAAATGCGTAAATTTAGTCCTTTTAACCAAATTTTGTTACGTTTATCTGATGTTTCAAGCACATTTCATGATAGTCTTTAAGTTAACATTGAAGCAAAAATGTGTCAAACAGTGTAAATAATTTAAATACTATCATGAAATATGCTCGAAACGTCAAATAAACTTAACAAAATTTGGTTAAAAGGATTGAATTCACGCAGTTTGAAAGATGAAGGACTAAATTGGTCAAAAGTTTTGATGAGGGACTAATTCCAAATTTCGCTGAAACTTGAGGGACCAAAAACATATTTAACCCTTTAAGTTGGCCACTGTGGATCCATCTCATTGGAATTGAAAAAGAGAGAAGTTTTTTTTTATTTGCAATAAAATATCTGAAGTGAAGTCGTTATAGGGAACTATGACTTCACTTTATACATTACTGAAATCGTCTTGATAAAGGACGACTTTACTTTTAAAAAATAAAAAAATAAAAATCGGCAAGATACATGACGACTTCTTATGTAATATCGTTATGCATCCTACCGACTTGTCCTTGTTTTACAAATAAAAATCAAATGGACCCATTTTTACAATTTTAAGGTCAAATTGACCCAAAAATACAAAAAAGCCCAATTATTATCATGATTAACCAACCCTAACTTAAATTGTGATTGAGCAATAAGTTATACCACAAAAGGTTGCACCATAAAAGATTGAACCACAAACTCCACCACTAGCTTCACTACTAGATCCACCATAGGTTTCACCACATGCTTTACTACTTCAACTAAAAAGCCTTTATTCTCACTCTGTGCACCAACCACCTTAGGATTGATAATGTTGTTGTATTTGTGCGCTATGATGCCTAGACACGGATACGGATACGGACACGACACGAACACGGATACGGAGATACGGTAAAATTAAAATAGTATAAGACACGGACACGGCTATATATATATA
>Ga0214545_1005750_pt1 | contig 22131 bp, 9 predicted proteins | sample CNSS4metaG_FD_160064 | JGI IMG/M metagenome (GOLD analysis project Ga0214545, IMG submission 160064) | Root nodule microbial communities from cowpea collected in UCLA plant growth center, Los Angeles, California, USA - CNSS4 | ecosystem: Host-associated > Plants > Roots > Nodule | place: USA...
AAAAAAAAAAAAAAAAAAAAAAATAAATAAATTTATATTAAAAAAAATAAAATTCTTTTTTTTTTTTTTTTTTTTTTTTCTTTAAATGGGTCCATTCCAGCACTGACCAAAATATCTAAATAAATTGAAACAACTGAGAGAAGACACTTTAATACTCTGTTATCAAGTGGAGTGTGTAAGAAACTTTTCTCACATAGCAACAACATAGTTTTCACCACGAGTCCCCACTTTTTTTTTTTTATTAAATAAATGTTGCTTTTCTCTATTAAACACTCACTAAATTAAGTGAATAAAGCAGAAGTAAACCAACAATAGCTACACAACACACTAGTATTATAGTATGTTTGGCATAAATAAATAAAGAGGGAGGAATAATCTATAAAAAAAAGAAGGAAAAGTATTATAGTATGTTTGGCAAATTTAAAATTCCTTCACTAGTAAAGTATGACAATTAGCAAAGCATTCTATCATTGAAAATTTTGAAGTAAAAACTTCAGGGAAATATAAATATCATTGCATCAATCAAATAAAATTAGTGCATAAAAAGAATTAGAATGATTCATTCCCTATGGTTTTTCAGAAACCCGTGCGCATTTTATTTCAACTTTGTTTGTTTTCACAACTGCCAATACAAAATATTTCCAAATTTATAGGAATTTCTGTGTTGAGGAAACGTATTAATTGAGCTATGATCCATGATCATTGGTGGTATATGCATGGAACCTTCCCATTAATCTTGGTCATAATTTAATCTGCAAAAAGTTAGTTTTTCAAGTTACAAATGACCACTAAACTACAAAGGAATCTCCTGCCATGTTTTGAAGCATCTAGTGCTTCAAAATGAAGTTTTCTAACATAAAAAAAAATGTAGTGACACCAGATTTACTAAATCTTCTACTATTGAAAATTTCAGATTTTTAAGAAAAATAATCCACAGATATAATCCGTAATCATGCATCGTTTTTATAGACAAATTTAGCATTTATAAACCGTTCTGATATTTGAACATAAAAATCTGTGTATTATATGTAATAAATAGAACATTTCCTACAAAAAAAAATTATTGTATTTAAATTATTAATGTAAAAAATATGACTTGTTAAGTAATCACATGATCATCAACCTGTAATCATAATCATCTGTGCATAATTATATCCAAATGAAAACAACCATGTGACATCTTTATTTTTTTTAATACACACAGTTTCATGTTTTGAAATTGAAAGAGAAAACTTTTTTTTGCTCTCTAGAACTACGATTACTATTCACTGAAAAAAATCGTTCTTAAATAAAAGTGTAAAATGAATTGTTCTGAAAATATTATGAAAGGCAATTACATTTGCGAATGATATAGTAATTACATTGTTTTAATTTAACTTGCATCTGGCGCCAAACCATGGTAAAACCGACACTACAAAGTGATTGGATAAGATAAAATATAATATATTAAAATAGAAACAAATCCCTCAGAAATTGGATAAATTACTGTACAACAGTGGATGAAAAAGGAAAAATAAATTACATCCTTCTCTTAATTTTTTTAATTTGATGGAGAGCATGCCAAATTCTGTGTTAGTTGTTCCTCCCACTGCATTCTCTTATGCAAAGCGATGAATTCCTCAACCGCACGATTGAATTCCTCTTCACTCAACTCTTCCACGCACCGCAATTCACTCTCAAACGGCCTCCTCAATCGCACCGTCTCCCATCTCTTCAACTCTCCCCGGGCAGCCGCCACCACCATCCGCCGCTCGTAACTCTCCGACTGAACTCTCCGGTAGGGCTTCTTCTCCGACACCGAAACCGCCTCCGTCACCGTCGCCACTGTTGTGCAACTGCTCGCCGCCGTGGTCTCGGTAACCGCCGTGACAGTTTCCACGAATTCTTTCTCTGCGGTACGAGGTTGTTCCTGTTGCGCTGTTACGACGAGGCGAGACTCGCTGTGGTTGAGGATTTCGTCGTAGTCGTCGGTGCAGACACCAACGTTGTTGTCGTTGTTGTTATTTTCTTTGTTTTTGTTATTGGAGAGTGCGAAGAGGAAGAGGATAATGGCGTTTAGGAAAAGAAAAGCGTAGAAAGAATTATGGAAGAGTGAAATGAACGTGTGGTGGAGATGAGAAAGTGTTTGGAGGGTGATGGGGAAGGAAAAGGAGTGTGAGAAGAACAAAATTGCGGCACCAACGTTGAACAAGTGAAAGATGTTTTCGAGGTTTAGTTTTCTTTGGATTCTTCTCATGGCATTGGCTTTGTCGTTTAGCAAGGAAGCCATTGAAAGAGGATTTAGAGTTAACAATGTTGAAGGAAACGAAAGGACCAGGTTGCTGCGACATTAAAATTCTAAGTCCTTTATATAGACAACGACACAGCACACGGTGATATATAGTTGTGAACTTCCCCTTTTTTTTTAAACTAGAAATTAGAAAGAGATCACTCCCACTATGAGCACGTAAAAAAAAGGTTTGTATAAATAGAGAACGATAATTAAATTTTTTTTTTTTTTAACTTTAGCTTTGTTATTACAACAAGTTCTTTCTATTTTTGTGTTTAACATTTCTTTTGTCAGCTTGTGCTGAACAATTTATAGAAGTGTTTCATACTTATAATTATTTCAATCATTTATAAAAAATTAATGGTAGATAGTAATGTTGTGGATAAGTACATCATTCGACTTCTTGATTTTTGTTGTCCAAGTAATGTTACGTATATTATTATCTTCGAAAGTAAAGTGAGTGCACTTTAGTTAAACGAAACTTTATTTATTTATATGATAAATATTTTTATTTATTTATTTTTTAACAATAAGTTATGATTCTGTCAAGTGAAAATAAATTTCTAACTGTCTGAAAGAAAAATATAATTCTGACTAAGATTGTATTAGATTCGAGTTGTGTTGTGAATGAAGAAAAAAATTAATTGAAAGTAAAAAACATTCTACGAAACATGTCAGATAATTTTCTTGAGAGATTAATGGTTGATCAACATATTAAACTAATATTTTACTTTTAATCAATTAGTGGATATATATTTGAATTGAATTTGATCAATCTTTTTTAATCATTATTAAAGATTTTTTTTTCTTCAATAACTTATTTCATTGTGGTATATTATAAAAATTATTTTATATAGTATTATTGATAAGTAATCATATATTTTTAAAAGAAGATAAATATACACTATTCATAAAAAATAATAAATATGTTAGTTAATTGACTTATATACTTAAAATAACTCAATTATATTAATGATTTTATTATTATTTTTATTGATTTTTTGTTATTTAAAAGCTAATTTTTTATAATTCAGCATATAAACTAAAAAATATTGTTTGAATCTTGTATTGTTATTTAAGATGGAAGAACAAGTTTGTTTTTTATGATTTATGCATGTTCATATTTCCAAGGTTGTGAGGAAAGAGGTATCTAGTCCAAGCGAAGAGATTCGGCTAGAAACACAAGTCATTACAGTGTAAATTACTTATTTAGCCTTTGATTTTAACAAGACACGATGATTACATGTTTTGGTCTCAAAAATATGAAAGGAAATAATTGATTCTCCTCTCTTTAATAATTGATTCTTCCATTTTTGGTAATATAACTTTAATAATGTAAGTAAGAAATCGATTATCCATATATATATATATATATATATATATATATATATATATATATATATATATATATGATTTTCATTTTGTTATTTTATGTTTTTGATATAACCATTATAAAAAAATAAATAATGATAATATATTTATAAAACACGTTACATCACCCACAAAAAACTTTCCTAAAATTTCATTTCAAATTCTTTTATTTCACATCATTTTTTTTCTTAGTTTAAACAATTTCATTTTTACTTATTTTTTTTATCAAATTTAATTTTTTTAAATTGATATTCAAATGCAAATAAGTTTCAAATCTGGCACCGTACTAAAATCATTTATTACTATTTGTAGTGATAAAAATGCTTTTAAATTCTGTGGTAAATATTTACTCAATATTCAATTAAAATATTTAATAAATCCTAATAATTAAAGCCCGTCCTTTTATATATCTTCGTTGATGTTTTTGATTATAACGGTAAAAAACTGTAAAATATATTTTTTAAAAAGCCTCTAACCAAACTCTGATATTATGTTAAAAATAGACTTTAAGTTTAACTCAATCCCACAAAATCGGCTAGTAAAGTGAGGTTTGCATCTCACTTATATACTATAAAATTGTCTTATCTCTAATCGAGGTGGGACTTCCAATAATAAAGGACAACACCCAAAAATTCAGTAAAAAATATGGACTCTGGGCACAGACTAGATAAGATGCATACGTGCAATGACTTAAAATAATGTGATTATGTATATGGATATTTTGAATTGTATCATGACATATTAGATTGTAGTATTAAATACAAAATTCATTAGAGAAATAATATATTTATGTATGTTGAGAAGTTAAAGTTTCAAATTGTACATAAAAACATTATATCTAAATTTCATAAACATACATAATTTTTTAAGCCTACACTTACGCTACCAATACATTTATCGTGATTATTTTTTTTGTGTTTGCTTTATTGTGATTTCTTTGTGCCGTGCCCTGTGTAGGAAGCAAATGCATTGATATCGAATAAACTGTTGAGAGAAAAAAAGAAAGATTCCTGAGAAGGAAGAAACAAAGTCTCAACCAAATCCAATGGAAGCATATAGAAAGAGAGTGATTAATTATTAAAGTCATGAAAAGAAGAAGCCAAAAGGCTAAAAGTAAAAGGAATATGTGAAATTATGTACATTGAAGGGCTGGGATTGGTTTGCACGAGAAAGATGAAAGGGAAAGTGTAAAAGAAGGATCGTTGATGAAGAACGTAACTAACCACTCACGGAACCAGGAAGAAAACATTCATGCATGAAACCCATGAACAATTCATTCACCAAATTAATTTCAGAAAAGAGAAAAAAAGCATCACTTTCCCATGCAATGCAACACTGGTAACCATGTATTATTATATTTAATATTAAATACATTTTTATCCCTTTATCATAAAATTAAAATTCATTCGTGTTTCACATTTTAATATATATTTTTTTCAAATTTTAAAAATAAATGAATATAATCTTTTTAAATTAATAATATTAATTTTGTTAGACTTGTTAAACGATGTTTTAATTTGATATTTGAAATGAAACTTATTAAAACGATGTAAAATAATCTAATTGTCATTCTAAAACACATGTTAAAACTCAACTGGATTAGGAGAACTATATTTAAACAATAATCTTTTTATATTTATTGCAAATTTTGATAAGTTCACATCTTATTAATACATATATGCTATTATCGGAGAACTTGTTACAATTGTAAATTTCTCTAACTCGTTTTAAACCGTCTGATCTTATGATATTGTATATTACATATTAGTATATATTTTATGTAAGGTTTCTACTTATGCATATATTTACCTTGTCGTTTTATTGTGTTTGTTTCATAAAGTCACTTTATTTTTCCAGTACTCCATCATTCTGGATTTTATTTTTAAATACACTAAATCAATTTTGGGAATTATTTTTTGGAAGATAATCACTACTCACTCTTATTATAGAAATTTTTTTCGAAAGCTTTGAAAGGGTGCAGGGAGAAATTCGATAGGTGCAAAAAGCCCAATATGAACTTTTAACTTATTCCAATCCGCTAAGGACCACCTCTCATTTGTTCTAGAAAGGGTTTAGAGGGTGGATATCTTTTTTCCTACACCTCCATATTTTTCTTCTATAGTTGCATTAATATGAAAATTTTCACATTGTCTTTCACAGATTATAAAGTAAAAATTTATTTTAAAAAATTTATTTTTAGATTACACAATTTCAAAGTTACTTTTTTACTTGAAAAAATAAATAAATTTTAGATTATATAAATCAGAAGTTGAAAATAACTTTTTTGATTGTAAAATCAATAAACCACGTGGTCTTGTTTTTCTCCAACTTCTCTCTCTTGACTCCTTCAAAGAAAATTACATGACTTTCGAATTGTATAATTTAAAAATAAAAAATAACTTTCATATTGTCTAATTTGAAAACTTCTTTTAAATACAATAGAATTTTCTTATTCTATACTTTTAAATTATACGATCTAAAATATATATTTGACTTTCATATTTATGGGAGTGAAGAAAAAGAGTACCGAGAAGCAGGAAAAAAGAATACCCTTTTAGAAATAATATTTTACATTTCAAAAAGCCCATTACAAAATAGATAATAAGAGGTGGACAAAAAATTAAAGAAGTGCGAAAAGAAAATTCTCTGAAGATGCTGGACCTACACTAGTCTTGCTTAGCTACGAAGCCCATTAACTGACTGTCCAAACCTTAAACTATATGGACCCTCCCAAAAAGAAAAAACACGAGAACAGCAACGTACAATAAAACAAACAATATGATTATGAATCGTGATTAATAAATAATTTGATTAAAATGAATAAATTTATATATTTTAAAAAATTAAAGTTTAAATTAGTTCAAAATTTTAAAATGAACTAATTTTAAAATTTACTAAAAATTAAGAAGCAAGTACATAACCAAAAGTAATTGTTCCGTAACTCTATTTACTTGTTACATGTTTATTTTGGACCTTAAAGAAAACAAAAGACGTGATCACTTTTGTTTTTGAAACTGGACAGTGCCTTTAATAGTCTCCCTATGTTATGATAGTTATAATAATGTACCTGTACCCCATTGGCTATCTAATATATACATATCAATCAAATAATAACTCTTTATCATCTTAAATGTATAAGTATAATTGACGTTTGAAGGTTAATTATGATTTGACATGGTGATTTATTATTCACAAAAATAGTATATTATGCATATGATTGAATATTTTTATTTTGCATTAAATATGTAAATTTTGATATGAATTTTAAATTTGGTTCTTGTTTAAATTTTAATATATTTTGATTTTTAAATTTTAAAAGTTATTTTTTTTATTATTAGTTGTGTCTGAAAGTGATATATGAATTATTTATACAATTTAATATATTTATGTTTTATTAATTAGAAAAGTCGTCCAAAAAAAGTAATAATATTAACATCATTATATTAAAACTAGTGTAAACATATGTAGTATCGCGTATATATACGCATTTTTTAAATATGCATGATATTATATTAGTAGATGATAATATTATAATGTTATAAAATTAATATATAAAATAAAATTATATTTATTAAAAATAAAGTAAAATATATCAGAACTTATGAAAGAATAATCATTGATAAATAAAAAAGAAGAAAAGAAATAAAGATAGACGATTTTATAAAAAGCTTGTAAAAGTAATGGTCAATTTTAAAAAAATTTAATAAATTATTATATTTAAAGGGTAAAATTGGTATATTGAAATGTGAACACACAAAAAAAAATCATTTTATATATTATCATAATAGATAATTACATCGTTATTTTAAAATTTGAAAATCAAAATATATTAAAATTTAAAAAATAACTTTCGTCATCCAAGTTTTGGGTTCAATCCTTTAATTTTTCTTTAATGGGTTTTACGCCAAATAGTTTCATTTTGAATTGGGTGATCTTAACATTTATCGAATATAGAATTTAGATGAGGAACACATAAAACAATGATTTAGTTTGATAGGTTTTATTTAGTTGCAAAAATATAATGCAAGAAAATGACATTGAATTGTGGACGAGGAATGAAGATACTAGACAAACAAAACCAAAGTGGGTCTTAGGTTGACACATTATGCAGAACAACTGTGACATGTTTTACTCACCTCACTCTGCACTTCACACATTCAAATTTCACAGTACCACTGAGTGTGATAACCCTCCCACATGCTTGTGCTGCTTTTTTATTTTCATCACTCATTATTTTCTTGACCTTTTAAAAAGTAGCAACCATTTCATTCTCACTAACATTTGAGTAAATATTTTTGTATAAAGTTTTTTTATACTAAGATTTTTATAGGAATTGTCAATGTATAATAATAAATTATATTTTTTAGGTTGTTTAAACTATTTCATTATTGTTATTTCCCCGAGAGTCGTTGAATAGTGAGGTGCGTGGTTATCGCAATCAAACTCGGAGGAAAGTGTTTTGATTTATTGCAATAAATAAAAGGTCATCACCACCTCTTTAAAGATCTCCACGTTATGCATTTTTTATTTATTTTATTTCACAATAATTAAAATTAACACCAATTCTGGTTGTTCTGATTCAATCCATTATAAACTTAGCTTTATTCAGGGAAATCCATTTTTTAATTCATGATTAAAACATTTTTTATCCGTGAATAATGCGACGAATATTTAATTAGAGTAACATTTTTCTGTTATTAATATATTTAAACTTGTTTAATAATGTATAAATATACATATGAAGAAATTCAGTACCAGAAAAGTATCAAAGGTAAATTTTGTAAGTAAGCAACAATAAGTTTTGCAGAAGAGAATAATATTGTGTTTACTTGAAAAAAAAAATCATCGGAATAATCATACTTCACATTTATCTGTTGCTTAGTACAGCTATATTATTCTCGTTGAAAAATACAGCAATATTATTCTACGTTGAAAAATACAGCAACATTAGTCTTAATTTTGAAATATATTATTAATGCGAATACTAAATATTAAAAAGTAAAACTAAAACAGTGATAATCGCAACATACCATGCATACAAATAATTATTTAAATATTTAAAAAATAATAATTCGTGTTAACAATTACTTGTCAATTAATATAACATTTTAACGTTTCCAATTGACGAGTGGTTTTATTATAGATAATTAATAATACACCAATAAAAAACAATGGCTTAAAATTATTTTTGACTGCTATTATTTCATATAATATGTGACTTTAATTCTTATAAAATTTTAATCATAGTTTTACTTTAAAAATTTTATAAAGTTAAATAATTTTGGTTAAATATCGAAGTATAAATAATCGTTAAAAGCCATTACCATATTAATCCGACTCTGGTTATTCAAAATACTGGACAATAGAGAGAAGATAAAGAAAGAAACAACATTGAGAATTAAGAAGCAGGAGTTAATTTAATAACTAAATAAGTCAGGGTTTACGTTTTCGATTTTGATGCAAGTTAAATAAAGTTTAAAAAAGAAACACGTAACAATGGTGGGAACTAGGAAGTGTCAGTGTTAGGGAGCAAGTCAGAAAAACTAGCAAGGAAGTGCTGAGTCATTGACAGAAGGACTTCGCAGGTTTCTCGTGAGTCCTCACAGTAGAATCTGCCCCTTAGTTGCCGATTAAAGTCACTGTGTTCAACTTCATCGCTTTCTTCTCCATTGCCACATTTCTCTCTAACTTCTATTTTCTGCCCTCCCAGGCCCCACCTTCGTTTTCCTTCAACCAACTCTCTCAATTGGAAAAGTGGGTTCTCTAAAAAATCTGATTTTTTTGGGGCCCTTTTTCACTTGAATCTCCGCAGTTTTTGATTCCTCAACTTATGGTGCAAATTGTCTGAAAAGTTTGGTGCTTTATCAAAGTGATTTAGCTCCTCTGTTCCTTCCCTCGCACAAACAGTGTAGTCCAATTTTCATTGAGCAGAAAGGTACTACCAATCACCAAATCCAGAAAGGTTTCTGTTTCCGTCGTTCAATGGAGTCAAGTCGTGCAACCCTGGGTGGCATTCTGGCTAAAGTTAGTGAGGGAACTGGAAGAAACAGGAGAAGTGGGTTCTGGGGTGAGAGTACAAGGGGAAGTGGGAACACAAGGTTTTTGAGTGTTCAATCATGCAAAACTTCACGAACCAGTAAGAATCTTAGAAACTCCAAGCCTCGTGGAGTTGCACGTGCTGTTCTCACATCAGACATCAACGAAGATTCCGTGGTAAATCAACAAATGCACACACATCATGTATTGAAAGAAAAATTTTATTCACTTTGGTGTGTCTCTGATTGTTTTAATAAGCATTCAGTTTCAACGCTTAACCGCAGTTCTTCCTTTTAGGCATATCAGAGGGTGCCCACTTTTGAGACCCCCGAAGTGAACCCAAAAAGCGTGGCTTCTATAATTTTGGGTGGAGGTGCAGGAACTCGTCTCTTTCCTCTTACTGGCAGAAGAGCCAAACCAGCGGTATAATGTGATTTTCAGTTGGAATTTTGTTGGTAACGGTTGCTTTGCTATGATTGCAAATCCTTTATGCAAAGTTTCTTGGTTTGAATGAGATTCTCAGGTTCCAATTGGTGGGTGTTATAGACTCATAGATATCCCCATGAGCAACTGCATCAATAGTGGCATCAGAAAAATATTCATTTTGACGCAGTTTAACTCTTTTTCTCTCAACCGCCACCTGTCCCGGACATACAGCTTTGGAAATGGCATGAATTTTGGAGACGGTTTTGTGGAGGTAGGTTGCTGTTATGTTTGAAAAGAAGTTTTGATTTCAGAACTTAGTAGATGTTGTATGAGAAACTGATTGCTGGGTGGTATGAAATTGTTTGAGAAAATGGTTTTTAGAACCAGAAAGTGGTAACAGAACCAAACAAGATCCTTATTTTTCTTCTGGAAAGTGTTTTTTTTTTTTTTTTTTTTTGCGATAAGTTTTGTTAAGAATTGATTTGTAATTATATGTGAACAGGTCTTGGCTGCTACTCAGACGCCTGGAGAGGCAGGGAAGAAATGGTTCCAGGGAACAGCTGATGCTGTTAGGCAATTTATTTGGGTTTTTGAGGTAAAAACATATGATATGATGTTGTGTATTTTCTAAAAATCCTATTTTGATATATGGAGTAGTGAATATGGTTCTGCATGATTTTGCAGGATGCCAAGAACAAGAATGTGGAGCATATATTGATACTTTCTGGGGATCATCTTTACCGGATGGACTATATGGACTTTGTACAGGTATAAATGGTATAAAGTTTGATCTAACATTACAAATGATAACATTTATAGTTTTCTGAAACTAATAATGATTTTGATGGGACTATGATTGCAGAGACACGTTGACACGAATGCTGATATCACAGTTTCATGTGTTCCCATGGATGACAGGTATCTCTACGTGAAAATCTGCATGATTTGATTTCTTACAATAAAGGAACTTCACCTTATTCACAAGAACTAAACATTCACTGAAAAAAATGATATCAGTTTTTTTATCTTGAGTTGAGTTTGAAGTTGATCAGCGTTAATTCTCTTGTAGCCGGGCATCAGATTATGGACTGATGAAAATTGATAAAACCGGACGAATTGTACAGTTTGCAGAAAAGCCAAAGGGATCAGATCTAAAGGCTATGGTACACCGATAGTATCTTGATTCCAAAGTCTTAAACACATACCTTTTATTTGAGTAATTGAGATTTTGATTTAGTTATTAATAAATTGTCAATAACTGCAGCGTGTTGACACTACTCTTCTAGGGTTATCGCCACAAGAAGCAGAAAAACATCCTTATATTGCATCCATGGGTGTCTACGTGTTTAGAACTGAAACTCTGCTGCAACTATTAAGATGGAAATGTTCTTCATTCAATGACTTTGGATCTGAAATTATCCCATCTGCTGTGAGCGAGCACAATGTCCAGGTGAGAGGGAATTTCTCGTTGTTGTTCTTTTTTTAAAATCTTTGAATGCTAACAAAGTAATCTCTTCTGGTTTAGCAGTAACCAGCCAATTTTCTCTTTCTTTTTTGCATCTCAGGCATATTTGTTCAATGACTACTGGGAAGATATTGGAACTATAAAGTCCTTCTTTGATGCAAACCTTGCCCTAACAGAACAGGTTACTTCAAATAGCCCATAATTTTTTTAATGGCTATACACTTTTGGTAACTTTTCACAATTTAGAAGCATTAATTGTTTATTCTTTAGAATCTTGCTGATATAATAGAAGACTTGATTATAGTTTTGATAAAATGTGATTTTTACTATTGAATAAGTTTTCATTGAAAAGGGAAAGTGTAGTAATCCAATAATTAGTTATTTATGGTATTACTTGCAGCCTCCTAAATTTGAGTTTTATGATCCAAAGACACCTTTCTTCACTTCCCCAAGATTCCTCCCCCCCACTAAAGTAGAAAAATGCAAGGTATGACAGTCAACTATTACTAAGTTGCTTTGTGAGATTGGACTCTGCTGAACATGACTCTGTTGATTTAATGGGTTGGTTTCATAGATTGTGGATGCAATTATTTCTCACGGTTGCTTCTTGAGGGAGTGTAGCGTTCAGCACTCTATTGTGGGAGTGCGCTCACGTTTAGAATCTGGTGTGGAGCTTCAGGTAAACAATAATCTGTACTGCATTTTCACTCTAAGTCGTAGGAATCAATTTTTAACATCCCTAACACAATTCCACCTTTTTATCTTCTGTTTTGGATCATCAGTGATAAATGCTTTATACCTTGGATTTTGTTGTCCAGGATACCATGATGATGGGTGCTGATTACTATCAGACCGAGTCAGAAATTGCATCTTTGCTGGCAGAAGGAAAGGTTCCAATCGGTGTTGGGGAAAATACAAAAATCAGGTGCGTTTGATTGAGTCTCGTGAAGAGTTTCCTCTTATCTGTATTCTACAACATTCAAACCATAATAGTGTTTCTTTTTAAGGAATTGCATAATCGACAAGAATGCCAAGATAGGAAGAAATGTGATCATTGCAAATGCAGATGTGAGTAGTGTTTGAACACGTTGCTTTCAGAAATTTCTGCAATAGACTTACGTACTGATATAAATCCATTGATTTCTCAGGGTGTTGAAGAAGCTGATAGGGCCAAGGAAGGATTCTACATAAGGTCTGGCATCACGATTACACTGAAAAATGCAACCATTAAAGATGGAACAGTTATATGAAGCATTCAACAGGCCTCTTTGTAATAGTAGTCTAGAAATAAATACATTCACTCGAGGACATACCCCTTGATGAAACGCATGCTTGTACATTACTAAGTTTCTTTCCATATATCTCAATAAATGATAGTCATGCCCATAACACTTGTAGGACACATCTCTTGTAATACTTTAACGAAAATTACTAGCCACTCTGCACTCTACAATTATTAGGACACTCCATCCTCACACAATTAAGTTACAAAGTTGCTAACTTTCTCTCTTTCTCTATATTATATATAGATTTTTGTGGTTAAGACATATAACTTAGTTTCCACCGTTAGCACCAACATGCCATTGGGAGCCTCTGATTTCCTTAGCTCTGTTCCACTTCTCAATGTTTCTGAGTCTGGCGTACATCTTGCGAATGTGGTTTAGTTTTTGAGACTGTTGAGCGATCAAAGTAGCCGTTGAGGGGCTTTCATCTAAGACAACCTCGTAACCATCTCGAAAAGAATCCATTCCTTGAGCTAGAAGCTGCCAAAACAAGCCACCAACAGCAGCACCACCACTACTCGCGGATGAGTATATTGCTGAATAAACCGTGTTGAATAACCGATCCCTTGGCGCTGAGTTGCCACCGAAGCTCTTTGTGGAAATGCCGAACTCCGCAAAGATAACTGGCTTGTGAAGAGTGTTCTGCGCATCTTGGATGTGCTCATCCACCCACCGCTCTAAGAATGAGATTTGCTCTTCATAACCTGAACTCGATAGCCTGCAAAGTAAACACAACCCATTCAACTTCATCATCGACAAATGTTAATCGTTAGAACTTTTTCACTGTATTCCTTGAGCCTCGTAACCTGAGTTCATAATCCCTATCACCATCTGTTCCGAACTTTTTCACTGTGCTAACCTTATTTTAGAATTTGTCATATAACAATTTTGTTGATCGAAATGTTCTCAAAAGTGAGGAATTGAAGTAAAAAGTCTAACCATTGGTCTGGGTAGGAGTGCACTGTTGCGAAATCAATGCCGGGGATTTGGTTGTTTGCAATGAAATCGGTTCCAACATTGAAGTTTGGATTGGACTGAGTCTTTGACTGGCCGTAGAAACCCTCCAAACCAGCTTCCAGCAAGTGGTTTCCATCAATGGATTTCAGGTAAGATGCCATCTCAGAAATCCAACCCTGTCAAAATGAATAGTTCTTAAAAATTAAAATTACGTAAAAGATGATTTAACATATATTCCATTTCTCCAAGTAAATGATATGTAAATTTATAAATTTTGAAGCAATACACTACACATGTGCTAAAATAAACAAGAATATTAACATGCAATCCATGTTCAAGAACTTCACTAGATGGAATTATGCATTTACCTGAACTGTTTTTCCTGATTGATCAGAAGGGCACCTAATCTCATTCATAAGTTCCCAAGCCATTATAGTTGGGTCGTCTTTGTATGCAATTCCAGTGATGCTATTACGTCTTGTAAGTACAGCCTGTAAAACACTCACATAAAATAAACTCTAATGTTACATCTCTTTTTTCACTAGTGTAACCAATTCTATACACAAGTCATTCATTCTACACGTTAAGCGCAATTTTAGGAATGAAGAATATTAAAAATAACCCTCACTTTCCAACACAAATAAGAAAACTTTAATGCTTTTATTTATAAACATTTTTTTTAAATTATAAAAAGGTAAATAATGGAAGACTTTTTTTTTAGGTGAAGGTGTAACTTGCGAGCATGAATTCTCGGTAAGATTTTTTATTGCTATGAACTAAACCCATTAAAAAAATTTACAACAAAATCAATAGTGTTGGACTCAGTTGTCCAAATATGCGGTTGAGATTAAACGTAGAATCTTTAGGACAACAATACGTCGTTTAACGACAATAATTTGTCTTTAACTCTTTCAAAATCAAGGAAAAAAACATGATTGATAACACTTTAAAGAAAACACAACAAACCACATATTTCACAATCTTCGTTTTTTTTTGTTCCCCTGTGTAGATGACAAATTATTCTCAGTCATTACTTTCTATCTCGATCTACACAGCACCCATCCTATTTTGTTGAAGCTTGTTCTATCAACAAGGATAACATTAACGAAAAAAAAGGAATAAAAAAATAATTTACCTTGATGTGGTTTTTGTAGAATCCCTTGGCCACAGGATTTGTGAAAAAATCATCTTCAGAATTTATGGACTGTCCCTGACTCCTTGCCCATTCTACGTACTGTTTCTTGCCACCCATGTTCTCATAGTTGTTCACCAAACTCAGAACCAGCTTGATCCCGTATTTTCTTGCTTCCGCTATTGCGAAATCCAATCCCTTTCATTTTCAATCCAAGAAAAACAGAGTCAACAAATGAGAAATATCACAACATGTATACATACATGGATGAAGTCTTGTCTGGTAGAATATGATTAATATTCATTGAAAAGTGAGAGACTAACCTGGAAAACTTGTTCATCGTAGGATCCAGGAGAGTATTGCAAGGGCTTGTAGCCACCATCACTGAAAGCCCAAGTTCTGGCCATGTTGAGTCCATGATTTGAAGCCTGTTGAAAGGCTGAAGAGACTTTGTTTCTCTGAGAAGGATCAGAGGCAATGTACATAAGCCAATAAGCATTGAAGCCATTAGCATAGAAGGGGCTTCCGTTCAGTATAAGTTGCACTCCTCTTGTTTTCACAAACCCACCACCACCATCATCTGCTTCTACATGGAGCACCTTACTCTGCTCCACGCTAACACACACAACAAAGAAAACCAGAAGCAACCCACGCAGCACCGCCATTCTCTCAACTTCACTCACTCTCGCTTTTCCCTGCCTTCTCGATGTGGGCTTTTAAATGCCTAGATTCCGTCCTTGTTTGTGGGGTAAGTTAGGGAAGTTATTAAAATAAAAATAAGTAGTGTGATTTTGTTAATCTCAAAAAGTGTGGAACACTGGATGGGGATTGACATGCCATAAAAGCACAGAGTGATGGTGGTAACGTGGTGGTTGAAGTCGAACAAGACGAGACTGAAGAAGGAGTGGGCCTGGTGAGTGTGGAAGTGGAAGAAGAAGCACCACAAACCTTACGTGTCAGCGTCACTGTGGGTCCATCACCACAACCGTTGAAAAAGGACAAGATGTGTGGTTAAAATTACTTGCATGTGAAAACGTTGTTTTTTGTTTAGTTATTAAATAACTCATAGTTAAATCAATTAGGTAATAGATTTATTAATTTTACTGTAATTAAATTCAAGGTTATGTTATTCTTTCTTGTTAGTAAATTCCGTAGTTTAATTCTACTAGTAGTTGTTTTGGTGATATCGTGTTTCGACAAAAAGTAGAAAAATGAGAGGCGCAATTTACGGCGTAAATTGGAGTTGCAGTTGGAGTTGGTTGCCTTCTCCTCCTTGGCTAGCTTTCATTTTCGCACCGAAAGAAAAAACATTTTATGACATTGTCGTGTTCAGTAGTCGTTAAATTTAATGAGGCTAAATTACTTTTTCTTGTTTTATACAGAAATTGATATCTTTAATAAAAAGTTTCAATTTCCAACAAGTAATTTTTTGAAGAAAAAGTAAACTTATTTAACCTAATTTAATTCGATTTTATAAGCCATTGATTACGATAAATCCATTCCCAGAATATCTATTAATGGCGAAATATCAGGGCATGATTTCCTCACTGATGGATTGACCCGGAGTGCAAACAAGGAAAATATTCGAAAGTGCAATGAATGTAAGACCAAGTAAGTAACGCAAGGAATAAAGTAGCCAACAAAAAAAAACGATTATAGTAAAGAATATCATAAAATAAAATCCTAATGCTCTCTTTGTCGACACGAATCAGTTTCATAGTTCTTCACAGTAACACAATTAAATTAAAAGATTATAATTTAATATCAGGTATAAATATTGATTCCATGAATGTGATATGCATACCTCGTGGCATGTTTCTGTTTTGGGCCCACCTGATGAGTCCAGAAACTTTCCTTGCTTATTTTTTTTCTTAATTTTAATTTTAATTGTTATATATATAAAAGAAAGAAAAAAAAAAAAAACACCGACGCGCTTCAGAGATTGAGTAAGGTTAGGTCGTGTTTCCACAAATAGTGGTCAATGGATTTATAGCGTAACTTTATATTGATTGTTAGGTAAACAAATTTCGATTTCACTTGCTATTCTTTTCCTTTGGATTTGTACTTCTTATATATTTTATCAGTTCGTTTAATTTTAATAGAATCATCACGTGTCATGAAAATAACCTTACAAATTAAATAAGATCTTAATTTTTTAATTTTTAGCCTTTTTACTCACTCTCAATCTTCTTAAAAGTTTAGGGGATCAGAAAAATACGTGAAAATTGCTAATAATATGGTAAATTTATATTTATTATTCAAATACTAATAAAATGAAATTATACTGAATGGTTGATGTTTTTTCTAGGGTGTACGAAATGAATGTTTTATTGTGGTTGTGGATTTATGGTTTTGGAAAAGTAAAATAAATAAAAAACATAGATTATTCGTAGGATAACAGAACCCCACAAAGGTTTTCTAGGATTCGGTGTCTCCTTTTAAGTGTGCAAACTTTCTCCTACTGTTCCCTTTTCTTTTATGACTTTTCTCTTTCAAGTTACATCTTACTCAATTTTATAAATTAAAATTTGTTACATCCTATAATTTTATTATATTTCTAGATAAATCTCTCATATCCATTTCATATTGAATTTGGAATTTTTTTTATTACATTCTTTAAATATACTGATATATAATGAGTTTGATATTTCAAAATATTTTTTATATATTAAGAGTTATATATTTTAAAATTATAGTAAAAAGAAAGCACAGAAAAACTAAAAATTGAAAAAAAAAACAAACAAACCGATTTTTATCCTATTTCACAAATTATCATCCTCCTTTAACTATTTATGTCGGTGTCATTCTTTATATTCTATTTGAGAAGTTAGAATTTATTAGGAAATTCATTTTCTTAAAAAATCGTTTATCCACCTTCTGAATGTGTAATTTGTAAAAGAAATTAAAATATTTTAAAAATATTGTTTATTTTCACAATTGTCAATATTTTTTACATCAAGCAGAAAAAACAAATCACTAACAGTATAATCGTGTGAATATTGTTAGAGTTTCATCAACTTATCTATAAAGTAAACACTTGTGACTTTGTATCCTTTTGACAATAGCATCTATCGATGATTAAATTCCTAATGTGTGAGTTAGCGTAAGTTTAATTTTTAAGAGAATAAACAAATAATTTAATTCTCAAATGTGTAAAGAATTAAAAATGTTTATAATATTATATTTACTCTTTGAGTTATCATTGAATTAGTTTTTAAAATTACATAAAAATACATGTGAATTGAATTGGGTAAAGATCCAAAAAACTTATCCCTATAGTTCACTAAAATAAATTAAAATTTAATTAGGTCATATTTTATACCTTTTTACTAGACTTAGTCTATCTCTAATATTAAGTTAACTCAATCGGTCATAAATTTTTATATTTTGTATTAAATTTTATAATTTTTGAACATATTTAATAATTTTTTAATTATATATTTAATGTCTGAAAAATGAAATGATTTAATATTTTAAAAATAAATAGTTAATTAATAACACAATAAAGTAAATTAAATAATAATAATTATATTATTATTATTATTATATAATAACTAGCATATGATTTTTTAAATATTTGTGATATTATATTAGTAGGTGATAATATTATAATGTTATTAAGTTAATATATAAATTAAAATTATATTTATTAAAAATAAAGTGAAATATCTGATAACAGATCAAAGAATACCCATTGATAAATAAAGATGAAGAGAAGAAGCAGAGACATCCGATTTTATAAAAAACTTGTGAAAGTAACGGTCAATTTTAAAAAAATTAATAAATTATTATATTTAAAGGGTAAAATTAGTATTTTGAAATGTGAACACAAAAAGGAAAATCTCCTTTATATATTGTTATAGATAAAGTGAAATCAGAACATATGAAAGAATAATCATTGATAAATAAAGAATAAGAGAATAAGCAAAGACATCTGATTTTATAAAAAACTTGTCAAAGTAACGGTCAATTTTTAAAAATTTAATAAATTATTATATTTAAAGGGTAAAATTGGTATTTTGAAATGTGGACAAAAATAAAATTCTCTTTATATATTGTTATAGATTTAGTTATATTAGTTTCGGGTTTAACACACATTCTATAATTGAAACAGTGAAAAAAAAAAGGCTAAATTAATTGATTTGAGTTTAACTCGCTGGCAAATAAAATTTAACTTAATTAAATTTAACCGGATTAAGTTGTCGTGTATTCAAGTTAGGGATGTAAAAAAAATTCGTACCCGCAGGTATTTGTGGATAAAACCCGCAACGGGTAAAAAACGGATATTAAAAATGGATACCTGCTACCCGCGGTACAATTATTTTTTATACCCACATTTTAATGGGGCGGGTACGCACTGGCGGAACTATGACGTGACAAGGGGGAGCCACGGCTCCACCATTTTTTTTTTGAATTTTTTTTATATATATTTATATATTTTTTAAAATTATATTATATATTATGGAAAATTATAATAAAAGATAAAATAAAAAATTTTAATAGAGACATTAATTTATAAAAGAGATTAGGGTTTTTTGTTGACTATAAGACCTTTCCATCATGTAAATTATCATGAAAGTCTGTGGAGATAAATACAAAGGTTGGGAAATAGAGATTGGAAACACATAGATTGAGATTCATGTATACATTCTTGCATGATCTATCACAAATCAAGGTTAGTATCTTATTATGATTTATGTATGTTAGTTTATGATTCTTTTTAGGATATTTCTTCCAAATTAAGTTTATCCCAAATTAATATAACCCCTAATTATGATTTTAGGGATTCTTTTATGAAATTGGTATGAACCCTAATTATAATTTTTCCTAAATTATTATAATCCTTAATTATGAAATTTAGGGATTTTGTGTTTTTCGCTACCTATGGTATTTTTTTTTTAAGTTTTGAATTTATACAGTATTGCTTATTTAATTAAAGTAGTATGAGTTTTGTTATGTTTTGCATTGTGATAATTGTGATTTGTGAATATAAATTTTATTTTTTCTAAATAGGTAAGAGGTGATAAATTTATATTAGAAAGATTATGATAAAAAGTAAAAAAATTGATTCCTTTTTTTCAAAGAGAAAGGTTTGTGATGAAGATGAAAAAGAAATGTATTTACGTTAACTAAGCTTGAGAAATTTAATAAGAACCAAGAATTTAAGACAATATAAAACAAATCTCTAAAGTTATCAGAGTTACATATAATGAATTTAACAATTCAATAGAACGTGATATGGAAAAAATGACATCAAATTTGACAATACCACCAAATCAAATTGATGAGATACGAATGTCTTATCTAAAATGGTATTCATGAATTGGTATCATGATATAATAGCGAATGATAGTAATATTTTTTTGAATTCTACTATTATATGTGTTTGTTATAAGGTTTTTCTTCTAAAAGAAATTATATATAACAAATCTAATTTGCCCCCCCCTACAATTTTAGTCCAAGTTTCGCCACTGCGGGTACGGGTATCATAGTATTCGTACCCGTGGATATCCGTACCCGCTAAACTTACACATCTTGACATTCTCCTCTTTCCTTTCTTTGAGATTAGGCATATACATCAAACTTTATATAGACAATGACATTTATGATATGCTTGTTGTCAAATGATGGAATTAAAATAAAAATACTTGGCATGTGGCAATTGAGGTTTATTATTTGCTTATTTTGTTTATTTTTCAGGAACCAATATAAGAAAGTGATTTTGTTGATCAAAACACTAATTAAAGAATTTCCATTGTGTTAAACGTCATTTTATATTTACTTTTACAATTATTTGGACTTGTATCAACTTGAGTTTATTTGAACTTTATTTAAAATTTATGACAATGATGGATTTTATTTTATTTTATTTGAATTTTTTATAATTAAATATTTATTTTTTAAATATTTTTGCAAATATCTGCGGGTACCCGTGGATGTGAAAAAAATAGATGGATACCTGCACAATGGATACCCGACGAATATGGATACAGGTACGGGACATATATTTATCCAGCGGGTAGGATACGGGGGAGCTACTACCCGTACCCTACCCGCCCCGTTGACATCGCTAATTCAGGTTAGGTTATTTTATGTAATGGTTATTCATTGCAATAAACACTTATAATTTTAATAACAAAATAATATAATATACATAAATATATAATGACAAAACTTTTACATATTTAATGATTAAAATAATTAATCTCATTCAAAAAGTGAACTAAAACATTAACAGATTAATTTCCTCACTTGTATCTAATAATATTGTTACCATCAACGAGTTGGTACTTTTTCTGCTTTTTAGGTCCACGATTACATTACGAAGACAACGATGCTGAAGATATATTTTTACTCTGTTAAGGATTAAACCTGAACTAGGCTTCATTGAATTAAGAAAATGGAAAACAAAATTTAAAAATAATAAAATCACGTTTAGCAGTCCAAATTCCTTAATTAAGTCTTCAAACCTAAATTGTAAATGGGATGGCAAAGATGTTATGGTGGTTAAGGAAGGACTAATGTCCCACAATAAGGACACCGACTAATTGTATTCTTAAGGAGGGGCTAACACGGAAGAAGCATTATTAAATACAAATATTTTCATAATTCCCTACATATACTATAAAAGATTTTTAGGTCCACCACATCACATGCCTCAATTTGGAGCCTCTAATACAATATCGTGAGATATTTTTCTTTTGGTAAAAAAAAATGTTTGAGATTAAATAGGGTTAAATTCCAAGTTGGCATATCCTAGGACTCTATTAAGCCCAAAATCATGCCTGTGTTTTAGAAGGGGGTTTCTCCCTCCACCTCCAATGATTTCTCCTGTACCCCCAAAACTTATCTTAATTCCGTCTTTGCCCATGGTTAAAAAATGAGTTATTATTTTTTACTGCACTGCACCCCCAAATACCCCGTGACTCACCGCACTGCACCCCCAAAAGCAGATTCCCTGCTCTGCACCCTGCCCTTGCCCTTGGAATCTTTGACCTAGGTTTTTTTTAATGTGCAGAGGCCTCCATCCTCCACACCTCTTCTCCCTGTTCTGTCTCTTCTCCCACACACACAACACAGTACCCACACGTCCTCCCTCTTCTCCCCCTTCTCTCTCTTCTCCCACACACACAACACAGCACCCACCCACGTCCTCCCTCTTGTCCCCGACGCCATCTTTTTCTCTTCTCCA
>Ga0214545_1005751_pt1 | contig 22126 bp, 12 predicted proteins | sample CNSS4metaG_FD_160064 | JGI IMG/M metagenome (GOLD analysis project Ga0214545, IMG submission 160064) | Root nodule microbial communities from cowpea collected in UCLA plant growth center, Los Angeles, California, USA - CNSS4 | ecosystem: Host-associated > Plants > Roots > Nodule | place: USA...
ATCAAAAAGAGTATGTTATTTTAATATTGAATATTTTGATAGTATCATGATTCCGTTGGTGTGATTTTTAAATTTTTTTTATAAAAAATATTTAATTGATATATGAAACAATAAAAAAATGGGTATGAGTATAAGAAAATACCCGTTACCAGGTGGGGATGGGGATGGGTCAAAAGTTGTATACCCGTTGGGTTTGGGGATGGAGATGAATTTTTATTATGGGGATGAGGATGAGATCATGATACCCGTACCCGCCCCGTTGCCATCTTAAACTACTGAATATAGGAATTTATTAAAATTGTAAAATGGTGGGTTTTGAAAGGAATGGTAACTAAGCCTTTTATAGCGCAAGAGGCTGAAACGCTACTCAAACCCGTTACTCTCCTTCGCTTCACTCACCGGATTCTCACTCTCAGCTCATATTGCAACTCGGAGTCTCTGACTCACCGCTTCCGACCTTAAAACCTAACTCGGATCCTCAAATTCAGTCGATTTCATACACCATGGCTTCGGGTGCGTTTTCTTTTAATCCATTCTCCCCAACACTTAACGTTTCGCGCCCTCGCATTAATCTTTCTCTTATAGTTTATTTTTCGTTTGGTAAATCGGTTCGTTTATTTGTTGCTTTTATTTTTGACTTGAAGAGCCTTGAAATTTGAATCGCGATTCGTTTGTATTCGTCATTTATGCTACGGAAAGATCTAGATCGCAACTTCGGGGGTTTCGTAGGATTTTACTTCGTTGTAGTGCAATTGAGCACAAAGTCTGTAACCCTAGGTTGAGTTTGAGAAGCCCGCAATCGATAACGTTTTGTTGGTGTCATCCATTTCGGCGTGGCTGGCAACACGAATCAATGTCGAGGGCAATCTATGAGAATCCCTGAACGACTCTGAAGATTTGTGTTAAACAGGGTTTTCTGATGATTTTATTGTTTTAATGTTCTTGAGGGTTTTATTAGGAGATAATGCAATTGACTATTGGCTTTTGGTTAATTCCTCAACATGCTTCCTCGAAGAAACAACTAAAAGGCCTTATCAAACTTGGTTTGACTTTTCCCATATGTTTCTCTCTGTTGCTAAACTCTGTGCGGATTCTTCCAAGCTCGGATAGAAGAGTGGCTGGTGTTGGAAAGTTGCCAACTGATTTAACTCGTGGAATCTTTATGATTTGGATTCAATCTCCATGCATGCCTTTAGTCCCACTCCCCTCCGTCCCTAACTTTTGTGAAGTGATATGTGTAAGCATTTATACGGCAAATTTCATTATTTGAAACTCGCCGATTATAAAAGGAAGGATAATCCCTGAGGCCTGCTAGATGGGTGTTATTTACTGGAGAAGGTTTTGTAGTCGTGCTTCTTTGACGTATCCTGATTGTTGGTTTCATTTTTGCTTCTGATATTCTGTAGATGCTGATATGGAGGACTATGGTTTTGAGTACTCAGATGAGGAGCAAGAGGAGCAAGATGTAGATATTGAGAATCAGTATTACAATTCAAAAGGTATTTCTAACAACTATTTCTATATTTGCTTCTCTTTGTTTATAAGAAACAAAAAATAATTCCTAGCATTTATGGTTTGGGAATATTGGTTTCTTTTTGGGATTCTAGATAAATTTCTAGAAATTAGATCGTGCTGTAACTTTTAAACTACTTTGTTCACTTCAAATCAGTGTTCTGTTGCTTGGTATTTCTTCCAAAAGTCAAAGTTAGTTCATTTTTGTTTTTGGTATTGATTTAACCATGCTGCGATTCTTCCTTGTTGAAATTATTAACAAAAGGAGTCATTCAAATACTTTCTATTGTTTAAATGTCTCTCCTATATTTGTAAAGAATTTTTTTTTTCATAATTTGTGGCCCAGGGGTGGTTGATCCAATTTTTGTACTGACTTCTGAGGATGCTATTTGGTTTGTATGCAGGTTTGGTTGAAACTGATCCAGAAGGTGCACTTGCTGGTTTTGCAGAGGTTGTGCGCATGGAACAAGAAAAGGCAGAATGGTAAGAATTTTATTCCCTGTGCTGTATAATAAAAGAAGGTATATAATAAAAACGATATATGTTTTGGAGTTGAAGAGCTTAAATGGTCATACGATTGTGTGTGCTGCATCCTTTCTTGTATCATTATTAATTCCACGATCTGTGACTGTTCTTTTTATTTGAATAAGTAACGATTCTCTTTCCTTTTCATTCGGTCAAGCTAGATTATCTTTAATAAATACAAGTATTGTGTTTGTTTCACGAATTCCTTCTCTTGATTCCTGTTCTCATTTATGTAGTGCTCTTTAACATCATGTATTACAATTATTCCACAATGATAATAAACCATCATGTATCACGTTTCATATTTTATCTTACACTTTACCAGGGGATTTAAAGCTCTAAAGCAAACTGTGAAGCTCTATTATAGACTTGGAAGGTATAAAGAGATGATGGAAGCCTACAGGGAGATGTTGACTTACATTAAGTCAGCAGTGACTCGTAACTACAGTGAAAAATGCATAAACAGCATTATGGACTATGTCTCAGGTTCAGCTAGCCAGAACTTTGGCCTTCTGCAGGAGTTCTACCAGACAACTTTGAAAGCCCTTGAAGAAGCAAAGAATGAGGTCAATACATTTAGACTTTATCTTTGGCCAGTGGTATTTTTCATTAATGCAGCCTTATGTTTTTTTATTTTATTTTATTTTTATGTTATTCGCAGAGATTATGGTTTAAAACAAATCTTAAGCTTTGTAAGATCTTCTTTGATATTGGGGAATATGGACGGATGAGTAAGGTAATGTATTATTATTTTGTACAATGATGTAGCCTTTGTCCAACTCAATTCTAATGTTTGTTTACGTATTGGTGTCCAGTAGTTGAGTAATTTATTGATTTTGTTGAAACTGTCAGATCTTGAAAGAACTTCACAAATCTTGTCAAAGGGAAGATGGCTCGGATGACCATAAGAAAGGAACCCAACTTTTGGAGGTTTATGCAATAGAAATTCAAATGTACACAGAGACCAAGAACAACAAAAAGCTCAAGGTCAGCATTTGTTGTAGATAATAAGTTATTATTCTGTTACATGCATAATAGTAATAATGTGCCTTTTCAATCTATTATCACTCTTTCCTGCAATTTAACATTTAATTATTACAAGACCTTTCTTGCTTCTTATGGGGTGAGCTCAATTTCTCAAATAGCATCTTTTTGTTTCTGTTATTCTGTAAGAATCAATTTTTTTTCCAATTTAATCTCGGTTTGGGGAAATAGTTACAAGAGATGGAGTTTTTGGCCAAGCATAGTTGGGAGATTTTCCAACTGAAACCAAGCATGCACAAGCTATGCTGTACCGAGACATTTGTTATTGGGAGTTGATGTTATGTTAGTGAAAGTGGTCTTTATGGAGAAATAGTTGAACCAAAGGTTGATGGAGGAACATTTAGTGAATCAGCTTTCTATTATAGAAGTTCATCAAGCAAAATAAATTATAAGAAAGTAGTTATCTTTTCTTTTTTTTTTTCAAAGACCCAGAAAATCATGCACTCTAAAACTAGTTGGTGTGATTTGGAGCATCCTTCTAAACAATTCTTATGCTAAAGGAAGTTCTTTACCACTATTTACCACTCTCCTTTGTATTAAATGCAGCAACTGTACCAGAAAGCACTCACTATTAAGTCAGCAATTCCCCATCCGCGGATAATGGGAATAATCCATGAATGTGGGGGGAAAATGCATATGGCAGAGCGACAGTGGGCTGAAGCAGCTACGGATTTTTTTGAAGCTTTTAAGAATTATGATGAAGCTGGGAATCAGAGGCGTATCCAATGCTTGAAGTAAGCATATTTAAATTTTTAATTTAGTTAAGTTTTAAACAAATTGAAAAAGATGTTTCTGTATAAATGTCAATTAGAAAAAAAAATCCATTTAACTCTGAACCATCACTTTTGGCAGTAATTTTTCTGACATTGTCCGAAGCATTTATGGCTGACTACTTCAAAATAAGCCATTCAAACAACATTTCTTTTTGTATTTAACTTGGTCCTAATTGCTATTACATGGCAGATACCTTGTTCTTGCCAACATGTTGATGGAGTCTGAAGTAAACCCTTTTGATGGGCAGGAGGCTAAACCGTAAGTCCTTTGTTTTTAATTAATCAGTTTATTTATATGAGTAGCTATGTCTTTCCATGAGAGGTGCTTAAATTACATTTCCTTCTCTCATATTTAGAACATACACATCCCTCCTATTAAAGGTCTATCTATGTGTTACATTTAAATCATTTTAGTGTAAATGAGTATTTTCGCGATTTCTGTTTCTTATCTGGTGATACTCAACATTGATTAGTAGCTGATTTTGAATAACTTTTCTCAATTATGTGACCTTCGAAGATGATATAAATATTTTTGGATGAAATTTTGAAGCTGATCACATAAAGGTATTTAAAATTCGTTTTTGTGACACTGAAAGTTGAAGAGAAAGCTATGATATCATTGGGCGACACTTTCATCACTATTCACCTCTGTTAGTGATTTGTCTGTATGGAAAAGAATTGAAGTGTAACTTATATTCCTCTCCTAGGGGATGGGACTGTATGTATGCCTAATTTAAAATAAGAGGGGGGAGGGGTGTAATTTAAGCAACTCTCTTGGGAAAAGAGTATAATTTACTCTCTTTTTTTATCCCTGTACTTGCTCATTTTTCCCATTCTCTGATCCAATTCCCGGCTTTCTTTCTGTTTTCACTCTCATATTGCAGATACAAGAATGACCCTGAAATTTTGGCAATGACAAATTTGATAGCAGCTTATCAGCGGAATGAAATATTGGAATTTGAGAAAATCTTAAAGGTATTTTTATTGAGTCTTGCATGAGAATTGGCTACACTAATTTGATCTTCAATGTTACTTAGTATTTATGAAAAATTTGTTGGAATTTGATATTGGTTAATTTTCTTTCCAGAGTAACAGACGAACCATCATGGATGACCCATTTATCAGAAATTACATTGAGGATCTGCTAAAGAATATCAGAACTCAAGTCTTGCTGAAGCTCATCAAACCATATACGAGGATCAGGATCCCGTTTATATCTAAGGTATGTACTCACACTACACAGGAAACTGAAGAGTCAGATACACTTTTTCTATAAAAAGTAGTCAGTAAATGCTGACAAACTATTCCATCCAGTCTCTGATTATTCTGTGGATTCTTCCTCTACTATCTCTCTCCACTTATTTGTCGAGTTGATTTACGAGGGACTTAAGTTACCGTTAGTCTAATAGATTTTATGCAACAAAACCTGTTAATTTGCAGGAACTTAATGTGCCTGAGAATGATGTCGAGCAGCTACTGGTATCGCTTATCTTGGATAACAGAATTCAAGGACACATTGATCAAGTCAACCGGCTCTTAGAACGCTCTGATAGGTTAGTTTTTATGTTTGATTTCTTTCTAATAATGTATTTAGTTTATTCTTAATTTTGTCAGTATAAAACATTTTTATTAACATTAAAAATGAATGTTCAGGTCGAAAGGAATGAAGAAGTATACCGCCGTAGACAAATGGAACACACAACTTAAATCTCTTTATCAAACTATCAGCAACAGAGTTGGTTAAACGGTGGTGTATGTCGGGAGAGTTCTGTTTTGTTGTCCCAGCTTGCAGTTTTGTCATGTGAATTTATGTAGCTATTGTGGAGAGTTAGGGATGTATTGCACCAATAGTGGAATCAAATCGAGACCCAACTTGTGATTCATGTTCTATTTTATAAAATATAATTGTTTGAAACATTCATGATTGATTCAAGGGGAATTAGTCTAATTTTATTTTTTTGCTGAATATATCTGAGCAGTACATTAAGGTCTCCCCCTCTTTTTAGTCATTAAAGATCAACCAGTCGTACGTAGTAAAATGTTAAATATTAAGACAACCTGAATCAATTGTCATACATAGTACAATATTAATTATCAAGAACACAAAACAGGTACATACGAATCACCAATCATACATAATAACATTATTAAATGCAAGACAACAGCAAACAGGTCCATATGAATCACCTAATAATACATTATTTATAACAAATTCATGTGCTTTCCCTTGGAAATCCTGATCTCCAGAACCCTTGTTTATTCATACACCATTTTCACCTTTGTTTGGATTGGTACTACTGACTTCTTTTTCATGATCTTTTCCATTATCAATAACTGAGACACCAACTTTTTGCTGGCATAGGACTTCTTCGTTAATCCAGTTTCTTAATTGATTGGTAGTCACTTCATCTGTTTGCGATAAGACATGGAAAGTTCAGTTTCTAGAGTAAAAAGCATAACCAATAAACGCGGAGAGAAGATCGATGACCTACCCAATCGTGGGACAGTGTGACCCTGGGGGTGCCTCAGTATTAGGGGTTTGTCAAATGCAGATGCGAGATCCTCACCAGGCACTTTTAGCCAATCTTTGTCCCCAATGAAATGAACAGATTTAGCTTTGATGGGATCTTTATAGGCAACATCACATATGCTGGGATCTCTGAATTTGCTTCCTGATATTGATATAAAAAAATTTATGGGTGGATGCTCTTTTAACACTTTTCCCTGTTAATTTCGTGCTCACTGGTCAGATTTTTGTGGTTCAAATTAAATCACAGATCAAATTGTAGTAGTGTTTTACTTGCCTGTGCCTGGTAACCAAGCAAAAGTGCACAAAGGGTTGCGCCCTGATTTACATAAAGAAGGGAGAAAGCTGAGTTTAGTAGTAGTTTATACATGATAGTAACTCAGAATCTCCTAAAGTATGCTCAAGTAATGCCAGAGTCAATATATAAGAATGAATTTGCTCAGGATAATATTCTCCAGCAGAGAATTCATAACATTCCATAATTATCAGGGATGTGATAATTTCTCGTACATATTTTATTCCATAATTAGGATAATAGGCTAGCTGAACATTTTGTATTTCTTGCATAGGATCGCTGATGCTGAATTATAGAGATAGATTGTGTGTATCATAAATCAGGAATTTTTCTGACAGTAATATACATCTGCAAAATCCAGAAGGGATTGAATCTTGGAGCAATCATGAACGTTTACCTGTGAGAAGCCAAGGAAGCCATGGAAGGGACCATTGGCTGTAATGTATTCGCATAAGTAGGAGATACATTCGTCCAAGTTAAAGTACACCGTGAAGTCCTGGGCAAGATTTGTGTATGTATATGTTCAGTAATTTCCAGTAAAACCAAGGCAAGTGAAGTTTGACAAATTCATCACCACATGATCCACCAAATCTTAAAGATCAAGTATTTCTACCTTTTCAAATTGAAACCACTCATAGTAAGGTGGAGGAAATATTCCTTCTATGTCAGACTTCCCTCCAGCAGGGAATTTACCATCTGGGAATTCCTGTGGCATTCACATTATAGTTAGCAATTATTGGGTATAAGAGCTGATCACCACCATCATCAACAAAGGAAGAGTTTGAAATATCCAACAAGGGCTTAATGTTAAAAGTGTTTGATGAATACACTTGAACATTAGCAAAGTAAAAGTAAAACCTATTCATTACCATGTGAAATTGAGTGAATAGAGAAGGATCCCATTTGCTGATCTGCTTTTTAAGAAAACTGCCACTGGTTCTGAATCCATGGAGACAAAGTATTTTGAGCTTGTTTCCATTTTCTCTTTCCATCTTTGTTTTCCCAGTGCCTCACAGAAAGTGACTTATTTGTAGGAACTGGAATTTATGAAGACTAAAGATTGTAGCTACCTACCCACCCACCATATTTTTTAATGTATTCCAACAACCATCTTATTTGACTTGGAAGTAGGTAATTGGACATGCAAGCCTTACACTACTGCGTAGTAGCTGGGGATGCTGCATAGACCGTGGCTTCTTGGGGACCTCTACCCATTCTATGGCTCTTTTCTTCCCATCATTTTTAAGAGAGATCAAGTTTTTATTCACCTTCTTGATCATGGAAGTGTATGGCCTCTTCTTGGCCCCCACTTAAGTTCTTAGTTTTTCAAAAAAAAGTTTTAGTTTTAATCTTTTAATGATATTTTTTTTTTCTGTTAATCGATTATTAATTTCAATATATGTTATACACATAGGTATTCAATTAAGTTATTTATTTATTACTATTAAAAAGGATAGAGAATTATTACATGTTTGTTCACATTGAACTCGAATAAAAAAAATGAATCGAAGATAATATAGATATTACATTTCATAAAAGTAGTATTGTCCATAAAAATTATTTTGACAAAAAAAAAATATAATAGTGACGAGATTACGCATTGAATTGAATTGAAGATTGATTTTTCTTTTCAAAATGATTTTGAGTATTTGGGTGTCAAATATTTTTTCTTCATAGCTTATTTTAACAATTCTAAAAATAAGAAATCAGTTTTGATTTCTTTTTAAAATGAGTGAAAATACATATAAAATTTTAGAAATTCTTTAACTGAGATTAAAATATATTTGATTATTTTATTATTAAAAAGTTTTAATATATATATAAAGAAATAAATAAAAATAGAGTTCATTTTATAAGAGTTACCATCTCTTTAAAAGAAGAATACATTCTTTTCTTTGTCTTTTCTTTTCTATACAATTTTTAACTTTGTACTCGCCCTTTTGAAGAATGAAGTGTATTAAGTCTCTTGGCAAAGAGACCTACACTTCTATCCAATTGCTTTGTTGAACAAATTAAGTTCTTCTTTTACTCATTTTAGAGTAGTTTGGTTTTGGGTTGCATGTATGGTTTAGGAGCTCTTGACTAATCTTTGTTCAAGTAGGATCCTAAGAGTATGATCAGACCTTTGATCTAGATCTTCTTTGTGTAGATATTGTCTATCTTTGTGGTTAGGGATGCTTAGAGCCAGATGAACTGTTTTGTGCCTTTAACTAAGTAAGAAAAGTTAACTATTTAAAAGTGATTGTATTTGATGTGGAATTTTGGCTACTTATGAATTGGAATTTTGATGTGTGGTATGCACTGTTTAATTTAGATTGTGAATTTAATTGGGGAATTAATGAAATTGTTGTTATGTGAATTGGTGAAATTGAATATGGAATTGGGGCTTCTTAAGCTAAAGAAAGTTTAAACTATAATCTTATAAGTTGTATTTAGTGGAGAATAGCTCAAGAAGAGTCAAATTTATCAATTAAAACTCATAGGAAAATCACAACTTTCTGGTGCAGCGTCGACGTCCATGCAGTCCCACTGGGCGCCACTCAGACAGTGGCCATTGACTTTGTTGGCATTGAGCAAAAAATTAATATCATTGGGTGCAACAAAACTAGTGAGTTCACTGACTTGTTGGTGCTAGGCGCTACCAAGGGACCGCCAGGCGCAACTCGCGTTTTAAAATCCAGGAGCACCAGGAGATATGGCGTTGGGCACTAGGTTAAGGACGTTGGGTGCCATCCTGTTTTGGGTCTTGGAATGTCTCGGTAAAATTTTGATTCCTGCTTTGTTAACCACTCGATCAGATTGAAATTTTGATAGATGGTTCTTGACTTATGATTATTCATTTTTACAGTTGGGATTGTCAATAAGAGGTATATAGATAGAGAAATGATTTTCACATTTTGATGTACTTGATAAAAATATTGTACTTGATAAAAATATTGTAATTGAATGTTATGCCAATGTAATAGAAAATGAATGATGAATTATTAACATGTAATTTGAAATAAAGAATAGGTGAATTATGTTATAAGATGAGTTTGGATTTAGGTGAAATACCTATGTATGACATGATGTGATTATTTAAGATTATATGCGAATGTTAGTGATGTTTAAATGTTGAATGAGATGATGATATGAAATTGGAATGTGATGAATGTGTAATGGATTTCAAGGGAGAAAACATTCCACTCTTGTGTTAGGTGTATTGAGTAAGGGCTTGGAAGGAGATTATCCAAACTCTGTTAGGTATCCCAACTCACATAAAGTAAGATATCTAGTTATAGTGAAAGTCGATGGAGATTCCTACGACAAGAATTGGTTATGAAGGGACCTTTTCTGGCTTTCATAGGTTAACTAACCTTGCATAGAGGAAGGCTAGGTAGATCCATGGTTTGATGAGCCAAAATCTATTGGGATCCTTATGGTAAGGAACAATTCTAACGTTTCGCTTAATACATAAAAATCCTTCAGAGGTAGTTTATGTTTGTTTTGTTATATATGATGTGTATGCTAAATGTTTAGTTTTGAAATGGTTGATAATGTCTTCTTCAAAATTCATTATACAAAGATATATTAAGATAACTCTTATATGATACCTTGTAAAACAACTTTAGTTTAGTAAAATTTATTTTATTATATTAAAGTCACTACAATGTGAAATTCTTTTAATTGATTAAACTATTATGTTAATAAAATAAAATAGTATGACCATCAACTAGACACCTTCATTAGACAACCAACTAGATGAAGAAAGATAAGGAAAAGTCACCTATTCTCTTCCTTGACTTTGAGTCTTCTTCTAGATTAATATTATGAGACAATTGCTATAAGCAATATCAACATTGAACAACTCCAAACACTACATGAACTTTCTCATAATAATAGGCTTGGTGACATAAATTGGATTCTCCTTCACACCAATCTTTTGCACTTCAAATGCTTCTCAATGTGAAGAAAATTATACTTGGTGAACAAATCAACTTTGCATTTGGTATCGGAGAACTACATATAGCCTAGGTTGGGGTCAAATAGTATAAAAACAAATTGTTCATTATTGGTTTCTGTTACACATACTTATATTCTCTTGGTTGTCTTTAAACATTTTAGAAAGTTTTTACACTCATTTATAAAACAATTAGAGGAATCCTTATAAGCATCTAATAGGTCATATTGGAAACAAATTTCAAGGCAATTTTAAAGTTCTATTTAAACCCTTTCTTTTTAAAGTAGATGTTCTTTTTTGAGATTTCCAATATGTTTTTAAGTAATGTTATTTTTTTAGAAAGACATTCTTAATACAAGTGCTCTAGAAAGTGTTAAGTGTGACAAATTACTATGAATCATTAAGAAACAATTCAATATTCCTGTATTCTTGGATATAAATGATTTATGTGTAATTTTTTGGGGTATAGAGTGAGAATGTGATGGGTGACTAATAAATGTATATTTTATATCATATGATATAGCATGTTACACATTTGTTTACATAATTAACTCACCCTTTTATGTGTGATATAAACTTTACGATCATACTTGATATGAGAGCATACGATATTGCAAGTGGCATGTGATAGAGTTAGAGTAATTTTTGTTTCCTTTAGTTATGGAATGTATGAAATATTATAATGTTTTGAGGAACACAATGTTCGTTGTATGGATATATAATTTTCAATTTGACAGTATGTTTTTCGGTCTAGCTCACCATAATGATGGGCCAAAGGTAGTATAGGATGGGCAGATCCACCTACCCTTCTTTTACAATTAAAAATTAAAATAACAAATAATTTAAGTAATTAACTTATTTATATTATATTATTGAAAAGATGCAAATATCAATAGAACTACAACTCATTAATACTTACAAATTAAGTTCAAATTATTAATCATAACAAAGTAATATAACATTAAAGGTAATAATTATTTTAACTTATCATAATAGAGATATTCATTAATCAATTAAACACTTAAAAAATATTTATTTGATTAAATGTGATATATATATATATATATATATATATATATATTATAACAAAATATAAAAACAAATACAAAATACTAGTGGACAAATCCACCAATCTGTCAATCTACTAACCCATTAATCCATCCTTTTTAATAGGTTAGACTAAGATTTTCAACCCACTTTGTCATAGTAACCCAGCGCATCATTCTTTATTTATGATAAGAGATCAAACCAAATTGAGATGGTTTGCTACTCATATCCAAAATTAACAATTTAATCTTGAAAAATATTAATGAGAAAGCATAACATATAAATTAATTTAAATAAAACTATACCTAAATTTATTAAATAAAGTATCAAATTTGATTTTTATAAATTAAATATACAATTTATTTTTTACTACAAGTAGTAAACTATGCATACAAAAATTATTTTTCCTTTAATTGCAAGTTATTATGCATGATCAATTATTATAATAATTATCTTAAAATTATACTAATAATAGTAGAATAAACTTGTCTATATCAATTCATATTTTATTATCATGGTATTATAAACCAAAATCTATTAGGATCCTTATGATAGGTGCAAAATATCTAATGTCTAATTCAATACATGAAATCTTCCGAAAGTAGTTGTTATAGTTTGTCTAGATAATGGTATATGATTGAATGAAGTTGTTGTATGTGACTGTTTGTTTTTAATCATTTGATTAAATTATAAGTCTTTCCTTTTTAAATATACTACCTTACCCTGGTATATGATTATATTTCTTTCTAGTATGATTATGTGTTACACAAGAGTATATAATAATACAAGTGAGGAACCTAGTAGTGATCTAGCCCTAGAGTAGTGTATATATGGACAACTACTTATGTATAACTTATTTCATGTTGTATAACATTCATCTTTCTTTTGATAATTTTTATATTTTGAAGAACTATGTTAGGTATATTTTAAGGAATGTTATAATACATGGAGCATTACTTATGATGTGATATTATGCTTAATACCAAATTAATGGATGCTTTAAATTAGTTTAGAATTTCTATTAATCCTGGGTGTTACATTTGTTGATGTCTATAAACCTCCTTCTTTACATTTTAAAAATTTAAAATAGAATTCTCCATTAACTTATAATGTTGAAAAATACCATTTGAATTATATAACAGTTGGAAGTCCCAAATCGACTAGAGAAAATGTTGATTTCCAGTATATCAGTGAGTGCAAACCTTACCTTACAAGTCAATTTTATGAGATCGAGTTAGGCTTAAAGTTTACTTCTTAACACTCTATCATAGAGTCTATCCTAACAAAATTTGTTATTTTTTGGGTTTATTGTTTTATCTGCTATCGGAACCTATATGCATCGACGTGAGAAGATATGTTGGAAGTCTTATATCGACTAGGGATAAAACCAATTTACAGTACATAGGTGGGTGCGAGCATCACCTTACAAGCTAGTTTTATGAAGTTAAGTTAGATTTAAAGGTTCACTTCATAACAAGCATACATATATATATATATATATATATATATATATATATATATATATATATATATATATATATATATATATTTCAATTAAGTGTTGGTAACTTTAATTAATACTTTTATATTTAATTTACTAATTTTATTTTATAAAATATACATAAAATGAATATTTTATCGTAAGATAATTTATTTTACAAGTTAATACTAATTTGGATATGAAATAAATAATATTTAGTTATTATTTTTTTGAATAAAAAAGTATATTTAAAAAAATCTCAAATCTATGATTTAAAAATAAACCTAAAATAAATATTTATATGTTTTTGTCAAGTTGATTGTAAAAAATTACTTCTTGTATAAAATTATTTATATACTTTTGTGTGTTTTTGTGTGTTAGGTATGAAGTTTAAAAGTTCTTTGAAAAACATTCATTTTTTCAATAAATATTTTTTCTTTAATAAATTCAAATAATATTTTATTGTAACTAAAATGGAATATGAATTACGATATTAACTTTTAAGATAGGTAACTATATTTTTCCTTTCCTTTTCCTAAATACATTTTTCATACCAAAAAATCAAATCGTTAGTTGGTGTTCTAAAATAATCACACATATTCTATATAAATTTTATTTTATTTTCATAATTAAGAAACTTATAAGTTTTTTTAATTAAGAAACTTATACGTTTTTTTAAATAAGAAACATTAGTGTAGAATTAAAAGAGGTTTATTTATAGTATTTCGTAAAAGAGGTTTAAAATTGAAAATAGATGGTAAAGAAAATTTGAAACATTGGTATTATAAAATACAACCTATAAATTAGTTATTCCAAGAACAATTTAATTCATTTACACTTCATTTTAACTTTCTATTTCATTTTACATTAATAGTTCATATCAATTAATAGCTCATATTGAATAAGTGATAACGTATTTTAATTCTTTCTCAAGAAAACTTTAACATCAATATGCTGAGATACTATAATTTTTCTTTCTTCGTTCATATATATATATATATATATATATATATATATATATATATATATATATATATATATATATATATATAAGAATAAGAATAATTTCCTTTATATAATATAGAATAATATAAATAAATAAAATTAAGAGTAAATAATTTTCTTTGCTATATTGGATGAATATTTAAACTAATTTATTAATTTGTATAAGCTTAGTTGGAAAAATAAATCTGAACTAATGTATATGTAATTTGAATGAATAAAAGTATAACTATGTTTTTTTTATCTAATTTTTGTTTTTAGTTTATTTTGTAATAGAACTTCATTTTAAGTGATAATTAGAAAATTGAAATTAGTAATGAGAATTGCTTCATAAAAAAAAATAATGATTTATATTTTGCCCATGTATATTTAAGGTTTAATTAGTTAATTGATATCTATTTTTGTTTAGATGTATCAATTTGGTAGCCACTATTAAAAAAGTATCAATTGCGTCCCAACTATTGAAAAAAACGTCTCAATTAAGTCTTTTTCACATAAAAATTGTTAACACAGTTAACTATGTGTCACATGTCCGTCTCTAGCTTTTTAAATTATTTTAAAATTTTTAATTTGTTTTGAATTTTTGTTTTGTTGTCATGTGTTAGGTCCTTGGTGTGCCATGTGGCACTGCCAGTGCCACGTGACAAGGTACTGTTACGTGTTAGTATTACTATCAAATGTTATTGTCTTGATTTCAATTTAGTTTCTACATATGTCTAATTGATTCAATTTAGTCACAAATATGTCTATTTGTTTCAATTTAGTCCCCCACATATGGCATTTTAATTCAATTTAGTCTCCAACTCTTTTTTTTTTGTCAAAATAGAGAAATATTCTCTCTCTAAGACAAAATTTATTATTTATATAAATTTTATATTGATATTTGTCATTAAAAAATGACTTACAAAATTGAGTATTGATATTTATATTAAAATTTAGTGATAAAAGTCATGAATAACAAAATATAGGTTAATATTACAAAAAATGTAATATGTTATATCGTCATTTTCAATACAAAAAATATGAATATAAAAATACTCATATTTCTTTATTGAAAATGACATTATAACATGTTACATTTTTTTTAATTTTATCTCAATTTTTGTTATTCATGACTTTTACCACTAAATTTTACTAAATTTTAATATAAATATGAGTAATTAATTTTGTAAGTCTTTTTAATAATAAATATCAATATTACATTTATATAAATGATAAATTTGATCCGAAAGGAGAGACATTATTTCTCTATTTTGAAAAAAAAAACATTGGAATAAATTGAAACAAGTAGATATATGTGTTGACTAAATTGAAACAAATAAACATATGAGAACTAAATTGGATCAAATAAACATATATGTGAACTAAATTAAAATAAAGACAATAACACTTGGTAATGACACTAATACGTGACATCCACATGTCACACCAAGGACCTGACATGTGACAACAAAAATAAATTAAAAAATATTTAAGTTAAAATTAAAAGAAATAAAAAAACCCAGAGACTGACACATGGCACGTCGTTAACTACGTTAATAATTTTGTTATGAAAGAGAACTAATTGAGACACTCGTTCCAAAGATGAGACGCAATTAACACCTTTCTAAAAATGTATACCAAATTGACACATTTAAACAAGAGTGAATACCATCCGACTAATTAAACATATATTTAAATAAACTTAATTAAAAATTTAAGTTTAACTTATAAAAAATACGTTATGTTTGACTTCAATTTATTTAATATATTTATATATCAATTATTTTCTTACCAAGTCTTTTTAATAATTTCCTAATTTTAACGATATAATATCTGAAACGTTATTTTATTTTATTTTATCTTAATTTAGCACACAGAATTTTGTAAAGATAAATAATAAAAATTAATAAAAATTTAAGTACATTATATATGAATTCTTTTTAAGTTATATATATATATATATATATATATATATATATATATATATATATAAAATATAAAATAATATATATATATTTTTTAAATAAAAATAAAAAAAAATTTTTTTTTTAAACTTTTGTTTTTAGTTTTATTTTGAAATATACCTTCATTTTAAGTGATAATTACACCATTGAAATTAGTACCGGGAATTGTTTCACAACAAAAATTAATGGATTACATTTTTCCCATTTATTTAACTAAGCTTAATTAAAAGTTTAAGTTTAACGTATAAAAAATATGTTAAGTTTGACTTCGATTTATTTAGTATATTTATGTCAATTATTTCCTTACCAATTTCTTTTTATAACAATTTCCTAATTTTAACAATATAATATCTGAAATGTCATTTAAATTTTTTTTATTTTAACTCAAAATTTTGTTAAGATAAATAGTAAAGTTAATAAATAAGTTTTAGTATATTATATGCGAATTCTTTTTTTTTTCTGATATATATTATAATATTCACCTATTAACTATTTATACATATTTTTAAGATTTATAATTAATTGTTAATACAATTTTTGTATTAAAAATTATTAAAATTAAATTCATTATATGAGAAATACAGAGAAACAATTAATTTTAATTTTGTTTATAATTATCTTAATTTTGTTTAGTCATTTGTCTAACAATATTTATAATACAATTTTAAAATAAGTTTTTTAGGCACAAAATTGAATAAACCTAACTTATAAAATTTTTGTGGAGGAACAATGATTGAAAAAACCTATACATTACTATTACTATTTATACTTTTTTTTTCTATTTTAGTCCAAGTAGCAATTTATTACAAGTCACCCCAGTTTCAATACTTTTATATAAACTTTTTATTTATTTATTTATTTATCTTATTTGACATTTTTCATTTTTCATTGTTTCTTTATCATATTACTTGTCATATTTATAAATTTTTTCACGTTATCTTCTCATTTTTCCTCTCTAACCCAATCAAAATATGTTATGAATATTTACATTTGTTCTATAGATAATATATATTTAATACATATCCTAAAACAAGAAAGAGGATTTAAAAAACAAAATTTTGATTGTTTTCTCATTTTTCCTCTCTAACCCAATCAAAATATGTAATAAATAAATATTTTTACATTTGTTCCATAGATAATATATATTTAATACATATCCTAAAACAAGAAAGAAGATTTAAAAAACAAATTTTTGATTGTTTTCGTAGTTTGAAATCATTGTACCGTTAATAAATCCTACGGTTCTAAGGTGGAAGTGGAGTCCACAGGCAGACAGAGCGCGTGGAGGAGCCATCTAATTTAGGTAGACAAGAGGTAGCCAACGTCTACATATTCAGGAGATCTGGGCTAAGCAACAGCTCTTTTCAAAATAATATTTTTTTGACATTATTTTCGAACAAGCAATTAATAATTTTGTTAAAAAAAATTACTATATCCATATTCATATTAAATGACCTTACTAAAATTTTAAATATTAATTAATTAAATAATTAATGGCGTCTCCCTTTTATTTCCCAGCTTGTGAATAAATATTAAACTTTGTGTTCTCAAGTTACACCAATCAATCATTCATTCATTCCAAGGAGAGATCGCTTTTGTGCCCCCCTCTCTCTCTCTTTCTCTCACACTCTCTCTTGTTCTTCTCTCTCCTCTGGCACCTCCAAAAGCTTCTTCTGTTCTTTGCAGGTGAATTCTCATCTGGTTTCATTTGATTTTGCTCTAGTGGGGTTTGCATTTTTTTCATCTTACCGGGTTTCATTCATATATTTTCCCCATTTAGGTTGAAATCTGTGTTCAATTGGTGGCGTCGATGATATCCAGAATTTTTTAAGTGTCGTGCGCTGTCAATTGATGCTTTTCTAATCAAACAAGTAATTTTTTTTGTTTGTGGGGTGTTCTGTTTCTTGTTAGATTGGGATTATTGAGATTCTGGGGGTTTCATTTACCCAGTAGGGTTTTGCCGCTGTCGTTTGCTCTCTTTTTTTACAAAAAAGGGCTTTAATTTTTCTAATTCTTCTTCTTTTAATATTTTTTGCTTTGCATTCAAGTGAGTTCCTCTCTTAGGAAAATATAATCTTGAATATTTCTAGGGTTTTGTTGTGAGTGATGTAATTCGGGTCAGGAGCTCAATTTTGGTTGTTATTGATTTTTTTGTTTAAATGTATGTGGGTTTTTTTCACGCGATTGGTTGGACAAATATTTTTAATTTCCAGTTATTTGGTGTGTTTAAGTGTCTGAGAAGGGGCTAACCGTAGATGTTCCGTTTAATCTTCTTGTGTATGAGTGTGTAAGAATTTTTCTCTTTTTGGTTGTGAAAAATGAGTTTGATTCACAAGTTACTATTGATTGTTTGTGTTTTGGAGGTTTTTTTTTTTTTTTTTTTCTGAAGGGGAATTACCGATAAATGGGTTACTGGTTTTCTTTCAGCTGATTACTTTGGGTTATTTGAGATTTTTGATTCATGATTTTCCGTACAACTCATTTTAATGCCAATTCTTCTCCCTAGTGCTAATTCTAGTATATATGAGTCCCATCTTTGTGCATAATAATTCGACCTAACTTTTCACTCATTCCTGATAAAAATGCATCTGCATGCAGGCAGTTTTTCTTTTGTTTGATCGGATTCTTTGGTCTAAGCCGCAAATTGAGAATTCAGTTTGAAAAGGGCCACTCCCCCTTAGTGTCAGAACAAAGCAGGTGCCTTTGTACCGATGGTAAGGAATGTTTTGCTCATTTGACTGGAGCTATCTTAATAGAGCTCATGAATCATTAATCTGGCATTTTATTATTAAATATTTGTCACGGTTTTCTATTTCCATTTTGTTAAGGTGTTTAATATTCTCACATTGTAATATGATGCTTTTGTTCTAGGCCACTAATGAAAATCTTCCACCAAATGTTATAAAGCAACTTGCCAAGGAATTGAAAAATCTCGATGAGTCCCCTCCCGAGGGCATTAAAGTTGTAGTAAATGATGATGATTTTTCAACTATTTTTGCTGACATTGAAGGCCCGGGTAAGTAGCTTCATGTTCTTGTTGTGCGATTGTGCATTCATCATTTGGTAGGGAATTTGATGAACTGGAGTATATTATTTTGCAGCTGGAACTCCTTATGAAAATGGAGTTTTCCGCATGAAGCTTTTGCTGTCCCATGATTTTCCTCATTCTCCACCAAAAGGTGTGTTTTAGACTTCCCTTATGGGCAATCTTATAATCTGCTAGTTACATTATTGAGACAGAATTATACTGTTTAGTTTATTGCTTTGGGATTTTAATTTGGTTATTCTTTTGGTTTTTTGAGACTTTTTTGTTTGGTAGAGTTTATTGTGTATTTAACAAAATGACATATATATGCTCTACAGGATCACATATATTCTTTGTATGTTGCAAAAGCTGTTAAACTTATGTAACCATTGAATTCAATGTTGTAGGTTTTTTCTTGACTAAGATTTTCCATCCGAACATTGCAACCAATGGAGAGATTTGTGTCAACACACTTAAAAAGGATTGGAATCCTAGCCTTGGGTTACGTCATGTTCTTATTGTAAGTGCTTTAGATATTCTTCATTTATTAAGTTTTGCTAGATTGGTCTTCATATATGTTAACACCCATTCCCAAATTGAACAGGTTGTTAGGTGTCTATTGATTGAGCCATTTCCAGAATCAGCCCTAAATGAGCAGGCTGGTAAAATGCTGCTTGAAAATTATGACGAGTATGCTAGACATGCTAGGTAAGTTGTCCAAGGATGTTATTCCTGTCAAATAATTTCTTATTGGGGAATTTGAAAAGTTAATGTGAAATTTTTGGTTTTTACCAAGTTTAGAATATTACTAATGAGTGGGTGAATGACATTGGCTATGGAGCAGTTTATATACTGTTAGATAGGGTTTTTAATATAATAAATGCGTTCTTTTCAATTGCATCCTCCTTTGTTTAAGCCCTGCTCTGGAATCTTTCAAATAATAGATTGCTTTCTTTCTCTGCTGAAGTTCATCACCCGGGCACTTGTATATATCTATTTCTGATCTTTATTATTGCCTCATTTAAACTTACCATTGTGATCTTGAATACCAACATGTTTTATTCGTTGTGGCCAACTCCTATGGTGTTTGAGAGAGAAAAGAGTTCATTCCTTATTTTGGACTTGTTCTGTGAATTTGGTCCCAGCCATAGTAAGTTGTTATCTCAAATGTTATGGCCTGTGTCCTGTGGAAAACTATCTCAAACAAACAGGCTCCACCTCATTTAATCTTATGTTTCTTTAGCTGCTCAAGTTCACACGAGTTGAGATGAGACCTTAGGACATATCATTGCTTATGTTATAAACTAAACGTTCTTTTGTAGTTTTGATCAATTTTCCCGAGTTTGTACAGCCATACTATTTTGACATTTTAACAATACCTTACCTACATGATTCATAAACACTCCCTTCCAATTGTGGCATGCAGGCTTTATACTGGAATCCACGCAAAACCAAAGCCCAAATTCAAGAGTGGAGCTATCTCTGAATCAACTACTGCTCTGAATGTTGATCAGACAAACACCTCTGTACTTGGTGCTGACGTTAAAACCACTTCAGCGAGTGCTGCATTGCCAGTACCAGTACCTGCTGCAACAAGAGGAAATAGTCAGGAACAGGCAGCCACCTCTGTGATTACTTCTGCTACAGTCATTTCTACTGCTTCTGCACCTCAGAAGAAGGAAGCAAAAGCTCTGGTGGACAAGAAGAAGATAGATGCCAGAAAGAAAAGTTTGAAAAGATTGTAATGAAATTGTTCAACTGTTGAGGTTTTTATTTGTTGCTTAGTTTTACAATTCCATAGAAAAAGAGGAGTGAGTGGAGATGTGTCCTTCTGGAAAGATGGGTTCAACATTTGCTTTATACAATGAATGAGTTATTTCCATTGGGCGTAAAATGAATGAAATTGAACTTCTTGTCTTTGGCCTTGTGCTATACACCCTAGCAGAGTGCGTATAGGTAGATTGAAGTTAGGTTATTTTAGGATTCAAATTATTTAAAGAATTTTTCCTTTCTATTCAAACTGCTATCGTTTTAGATTGATGTTTTAGTTGAACCCAAATGTTTTTATGTGAAAAAAAAAAAGAAAAAGAAGCTTGATTATGTAAACAAGGATAATCTTAACATGTTAATGAACCAATTTTGAGAAAATTGTGGTAAGTAGGTATTGGTCTAAACCCTACCAAATTTGACAAGGCTCACGAGGCCTTCACTATCCACAGTGGTTTACTCAAGAAGTTCCCCATCAAGGTGGTGGAGGGTATTTTTCTTCTCCAGTACATGCTTTAATCTCAGTCTATCTTCAATAAAAATAAACAAAGATGAGTGGTGTTACTATTTCAAAAGTAACTGGGAGATGTGACATGGTATAAAACAAAACCTTGGATAATGTTTCACCTCATTTTCACTTATTCCATGTCCCTCTAACTAACCTCATTTTTAAAAAGTTGTCAAAAAAATTTACTTTCACAGATAGTTATTTCTTTAAAATAAAGTAAAAACTTAATTCATGTGTAGTTCTAAAGTTAAAGATACAATACCAACGGGATAGAAAATAAATGAAAAAAAAAATAAATTCCACTAATTGATTTTATGTTTCAGTGGAATTATTACAAAATTTTACATCAAAAGTGTTGCATGCTAGTGCCGTTTATAGGCAAATTTAAGTAATCAAATATTAAACGCTCTAGAACTAATAAAAGAAACAACAGCAACAAGTTAATGTTTAAGTCAAACTTCATTTAATATCTTAATGTGAGTAGAGGGAGGCAGAGCAACATTTGCAAACTGAGTCCGATTGTCGCAGAGCAAACTGTGCTGTAGATTAATGAAGGAGAGGGTCAATACTTAATACAGAAGCACTTAAATGGTGATAAAATATTTGCTTCATTTAATCTTTAGACCAAGGATTATTAGTAATTTGATTATTATCTGGTAATTGATTTGTTTCCGTTTATATATTTTTTCTCTGTTTCTATTTTTTTTTTTTTTTTAAAAAATTTAATTTGGTTCA
>Ga0214545_1005753_pt1 | contig 22118 bp, 10 predicted proteins | sample CNSS4metaG_FD_160064 | JGI IMG/M metagenome (GOLD analysis project Ga0214545, IMG submission 160064) | Root nodule microbial communities from cowpea collected in UCLA plant growth center, Los Angeles, California, USA - CNSS4 | ecosystem: Host-associated > Plants > Roots > Nodule | place: USA...
TTTATATAAATACATATAAATATATATATATATATATATATATATATATATATATATATATATATATATATATATATACATATATATATATATATATATATATATATATATATTATTTTTTTATATATATATGACATTAGTTTTACACATATAAGGCATTTAATATTATTTCTAATCAAAAATCTTAAGACAATGAGATTATGAGTCTTTATTCTTATATAAAATTTAACTTTGTTTTTTTTACCGATGTGAAACTTTGACACATACTTAAATTACAAATAAGAAATACTTAAGTCTAAAAATAAATAGTTAAAATTTAAACACAATTCAGTTTGTTAAAACTTAAGATAATTTATTTTATGAAGATAAGCTTAAAGTTCATTTATTCAAAGGAAACAAAATCAACAATTTTAAATTTTAAATGTAAATTTTTTATTTTTTATTTTTTTCTTGAAGTTTCATCCCGTAATTTTTAATTATTTATAAATTTATTAATCTATTAATTTAAGGATTAAATGTGTTTTTGGTTCCTTAACTTTCAATGAATTTTGAAATTAGTTTATTTCAAAATTTTGGACAAATTTAGTCCTTCATCGTTCGAACTACGTGAATTTAGTCATTTTAATTAAATATAATCTTGAAATATGTACAAAACATCAAATAAATCTAACAAAATTTGATTAAAATGACTAAATCCACGTATTTTGAAATATGAAGGACTAAATTGGTTCAGAGTTTCGAAATTGACTAATTCCAAAAAGTTAAGGGACAAAAACATATTTCACTCTTAATTTAAAAACATTTGATTGTATAATTGAAATAATTTTTTTATTTATATCAAATTATATTTCTTATTTTTCAAATTATGAACAACTTTGGAAACCATTTAACAATATTTTTGTTATAACTCGACCATCTGGCAGGGATATATTCATATTCATATAATAATTTTAAATTACTCTTATTATTTTTTATGATAAAAAAAGGATAAATAATTCCAGATGTTCTTATTTGTGTAACGAAATCCCAAGTAGGTCTCCTTCTTTCTATTTGACTCGATTGGATTCCTATTTCGAAAAATTAATTGCAATTAAGTAATTTCCGTTAGTAGTAGGTTAACTATGTGTCACGTGTCAGCATGTGGTTCTTTTCATTTTTTTTTTATTTTTTTATTTTTTTATAATTTAAAAAAAAATGTCACGTGTCAATCTGATATTGTGCCACGTGACAAAGACAGTGTGATGTGACAGTGACAGTGTCACATGTCACTATTGGATGTGAAAAGTCTCAATGTAATCCCTAATTTGTTATTTTGTCTCAATTTGGTCCCAATTTTTTTAAAACTGAATCAATTTCATCCTTGTACCAAATTTAATTTTATATAAATTTTACAGTGGTATTTTTATATAATTGATATTTTTTAAAAAATTAAATTTATTTAATTATATATTTTGCATTGAATTTTATTTATTTTTTAAAATATTTATATATCTATAATTTATAGATAAATGGTAGAGTTGCTTTAAAAATAAAAACTTTATAAATTTAAATATAAAATTTTAAAATAATTTTATAAAAATTTAAAATAAATATATTTATTTTAAATTTTACAATTCAATTTATAAATTGTTATTTTTAAACAAACTCTAACGTTTGTCTATAAATGATTGATATATAAATATTTGAAATAATATTTAAATAAAGTTCAATGTAAAATAAAAACGTAATATTGTTAGAAATATCATTGTGACATTTATATTAAGGTAAATTTTTGTCTCAATTTGAATATGACTTAAATTGATTCGGTTTAAAAAATAAGGAACCAAATTGAGATAAAATAACAAATACAGGGACTACATGAAGACTTTTCTCATTCAATAGTGACATGTGGCACTGCTACTACTACATCACACTATCTTTACCACGTGATAAATGTCAGATTAACACATGACAATTTAAACAAAAAATCACGTGATGACACGTAACATACAGTTAACACTATTAGTGTACTACTAACAGAAAAAACCTAATTGCAACGAATTTTCCAAAATAGAAACCCAATTGAGTCAAATAAAAAAAAGGGAACCTACTTGAAATTTCATTACAAAAATTGGGATCTCCTAAAATGATTTAACCTAAAAAAATAAATGATAAATTATCGATGAACTAATGTTTATTTGACGAGTGAAAGGGGTATGGAGATCTCTAATTGTTTGTATTCATTTCATGCATATTTCACAACTAAGATTGAGGTATCATATTTTATTTAGTATCCGATGCGCCGCTAAATACAAAGGGTGCAACATGATTATGAAAACCAGTGTAGAAAATGAGTATCTTTTGTGTGCGTCCAATAGTGTATGATCACACTTTCTCTAATTATCCAAAAAATACATTTATGGAAAATCAACCTATAAAACGATTACTATGTATATACCTGTAAGAGAAAACAACCTAGTCATTAACTATATATATACACTATTTGTTGAGATAATTGTTAGAATTTCTAAATAAATAGTATTTTAAAATAATGATATTATTATTTTAATATTAAAATTCTTAATTATAAATAGAAATTTTATAAATATATCTCATTACTTAAAAAAACATTTCATTTCTTTAGAAATTTCTTTTTCAGAGTTCTTTCCACTTTTTCTAAGTTATGTGAGCATGTGATCTTCTCATTGAAGATCGAAGTCCATCTGTGTGATTCTTGCGGTGAGATCTTCAAGTTTATCTGATCAATTTCTCTATTTGAGTAAGTGATTTTCAACTCTTCCTTTTGTGTAATTGTGATAATCCTTACATGCGTCTCACTTTGAGGTCGCATGTATTCCTTTAGCTTTATGTTTGGTTCTCTATTGATTAATGGTCATGAGGGTATGATTTGATCATCTTTATAGTATTTCTTTAGGTAGATAGAGTATCATGTGACTGTGGGAAAGTTTTGGCATTGTAGAGCCAATCATGTTTTTACTTAGGTAAGGGAAGCTAGTTTTTATGTGTGTACGTGAGTCTGAGAAAAAATGATAGTTGCATTGGATGCTTTCTAAATTGAGAATGAAATTTGGTTGTGAATGATGAATATGGTATAACATATATGACTGTTGTGATCTGGTGTGTGTTTGATGAAAATGATTGGTTGCTTGGGGATTGCTTTGGTGTGTGTGAATTAAGTAATTAGGAATATGAGCAATGGAGCTATTTAGTGCAAATTTCCTTTGTTGAAAAACTATTTTGATTCAAAGTGATAAAAGAGAAGTATCAAATTGGTCTGTTGGACAAGTTCATTTTACCTAAATTATAGCACAAAAATATGATTTTTCTAATACAAAGTTGAGCCTCATAATGTACTGTGAGCGCCAGCTTTTACGAGCTGAGCGCCAACACCGAGCATATTCTCCACAAATTCATCTTTATATTTATTTAGGGTTGACAAAACAAACCAATCCAACCTGTTTTGACTCACCCTGCTCTTGGTTTGCAAAATATGGGCCGAATCGAGCGGGCTCGTTGGACAAAAATGAACTAACAATTATAACCTGTCCCACGACAGGTTGGACTGACGCACTGATCCACAATTATTTTCTTTTTTATTTTATTTTATTTAATCATGTAAATATTTTCTAAGCTTTTAATTGAATAGTTAATATTTTTAATTGGATTAATTAAAATAATTACTGCATTTACATGTTAAATTATTATATTATAACTAAAAATTGGAATTTAATTTGTAAGTGTTAATGATTTAAATTGTAATATTATTACATATTTACATCATTAAAAAATATAATATAAAAAAGTTAATTTTTTAAATTATTTTTTATTTTAATTTTTAAATTAAAAAAAAAAAAAGCAAAGCGAGGTTGGTCCATCAATTTGATGGGTTAGACGGATCAGGCCAAACAGACTGACAAGTTAAAAATTTGAACCTAACCTATATTTTACTTGACAACATGATGGAACAACCTCTCATACCTGACCCGTTTTGACATCCCAATCTTTATTCTTATATCCATAACTACAAACACCAATGTTTTTTCACCTTTCCTTTGGTATAGCTACCTAAAATATCTCAAAAGAAACCATAATCGAAAGACAATATAAATCATATCACAACAAAAACTTTTAAATGTGAGTGAATTTCAATAAACGTGTGTATAACTGAGTCTATACCAACAACTAGCATTTTGTCGATAAAAAAATGACATATTTAAAATAGAAATGTTAAGTAGGAATGTAGCTGTGTGTACTTCCCTTGAGAAAACACGGTGATGAGTAAAAAAAAAAATGGTGGTAGTAGCATGTAACAGTGCACAAAATGAGTGTGTGCAAATAGTCAAAGTTAAAGCAAGTGTATGGAAAAAAAGGGCTCATCCAGCTTCCAATGAAAGCAATTTTGAAAACGTAAAAGATGAAACAGACTCCTCTGCCACGCATTGGTCACTTTGAACACAAATTCAAATGTGTATTAATCAAGCGCCGAGTTAGGTGAAGTTCTCCACTTCCTTCTCCTGTTCTGCTGACACAACACAACAACACAACACAACACAACACACTTCTCACAAATTAATAAAAGTAGAAAAATCAAAGCACGTGATGTGATCTGTAACACAAACATAAACAGAAATGCTATTCTTTGATTTGGTTTTCAAAACAAAGCAATGTCCACTGCTGCTTTTGTCTTCCAACAAACTATAATTAGGCCTTAATTAATTAAACATCACTTTATTGTTGTGATCATTTCACAAAAACCATCTCATGTGCCTTCTCTATTCTTTATTAAGCCTAGTCATTTTCTAATTCACACATTACTTTCTGCTCAGTCCTTTTCCTACCTTTTTTTTCTCTTCTTCCTCTACAACCCCAAGAATATGGTAATTCTTTTCCGTGTCAACATATAACAAGAATCCGGAAAATATACTATAGTAGTATAATTCACGAAAGTCAAATACTTTTCTTTCTCCTCTTTAACTCTCAAATATTACTTCATTTTGAGGTTGGTGTCGGATATTAATTAAACTTAATTATTATCGGGGTTTTTTTTTTTTCTAGAACAGTGAAGAAAAAGCTATTTTAATTGGTATCAATATAATCAAAGTTACACCCTATTAAGAGTAGAGAAAACTTCTAATAATGATTTTTTTTTTAATTTATACGAATTCATAATAATGAAAAATTGACACTATTTTTGTACTTTTCTACGGGTCTTTTTCTCTTATGAGATATTCAATTTTTTTATTTTTATTTAATTTGATATTTAGACTCACATTTAGGGATGAGAACGGGCGGGGCAAGAACGAGTTTTGTTATTTCATACCCATCTCAAAGAAAAAATATATCCTCATCCATATATCTAAATTCAAAGGATATCAAATTTTTGTCTCATCATCATCTCCACTGGGTAACAAATATATATCCGTACATGTATTCGCTTTATTAATGTTTCAATATCAATTAATTAATTTTTATAAAATAATACAAAATTACGGTAAAGGGAACATAATATTATCAAAGATTCAATATTAAAAGGAGGGTTGTTTCTTCAATTTCAAATATTTAGAAAGAAATTATAATTATATATATTTCAATTTAGAATACCAATTACATTTCATGAGAACCAAAACATTCATTTAAGGGTTAAATATGTTTTTGGTTTCTCAAGTTTGAGTGAAATCTAGAATTAGTCCATCTTCAAAACTTTTGACCAATTTAGTCATTCATATTTAAAAATGTGTGAACTTAGTCCTTTAAACCAAATTTATTAAGTTTATTTGACGTTTCAAGCGCATTTCATGATAGTATTTGAATTGTTTATATCGTTTGACACATTTTCGCTTCAATGTTAATTCAAATATTATCATAAAATACATTTAAAATGTCAAATAAAGTTAACAAAATTTGGTTAAAAAAACTAAATTCACACATTTCTAAATATAAAGGACTAAATTGGTACAAAGTTTCGAAGATGGACTAATTTCAAAATTCACTGAAACTTAAGGGACCAAAAACATATTTGACCCTCATTTAAATTTACAAACGTTGATGAGACTTCATTGATAGAATTTAAAAGTTTTTTTTTAATATAAAAAAATATTCAAATTAAAAAATTTTAAATGTTTGTTTATGTTCCTACTGCACCTAATAGTCCCACATCACTTAGAAGTCGAGGTCTAAGATGGTTTAAATACCCCTTCCTCCTTTCATCTTTTGAGGTGCAATTGGAACGGAGCTCATGCTCTTCTAATCAAAGTTATAAATAGATAAATCACTTGATCAAAATTACAAAAAAGAACAAAAATTAAACTAATAGTAATAGAATTTTAACATATATCTTTTATCATTTCAACTTCAATATATATTGAATGGTGATAAAAAATATTAATGATAATTATATTGAATTATTATATTATAGTAAATAAAATTTATTTATACAATTATAGTGATAAAATTACACGTATGATAATGAGTTGAAAATAAAAAATAATTTTATAAAAATATAAAAATAGTTTACTTGGATTGGAACAATTTACTTAAATTTTTAAATTCTAATGAAATAATTTTATACACTAATAAAAGTTATAAATATATCACTTGATCAAAATAAAAATAAAAACTAAATAAAAATTAAATTAATAATAATAGAATTTTAACATAGATCTTTTATCTTTTCAACTTTAATATATGTTGGATGATGATAAAAAATATTAATGACAAGCACATTAAATTATTATATTATAGTTTATTTATACAATTATAGTGGTAAAATTACACATATGATAATGAGTTGAAAATAAAAAATAATTATATAAAAATAATAAAATATTAAAATAGTATTCTATATGATAAAAATAAGCAACAAATAAAAATATTAAAAAAATGATCAAATGTGTGTGTTTTATAAACAATTTGAGACACCATTGAATGAAATCGTACAAAGAAAAAAATGTATAATTAATGGATATCATAGAAAGAGTGTAGTATATATATATATATATATATATATATATATATATATATATATATATATATATATATATATATAAGGCTACTTAATAGATTATGGATATTTTAATAATTTAAACGAGAACATGGCGGATATATACATCATCATCTCATCTTTATACTCGATTGAAAAAGTCGAATATTTTTCATACTCAGTCAATACAAAATTTTTTTATAAAAAAAGTGACAGATTTGGACCATATCCATGAAAACGGATTTATTTGTAATTCATATTCACATTAAAATTTCTACCAATTTTTTCATCCAATATGACTCATTTCACGTTAACACTTCTAAAACAATTCATATTGAGAGTAAAGTTAGTTATAAATAGGAAATAAATATAAAAACTGTGATAGAAAATATTATAATTTCATATTATTTATAATTATTAGTCAATAAACAAACAAATTAAGCAAAACTTCGTTTACGTTCTTACCTCTATACGGTAAAATATAAAAATATAAATTAAACAGATATTTTTAATTGATAACAAAAATATAAGCTACAACTCTTTATATTTAAATGATTGTTTCCCTTATATTAAAAACAAAAATTAAGCTGAGAAAGTTTAAATCACTTAGTTCAACAAATACGTGAGTCGTTACAAATTATTTGTTACGTGTTTCATCCTTATCAATAAAAAAGTAACAGGAGATTTAATCATTTTCTTAAAATAATTAAAAAACCTGAAAATCTTATTTTGATTGAATGACGGTCTAAGTAGAAAATATTGATTTATTTTTATATAATATACGGAAGCTTGTCTTCCAAAAAATAAGAGACGTGATTTAAAAAAAGGTTAATAGTAGAAAAAAAATGGTCTTAACACAATCAGAAAAGAAAAAATTTAGTAAAAATGAGTTTTTTTACTCTTTATTTTTTGTATTGTAAATTTATTTATTATATTCTTAATTTTTCTTTTAATAAATACACATAATAATTATTAAAGATTAAATATGTGTTTAATTGTCTCGATCATTTATGAAATTCAAATAAAAAATTAATAATTAAAGTTTTTGTTCTAGGATTATTATTTTTGTTATTATACTACAAATAAAATATGTTATATTATATTAAATAAACTATTTATCAAAAGTAAATTCAATAATAAAAACTTAAAGCGCACGAATAAGGACTTAATAAAGTAAAAAAACAAAAAAGGAAGTTAAAATTAGGATGTCACTGAATTTGAGTTTAACTATATTCATTTACATTTTGTAAGTAAAAATTCAATTCACTTACATTCATATATTGGATAGATATGGAATATAAGTCTCATTTTTGTCTTGGTCACGGATATATTTATATACATTTCATATTTGTCTTTGTACCGAGTCAGATATTAATGAAATCATTTTTTACAAAAAGAAAAAAATATTGAAAAAATGATATTATTAAGAATTCAATTAAAATGATTTTGTTCAAAATTAAATTTTAAGAAAAAAAAAATTAATTGCATAATTATAAAAAATAAAGTATCTAGTAATAAATGCATATATGTAAAATAACTAAAGAAAAAAAAGAATTATATATAATTGAAATTTTATGACAACTATTTTGTTATAAATGTTAAAAGTATTTCTAGATTACATATTTAATATTTTTATTTTTTACATTTTTATTTATTTTCTTTTATGCGAGATATAATGTCTTGGTGAATATGTATAGAATATGTATAGTAGACATTTGCTTAAGTCCGTGCTCATTTAACTCCACATTTCGTATAAATTCACATTTGAGAAGAAAAAATTCTCGGATCAATAATTTTTGAGACTTTTTTTTCAAAAAAAAAAAATGACATAAAGTTATTTGACGACTATTTTCGATTCATTCACTCGATTGACCATTTTATAAAATCTCACAAAGGGTAAAGACCCTTAATTTGATTTAATTGGTGATAAATAAGAAGAATCTTTCAACTCATGTTTATAAAATCTCACGAAGGGTAAAGACCCTTAATTTGATTTAATTGGTGATAAATAAGAAGAATCTTTCAACTCACTCATTGACATTAAGATAGATAACACTATTTAATGATTTGAAGATAACATCGCGTTGGTCAACTCCAACTTCGTCCAGACCAATTACTTATATTTTATATTTTTTATATATAGAAATAGTATATGAATAAAATAAAATAAAATAGTAAGTTCGTCTGGTAACATATCGTTTATATCTATCATATTTCTCATCTTTTCACAATCCCTACAAATTTCCAACATCCAAAATATTTCATATCATAAGTATATGACCTGTAATATTTCATATTATAATATGACTCTTAAAATTTCATAAGTTCACATCTTAATTAAATCTGCATCAAATTTTTAAGATCAAAATACAGAGTTAAACGAATGTTTATTGTAATATTCACTACTCTCTCTAACTAAATTGATATAAGTTTGGATAATATCTATTTTATATTAATTTAGATGATTTGAATGTACTCATAGGAATAAGTTTTTTTGTCATTTTTACTTAAGATATACTTTAAAAACAATTCTTTTTAAATCTATAAAATTAAAGAATATAGTATATGTAAGATAAAGGAATTTTAATTAAAATAATTCTAAAAAATTAATTTAATCACATAAAATTATTTGAATTCAAATTATTATTGATTTAATTGTAATTTTGGTCCTTACATTTTATAAAGTTCACATTTTTTATTTTTGATTTTTATTTCTACAATTTTGAATCATTACTTTTTAATTATTTGTAATTTTGATTCCTAAATTTGTAAGGACTTATAGTTTTATGTGATAACGTAGGTGAATGAAATAATTTAGAAACATAATAATTAAATTTAACTACATGTTTACAATTTGATGAAATTGGGATAGTAGTTGTAGATTTTACTGAAGGGTGAGAATAGTATCATGGAAAGTGTAAATATTAAATAGAATTGGGCTTTAATTGTATTGGACTTTGAGCTTCAGCTACGACAAGTTAATAGACTTGAAGCAAATACCATGAGACTGAACTTAATCCATTTTTGCATGCATATCCTTCTATTCCAACCTCTTTTTTTTTCTTCTCCTAGACACAACACAATGTAAAGTTTCAATTTAAAGACTAATTATGAAGGAATTTATAGTATCAAAGTGAGAGTATTATCTTAAATAAGTCTCTTCTTCTAAACACAATGTAAAGTTTCCTTCTTTTCCTTGAAATTTTCAATCAAGAGACTACTTAGGAAGAATTTTACAACTTCAAGGTAAGAGTATTATCTTAGATAAGTTCTCCTCCTCTTCACTTCCATCAAAGTAATTTCTTTTTATTATAGTAGGCCTCAATTTTGTTAACATTTGAGTTTGATGGTTTTATGAAATGTACTAACTTAAAGAAAAGAAAGTAAAATTATGTAATGGTCACCGACGGAAATTATATATTCAAAATTTATATATTTATTATTGTCACTCACAATAAAAATAAATATGTATTTTAATATAATTATAACTATAAAAAGTTAACATATATCTAATTAATATATAAACTTTTAGTTTTTAAAAAATTAATATTAAATTTTATGCAAATATTACTTATGATTTATATACTTATCCGGTCTAATAGGTGTATCTTATTATACTTATTTCAGATAATATATCGTATTATAGTTATTATATTTATTTTATATAAGTTGTTATATTATTAATATTACTCTTTTATTATATGAGTTAAAAGTGCAGAAAGACTTTATAAATATACATAGTATTTTTATTTTTTGTGGAATACTCATTTTAAAAACAATCACTTAAACTAATCATCTCTAAAAAAATTCTTACTCTACTTAAATATCAAAAAGTTTGAAACGATTCAATTTTAACTATCAGAAATATTTTAAATCACGACTAAAATCTTATCACCTATACAAATGTTCACGCTTCAGATCGGATAAGAACAATCGGAGACTATGATTTGATTATGGATTCCTCTTATGATCCCTTGTATTTACTTATAAATGATATATTGAAAAGGAAAGGCATAGAATGTTTGGAGGAATGAGAAAGCATATATGTAATTTCACCGACTTTACAGAAACTTGTTGAAGTTAGAAACAGCTGGCCACAAAGACCACGTGATTGTCGGCTTCAATAATCAGTGACATTCTGGATTTCTGATACGAAACTTCATCATCTCAGTGCCAATTCCAATGTAAGATAAGTTCGTAATGAAAATGTTTGCTAAAGATAACAAACAAACAAAACAACAATGGACCTTCAACTACATTGGAACATGTACACATCAACGTGTTCCACAAACTACAACCTTCTCTAAGTCAACATGGGTTGGGCCACACCTAACAATTGGACCTGTAGTGGCCTTTCTCAAATGAATTTGAGTTCAGAAAATCTTAAAAATGTTTGAAGAAAAAATGTAAAAACAAAAAACCACATTTGCTTGGAACACAAATTACATTCCACCAACTAAATTAAACCACCATTTTCATATTGATTTGTTTAACATTTATAAAATTTATTAATTCAATAGAAAAAAAATTGTTTTGTTTTGTTGTTTTGAGAGTAAATGAAGATATGGTGCATTTATCATTGAAAGTTTGGGGAAGAGTGCATAGTAGAATACCAGAAATAGTTGGAATCCTCTCCATTAGAAGGACATTTTTATTCCTTATTCAAACAGACTACCCCTGCCATGTTCTGGTCAACTCTGCTATTTGGATAAATAATGTGAACAATAATAATAATGATGAGTAAAAATAAGATTTTTTAAACTGTTTATTTAATAAATAAATAAAACATATAAAAGTTAAAGTAAAAAATTGGATAGAATTTACTTTTTTTTAATTGTCAATTAATGTGAAGACTAGTTAAGAATATAAGTAGTTTAACTAAAATCAAATATCAATATTTTATTGTTTAAATTGAAAAGTTTATAAATACAAAAATATAATTATTTAAATTTCATCTTACAAAAAAAAATCTTTAATCTATTTCTAGAATTTTGAATAATTTATTCCTTTTTCTTATATTAAAACACACCACAGTGATATTGATGGAAGGTAAAACACTATTCTTTTATCAAAAGTGAATTTTTGAGTAAGTTTCTCTTAGTCTTCTTTTCTTAAATTATAATTAACTACATGTGTAAGTTGTAATGCTTGCATGATTTGTTTTTGGATTAAGATGATTTTTTTCTAATTAGAACGTGTATATATATATATATTTGCAATCGAAATCGTTAGGTACGATTATCTAAAAAATAAAATTTGAAAATCAGAGTTTGAAATAGTCACTATAATTTATTCTAATGGAAAAACTAAAAATATAAAACAACGTCAGTAAAAGCCAAATTTTGGGTCCCTACAATATCTTATTGTTGTAAGATAATACCTTTAATTATATGTGCAAAGATCATGTGATTTTTAAAATGTTTATTTTTTTCAAAGATAATGAGAAAAGATAGTATAAAAGAAACAAAAATAATTTTTTGATTTGTTAGGTCCGACAAAGATTAATTATCGCTCTTACGTATTTTTATTTCAACACAATCAAATATAGAATTTTAAATTTGAATAGTCAAAAATTTTCCTTCTAATTTTAAACTAACTTTGATCCTATTTCTTAAACCAATTTTAACCCTATTTTTTTAGGTTTAGCAAAAATCAAACATAAATCTAGTAATTATATTCTAATAATATAGTTATAGTTGATTTGAAAATAATTTAGAAATATTTAATAAAAATATAAATTTTAATAAAATATCAGTATATATAATTATATAAAAATTAAATTTGATAAAGAATACAAAATTGTTCCATTTAAAAAAATGGGATAAGATTGAATCAAAATAACAAAAAATAAAAACTTAATTGAATATAAGACAATGTGTAACACTACTCTCACACACTAACTTAACACGTGAATTTTTTTTAAATTAAAGAAATAAAAATATAAATAAATCACAAATTAAGACATAGCATACGTGTTCATATGTTATTTAAATGGCATTATTAAAAATATTAAATTGATAAAAAAATATTTAAGCCTAAATAAATAAAGAGGAATATATTTCGATCAAGTTTCTTAATTTAGGTCTTCTAAATATCTTTGACCTCGTTCTAACACAATACATAATTGAACGGATTATAGAAATTTTTTCATATGATAACAATTCATTAGATCATATAATAACAATTAACAATTTATTGGATAGCCGTTTGATAAATCACCACATTCTTTAGGACTTTCATCAAGGACTTTTAAGTTAATTGCCTACATATATACCAGCATATACCTCACTTGATTTCCATTTTTTTAGAATGTATAGTGTCACATTCAACTCATTACTGCTGCAATGATAATAGACAAGAAAAGTAATCACGTTCAAATGATTAGTACTACATAGACTATATAGATCAGTCATGATAAAGTTCAAATATGTAAACTGTTTTTTGCCTCCTAACTTAATCCTGCTCTTAAAATATTGTTCTGACAATTAACAAGTGTCAATCCAAACATGTTAGGCCAGTCCCAAAACCAAATGTTGCATATATCGTGTGCATTATTGCACCAGTCAACCCCACTGAACTGTATTCAACCGCAAGCAACCCCACTGAACTTGTATCCATCAGCAAGCAACCAAACCAAGGGTTGCACATCAGTTTATGAACTACATGTGGGCATTTACTTCAAGCTCATAAACCGAACTTCCAAACATTATTATAATTTTTCAATTACATCCCGTCAGAGGAAGCCTATTTCATATTTCTGAATTTACAACTCATTGGCGAAGGAACATTCTGAAGGACATGAACCAAAACCAAAATGTTTGAATTCCAGAACATGACAATAGAATAAATTCCTCCAGCGGCCGATTTCTAACACAATCACAAATCGTAAAACTCCATTCTACTAAACTTCAACCTAAAGCTAACCAAAGACATCTATTTTACCACCACGAGATTTATGTCTGCAGGTGTTTTGGTGGTTCCAAAGAGTCAACAAAACATTCTGAAACCACCTAGAGGAAACTTCGGTCTCTTTCAGTCAGATTTACTCTGCTGTGTCTTGTATGATCCTCCGTTCTGTTGCTCACCATATGCCAAATCTTCCTTCAACTAAGTCAAAGCAACAGAGGAAGAAAAAAAGAGTTGATCATTGCAATATTGTACACCCAACAAAACTAGGCCCAAAACAAAAAGGTTAAGTGTCCACACAGTAAAACAAAAAATTCGTAGTCGTAACTAAAGTTTCAGGATGCAATCACATTTTTTCAACCACAAAGCCTTATAAATTTACCTTCTGAAGTATTTTCTTCTGATACCTATATCCCTGTGACAAACAAAGTATAGCAAATCAATATGACATTTGGAAAGACCATTCATGTATTTATGCAGCAAAAAGTAATTCCAGAGTGATGATATAACCTTGTCAGTTCCATAGATGTAATCACAGTATGTGAAAACTGAAGCAAAATTGCTATTACTTTGTCTTCCAACATAATGATGGTAATCATGATATTCAGCGCCACCGTAAAACGGAATATATTTTGTGATACTCCAGGGAAAGTCATACCTGAGACATGATAAAAGTAGGCAATATGATATAAAACCCCACATCTAAAAATTACAATACAGGAACTAAAGAATGAAGCGTTAACTTCTCATAAAGTGGGCAAAGGAAAAGGAAGGGAGGGGAGTATGCTAGTGTTTATCAATGACAAAGAAGGAGTGGCTACTGGTAAATTCTTAAAGACAATAATTAGAAAATTCAAGTTCGGCACCCCACAAGGATATTCCATCTCAACAAAATTAACCATAGTCCTAACTTTATTGGATGTTTATCAGAGCAAAAGTTGGCAAATGTTTGTCCTAAACAAATAACTTGATCAGCAAATTGTTGAGACAGCAAACACCAGAAAGATCCACTTGTCACCATGATTAAGAACATTAAAAAGTACTTGCACAATTTCAAATCCAACTTCTGGTCGTCAGATTAATGACAACAAACTAAAGCTTCCCAACAACAGTAACCTTCAATAAAATTTTGCTTACTGTTAAACTGCAGAGGTCCCACAAGTTAATGACCAAGTTTCTTCTTCAGCAGTGAAGTGTCAGCCAACGTAATAATTTCACATTATTAAATTATTACCAACAAATATAATGCTCATCAACCTTCTCCCAGACTGCTCGTATATCACTATGTTTAATCCATATTATTATTCATGTTTGCTTTATCATCCATGATGCACATCCAGTACAAACTCAACTCCATACCAAAAACAACTGATAGTGCATGTTTGGAAACACATTCTGAGGTCAAAATACATGTCTACACGGTGAAAAATGCAAAAACTAGAACTGGTGGCATTCACTTTGATGCTAAAAAACCACATATGAACTGTTTCCAAACGAACTAAGTTGTATTTGCATATTCCCACCCACCACAAATTCACATCCGAGCCAACCCAAAACCGAGTAATAGACTAACCCAAAAACAACTAATGGTCCGTGTTTGGAAACACGTTCTGAGACAAAAAAAAAAAAAAAAAAAAAGAAAAAAAAATCCATTTCTAAAATGTGAAAAGTGCAAAAGTTAGAAAACTAGTAACATTCACTTCTATGTGAAAGACCACATCCATGATCCATTTCTAAACATACTTGGTCATTGGTACAGACGTGCATGATAATAAGACAAGGTCTGCCAGACACACATCTGTGATCCGTTTCTAAACACGCACAAAGACGCATTTGCATATCCACGTCCAAATGGAACAAAATGTGTTACCAAACATGTAGATTATAGGATATAGTTGGATTAGCATATCCACATCCAATGGTACAAAATGAGTTACTAAACAAGTGTGTTATAAGATAGGGTGTGGTAGATACAAATCCACAATCCGTTTCTAAATACACATTTATAGCGTGTTTGTTTTTCTCATCAAATCAATTATTATTCAGGTCCAATTTTCACATCCGCATAGAAACTACTCTGTTCAGTTTCATGTTTTCACGTACCTCTTTTGGTTTCATATAAGGTTTAAAAAAATAAACAAAACATTTTTTTTAACCAAGGAGAAAATATCAGATTGTCTTTCAGCAGAAAGACAAGATTCTCTCCATTTCTTCAATTACTAAGGCATCCGGAAAATAAATGAAATGGACAGGATCTTTTATTGTGTGGAAAATGCTGCCTAAACAAAATCTCTTCTCCACGTAATTACTGTCTTTTAGGGACACCCTAAAATGCAGCACGAGCAACATATATAAATGTGGTAAGTGCAACGAAATTGAAAGAGAAAAAGAAAAAACTATCCTCCTGAAACTTTTGTAATCTTCTTAGAGAAAGAAATAAAGTGAGACGGGTTAAAATAAAGCAAAAAAAAAAAAAACGAAGGATGCGAAACAGATGCTAGGATCCATATAGGATAACAATCAAAGGAAAAGCAAGACTCTATCAGTGAGCGAAAATAAATTAAGGTGAGTGAGGGGGCGGTACCCGCTGTGCGTATCAATGGCCTCAATCTGGCGCAAGGCTATCCACAACCAAAAGGTAATAATGTGGCCAGGAACCATGGCAGGACCGAGAAAAGAGGGAATCCCGAGGATCAAGATCTCAGCCCAGTGGGCATAGGGCGCCGCGAATCCAATGGGAGCAGCGTATTCATGGTGAACGCGGTGAATCTTCTCGTAACCCCAACCGTTGTGCAGAAATCTGTGGATCCAGTAATTGGTGTAATCCTCCACTAGAAAGTACACCAGCAGCTGAGCCAGGATCTCCCACCCCGACGGCAATGGCAACCCAGTCCTGATCCCAATCATCTGAAAAAGTAAATTAAAAAAACAATAAATTAAGTAATAGATAAGTAAACAAATCAGGTGATTTAACTGGTGAGGGGTGAGGATGAGTGAAACCTTGATGGAAGGATAAGAGACGAGCTGGAGGGGACCGACAACGAGGAAGAACATGCGCATGACGTCCTTGTAACATCTGAACATTTCGTCGAGGGACAAGCGAACCTTGGGCTGGATCTTGTAGGAGTCGAAAAAGGAGAGACGCTTGAGTTCAAGAAAGACGAGGGGGAGGGGGACGAGGGAGAAGATGAGGAAGAGGAAGAGAATGTTGTGGCAGTAGAGGAAGTAATCGGACTTGGTGGCGGAGTAGTTGAACCAGAGGGTCTCGGCGAAGGTGAGGTTGCGCCCCAGCGCCGCCTCGACCTCCGGAACGGAAGCGTAGGGAAGCATTGTGACGGGAACCCTAGGGCTGCCGGCGGCGGTGGTATGTTTGTGTTTGTGATAGGGATTGGGAAGGTGAGTGGAAGAGGTGAGAGGAGGTGAGAAAGGGCAGAGTGGCGTGATTTGGTTTGGGGACGTGGTGGATGCTGCGCTGGACGTTTGTCTGTTGCAGATATTTGCGGGAATTTTCAAAATGCAGACCACCCCTATTTATACACTCCAACTCTCTTCTTCTCTATGTCGTATCCTTGTATATATATATATATATACATCAATGAATCACACACACACACACACACCATGATGCCACCGTTTTCTCTCCCAGCATTGTTTATCTACTACAACATTATAACCTAAAAATTATATATATTTTAATAATCAAATCAATTATTTTTTTATCTATAAACACCATAATCTTCAATTCGGTCCAGCTTACACTTTTTTTCCTTCCATTGCTTTTGTTAAACCTGCCTGTGTCATTCCATGAAATCTGAAAATTTTATAATGAGGTTAATTTCCTGCAATTTTTTTATATTCAACATTTTCTTGTGGTGACCGTTCGAATATTCATTTTGACTAATAATAATATATAGACAATTTACTTCGTCATCTACACAAAGATTTAGTCCTACCACTCGTTTTCTTAATATCTTCTCCTTTTGTTTTTCTTTTTTCCTTTGAACAAAAACATTTTTTTCCTATTTGGCATTATTGTTTTGTTCTCTTTTCTGTGGGCCTGTAGCCATATGTATGTAATAAACTAATTATTATGGGTCTTAAAATATATGTTCTGTCCTAATTGGATTATTTGGTGCATGTCTACAAAAAAATATTGTAACTTTGTACCATCCAATTAATTAGCTGCATTGGAGAAGATATATATTATATATCAATGTATTTTTTATTTAAGAAAATAATGAAATATTTATGATTATTGCTAGGATTTTTTTCTTGAATATTTACAGAAGTATATTTTTTTAAAATTATGAAGAAAATGATTACTAGGTTAAAAATTAAACCTTTTAATAAAACACAAACTCATGAAAATATAATTACTGTAAAAGAACTTGCATGGAACAGCTAGTATGGACCAAAAAGTATAATTATAACAGTAGGGATTTTTTCTTGTTGTTACTAACAATGTAATAGGACAAATGATACGCTTTGATAAGAAAAAATGAAAAGTGTATTATTTAATGTGTTTGAAATTTATCTTTTGAATCTTTAATACTATTAAATGATTATAATTAATTTCATTCAATGTTTTTTTACAGTCTCTTGATAAGTTTTTATCACAAAAAGAAATTAAAAAAAATGTAAAAATTTTACTATGAGATAGTAATATTAAAAGATATGGCATTAATAAATGTAAATATTGATATAATAAATTAAAATGGAAAGAAAGAAAAAGTCATAATGAGAAGACAAAATGTTGCTTTAAACTAATATTAACAAATTAATTGTGTGTGCATGTATACGTATCTGTATGTGTGAATGAGTGGATATGCATATGTATATGTATGTGGTTGGGTGTGTCTGCACGCGTATGTGTGTGTGAAATGTGGGTGTGAGTGTGTGTAAATATGACCTCTCATCAAAAATTACACTTCATCTGTTATAAATATTTATTCAAAAATTAATTTCAAATAGATTTGTAGCATGATGTGCAAATCTCCTTTTTTTCACTTATCTTGATTTACATGATCTAAATTATCAATGAAACTAATAATTTTTTTAAAAAAGTTTTTGTTCTTTATATTATGATCATCGAGCGTTCGATTATGGTCTAAAAACTATTATGCTCTCTTATTGATGAAGTGTTGTATAAATGTTTGAGTGATCATATAATCCAACAAATTATATAGATTATATTCACTTGGATGCTTAATATCCACTTGTTTGATTAAGGATGTTTATTCTACCATCATCATTAAGTGATCACTTACCATTTGACCAATAAGATTCTAAAAGAGAGAATAGTTTTGACTATCATTCAAGCTTTAAGTCATAACTTAAGTTGTATATTATGTTTCCTGTGCATTCATGTTGACACTCGAGTGACATTGCTTAAATAATAATGTACAACTTAAACAATATACCTTCAAAATCACATAACTCTGTGATTTATCATATTTATAATATTATTACTATAAATGTATACCTCCTTTTAAATATTCATAACAATTATTATAGTTCCTTTTCAAACTTTATATTAATTTTCAATTTCCCACAACAACTTTCAATAAATATATACAATTATACTATAATTTTTTTTTCACCATATCCAAGTGTATACAATATTTTTCAAACAACCACATTACTTCATGAACAATATATTTTATCCATATGATTTAACACAATGATCAATAGAATAGACGTACTCAAGCACTATAAGAATTTTATTTATTTATGGTGTAATATTACCAAATGACTTGGACAGGTGGTGATGACGTAGTGACTGGATGCCAACAAAAAGGTAGAAGAGGAAAAAAGAGGAAGGACACCTTATCACACATTTTATCGACATATTTAAGGTCGTTGGTAATTACTAAAGATGGCAAATAAACCTGGTCCCGTGGGTATTATCCGAACCTGTTCCCATCGTGGGTATTATCCGAACCTGTCCCCATTTTGACAGAGAATCCCCGCATCGACTGGGTATGACTATGAGTATGGAGAATCCTTGACTTTTTCAATTAGGTATGAGGATGTACATATCCTCGCCATAATACTCGTCCCCACCATATCTCCATTCTCGTTTAAATTATTACAATATTCACAATTAAGTAACCCTATATATATATATATATATATATATATATATATATATATATATATATATATATAAATACTTTCTATTTTTTATTGCTCTTAATTATTTGGTTTGTCATGAAACTCATTTGCATCTCCAATATATTTTCCATCTTATCATAACATTTATGTAATTATGTTAAAATGATGTATATCAATTAAAAAAAATTATATCACGCATTTCAATATTTCTATTATTTTTTAATATATTTTTTTATTGTATATTTTCCTTTCACATGAAAATGTTTAATACTCTCAATTTAAGTGTTTAATAGCATAAACCTTTCATCTACTAGGTAATATAAAAAAAATCTTTACTTATTATTATTATTATTATTATTATTATTTGTTTCATTTCAAAAACTCTTTTGTGTTGCTAAAATAATTTTTGTTATTTCTCAACCATTGAGTATATGTGTTGATATTAGAAAAGTTTTCTTAGATCTTTAAGGTATTTTTCATCTTATCATACTCTTAATTATACATTTGTTTTTCTTTGTGCGATTTCTTTCAATAGTCTATCAAATTGTTTATAAGACCCACATTTGTTAATTTTTTAATTTTTTTATTTGTTGTTTATTTTCATTATGTAGAATACTATTTTGATATATTTCATCTAATTGTTTGTTATTTTGTAACTCATTATCAACCATACTGTAATTTTTTCACTATAATTGTATAAATAACTTTTATTTACTACAATATAAAAATTTAATGTAATTTTCATGAATATTTTTCTATCACCATCCAACATACATTGAGTTCAAAAGATACAAGATCTATTTTAACATTTTATTATTATGTTTATTATTTGTTCTTTGCGTCATTTTGATCAAGCGATATGTTATAACTTTTATTAGTGTATAAAAAAGAAATTCATTAGAATTTTAAAAATTGAAGTAAACAAATATTAAAAATATATTTTAATTTGAATATTTGTTTTCCTTTTATATTTTTTTAAAAATATTTTTAAATTTCGCCAACTAGGTTTCATTAATATTTGCAAATTTAATAAATGTTTTGGTTCTCATGAAATTTTATTTGGTATTCTAATCTAAAATGTAAACAATTATAATTTATTTCAAAGTATTTGATATCGAAGAAACAACCATCATCCTAATATTGAATATTTGATAATATTATGTTTCTTTTACCGTAATTTTTTATTATTTTATAAAGATTAATTAAAATTAATATTGAAAACGGGTACGGGTGGGTACGAGATTATACTTGTTACCCGATAGGATGAGGATGGGACAAAAGTTTGATATCCGTTGGGTTTGGGTATGGAGATGAGGATGAATTTTTTCTACGGGAATGAGTATGGAATAGCGAAACTCGTCTCCACTTCGCCTCGTTGCCATCCTTAGTAATTACCAACGTATTTGAGAATGTTAGCAATTACCGATGGATGTTTATATCCATTGGTAAACTTTACTGACGAATTTCTGTCCATCGATAATCAGTCAGTAAACACGATTTATCGACAAATATATGTTATTACCAACTAGTAATGATTCTCAATAATATACAATTTTCATGTAGTAAAGAAAATTCCTCTTTTACTTATACATAGTTTGCCTACAAGCAAAATCATTAATGCACACCTTCAAAATCAAAATTGCACTAATGAAATGTTTAACTTTATATCATCAATCGTTTTCCTTGATAAGAATAAAAAGGAAAAAAAAAAACAATAACAAGTGTTTACTCCGATCAATAATTTGATAGAACCATGTTGATTTACCATTTACTATATCTTCAAAAGATATAATTTAGAGCTGTTAAAACGGGTAACCCGACCTGACCTGCCTCGACCCACCACGGGTTGATGATTTAGTGAGCCAACCCAATCCGGCTCACTTTTTAGCGAGCTAAAAAAATTTGAACCCGGCCTGGCCCACCACGGGTTGGCGGGTTAAACGGGTTGGCTCACAAGTTCACTTAATTAAGAAAATATTATTTTTTTTTTATTTTTTTTTTCAATCAAAACTAAATTGTGATTCTAATTAAAATCTAAATAAACTTTAATAAATTCCAAATACAAACAAAAATAAAAAAATACAAATTATTTATATGTTGGATAAAAAAAAACCTAACA
>Ga0214545_1005754_pt1 | contig 22117 bp, 10 predicted proteins | sample CNSS4metaG_FD_160064 | JGI IMG/M metagenome (GOLD analysis project Ga0214545, IMG submission 160064) | Root nodule microbial communities from cowpea collected in UCLA plant growth center, Los Angeles, California, USA - CNSS4 | ecosystem: Host-associated > Plants > Roots > Nodule | place: USA...
AGTCTAATGTTTTGTGTAGAATTTAAAGTTAATTTAAAATATTTATAGAAATATTTAATAAAAACGTTAATTTTAGTAAGAATATCACCATAAAATTTATAAAAAAGTAAATTTAGTGTCAATTTGAATAAGGACAATATTGCTCCATTTTTACAAAAATTGGGACTAAATTGAAACTAAAAACAAATATAGGGACCAAATTGAGTCACTTTGACACGTGGCAAAACTGTGAAGTGACACGTGTCAAAAAGAAAAAAAATTCAAAAAAAATTCAAAAAAAATCAAAAAATTAAAAAAAAATTAAAAAAATTAAAAAAAACCAGAGATTGACATGTGTCGTTGACTTTAACACCGTCTTGTCAAAGTTAACGGTGAGGACCAAATTGAGTCATTTTTAAGAAAATGAGGACCAAATTGAGACAACAAAAAACGTGAGGACCAAAATAAAATTTCATGATAAATAAAGAGACCAAAAGTGTAATTTAACCTAAATCTTATCATAACACACACAAAAAAATAATAACAAATAAATTTATTTTAAGTGAATTTAAGGAAGTATATTTTTAAGTATACCTTAACTTTATAAGATTTGGTATAGAATAAAGTTTTTACTTACAAAATGCAAAACATAACAGATCCAATAAATAATAAATCTTGTTAATATATATTTTATATAATTTTAATTTTAAAATATAATAAATAATAAATCTCGTTAATATATATTTTAGATAATTTTGATATCAAAAATAAATTTTAAGTCTAACCTAATTCTTATAAAATTAATTTATAAAATAAAGTTTGTAGTTATGTTAATAAATTTATGTTATCTTTAACGGATGTGAGAGACTATTAATAGTTTTTTTCTTTTACATTATTATTATTTGAGGATGAAAATGTCTTCATTTATTGAGCCAACTAATGTTCTTATCCAACTCTTTTAAAATATGAGTTTCACTAAACAAACAAAGACCAATCCTTGGTTATTGATTATATGGAGGACATCTAAGGTTTTGCTGTTTTTTGTCTTTGGCCTTGATAAACATATAGTTTGTTTGGTTGTTAATTTATACTAAGAAAAACAAAGAAAGCAATGAATATAGAATGGTAATTTGAAGAGTTGATTTGGGAGAGAATCTAAGGTCCATGTGTGGGTGGAGAAGTGGGGACTGATTGGTGTTCACGGACATCACTTTTGCAGAAACCACCACACATTGGCCTCTTCTGTGAGACTCTCATGTTTCCACATTGCATTTTCTGTCCTTATTTGGAAACATAACCTCTCAATTCAAACTTGTTTCAATCACAATCCCAACACAGTGTTGCAGATATTGACTTTTCAATCATTCCAATTCACTTCACGTAAGACAGGACGTCATCACAAATTTAAATTATTTTTCTCAACCAATATACAACTTTTCCAATTTCATCATTTCTATTGCATTAAAAATACAATAATAACCGCGATGTCAAAAAAATCTATATTCTTTGTATTGATTTTGAATGAGTTATATTTTATTAATTAATTTTTATTTTTATTTATTTTTTGTTGTTTTGGTATATCTAATAAATTATATATCGCTTAAGAGTCGAGATAAAATATATTTTATATATTTTTGTCTCTCTCCATCTTTTGAGACGTCTTTTAAGAATAAAATTGTAATAGAATTTCACTTTTAAAACAGACAATACCTCAAAAATGAAATCATTGTCCCATCTCTAATCATGATTTTCTTTTCATTTAACAATCTTAAAACACTTTCATGATTCTCACTGTACTAAATCAAGTTCATGTACTAAAATTCTATCAAGAAATGAAAATGTTCTGAGTTGAAGTTTTTTTTAATTAATATTATTATCATTACAATTAATAATTTTTTTTAAGTATTATCTCTTCGAGGAACGATATATCACAATTTTATTTGTAAAGATATCTTAAGATTAATATAAAACTTTTTAGATGTAATAGAAATTTTCTCTTAGGTTTTGAGAAGTAGAACCCGAGACAGCAATTTGAAAAGCTATTCAAATCGTGAATTGTAATCAAGCTAGCCATGGAAAAATAAGTGAGAAGTCATCACGTGTAATTTATAGTAATTAAAGGATAAATATTTGTTTAAAGTAAAAGGGTAAATTGTTTAGAAACATGGAAAACAAATTTATATTTTCTTACAATTATATAATATGAAGTATCCATCAATCTCTATAATAAATTTTGATTAATTAGTTCGTGGATTTTTTTTTCTCTAATTACAATTTTTAATGTGTTCATAAAATTTTAATTTGAGACTTTATTTAAATAAACCGAATTAAGTACTACTTAAACCAATATATAACTTATGCAGATGAAAATCAGTTTCATATACGGTAAATATATAATAAAAAAGTATTTTTCTTAATAGGGAAAATTGAATATAAATCTAATCAGTCCGAGCAAAATGGATTTATAATTCTTATCTTATCTAAGAAAAAAAGAAATCTCTATCTCTATCTGTATTGTTTTTTTCTTCTTTAAAAATAAGTGATGTTGCTTGACAATTTAAAAATAATTTATTTTTATAAAAAATTAAAAATAATTCACGATAAAAATATATTATAATTATATATATATATATATCAAAGTTAAGTGAAAATAATGAAATTGTTTTATTGTGGTGCTAGAGAAGAGTTATTTCCTAATCAATCATAACCATGATTTTCTTAATCAATAGTAATAGTGTTCTTTTGACTAATGTCGAAGACACTTCTTTATTAAAACTAAAGGTAAAAATTATAATGATCAAAATTGTCCTCAGACCAACTACTTATTAGAAACAACATACAATTACAACATAATAGTGGAATGTTATGTCATTATAAGGAATGAGATATTAAAAAACATTGGGACAAAAGTCAGTATCGCAATTATAATAATTATAGATTATATTATTATAAAAATATAATTTTATTATCATTAACAATAATCACGTTTAATCAATAAAAAAGAGGATAGGACGGTTGTAATTATTTTTATAATAACTAATAATTAAAAAAAAGTGTGACTTGCCTTGCCTTAACAGTTAAATGATATAGAATATTGATAGTAATTCAAATTAAACAAAACATTATGATTTAATATGATAAGTATTTCTTTATCAATAAAATGCATAATACTAATGTTGTGTTTGTTTTATAGGATTGTGTGTTAGTGAAGATGGATTAAAAGGTGATTTGAATGTTTGTTTAAGTGAATATGAAAGTGAGGAAAATGATTATTTATAGGGTAAGGTGATTTTTTAACTGTGTATCGTTGGAATTGATTTGAGAGGATACTTTATGTAAATATCATTTTATCCTAAAAGAAAAAAAAAAGTCATGCTTTCACTTGGAATTGATCCACGGAAAATTCAAGGGAAGAGGGATCAAATTTATTCACTTGAAACCAATCCATGAGACCTTGGAGTGATAGAGGATCTACTTCTCACCTTTGGAGAACCAATCCATTGCACTTTGTGAGAGAGTGGATCCAATCATGCTTGCTTCAATCCACACATGGATTACTAAAAAAAATATTTTATAGATATCATTTTTTTAATCTTAATTTTACTAAGAATATTTTGGTAATTTTAATTTTATATCTATTAAAATATTATTTTAATATATTATGTCAGTCACAAATTTTACTTCCAAATTCATTTGTTATGAGTTCTAAATCTTTTTAAAAAATATACAATTCAATCTCAAATCTATTCTCCCAAATTCGCTTACTTAGGGAATACACCCTAATGCCAGGTTTCATTTAAATTAATAGAATGAAATAGAATACATAGAAAACCACCTTTTAAAAAGAAAAAAAGAGAAATAAAGCTAAAGTTTGAATTATCAAATAAAATACTTTCTAACATTGTACATTTTCGTCACAGTTTATCCAACTTTAATTTTTTTTTTTCTTTCTCACAATTAAGAAATATGAGAGGGATTAAAAATAGTCAAATTTTTATAATTATCAAATGGCAATTTTATCCATAATTTTATTGTTTTTAAGCACTCTAGGCACCCCCTATTGCTTCAACACGTTTCTGTGCGTTTATTTTTTTGTCCATGAAATCCTCGTTCAAATGTGGCAGCTATACACTTACGTCTAATCTAAAGCTAAAATATGGGATTTGGTGTGATAAGATTATCATTCTCTCTTTATATTGTTTCACACCCACCACTACTGCTGCCATACACTATTTGGTGAAGTGCTTTATCATACACCAATAATTTTGATTAGGTATAGCAAATTATTGCTTCTTCTTTACGTTATGGTAATATCATTTTTTTTTAAATAAATATAGCACAATATTTTCTTCACAATATTTTTGTATATGATAAATTCCACTCTTCCTTCACCCTTCATACTGTTCATTTTTCATTTTATATTCTTTGGGTTGTCCTATTCTGCCATTAGCTACAGATCTGGGAATATGCATTCATTTTCCGTGATTGGTCTGAACAAATGTCACTCTCAAATATATATATATATATATATATATATATATATATATATATAACACTAAAAATGTTCATAAAAACCATTATAATGTTAATATTTTTGTTAAGAACATAAATTGATATAATAAAGAAGACAATTGATGAAAATAACAAGCATAAATGATATAATTATGATAGTAGTAATGTTGTGAAATAAATAATAACAACAATAATAATCATAACAACCTTGATAATATTAATAGTTGTGTTAGTGATATAGTTCCAATACAGTTACGATAATAAAGACAATGAATATAAGAATAATAATATCAATCATGAATGATATTTAATGATAAAAGCAATACAGTTCTAAAAATTGTAATGAATATGAGATAATAAAAGAAAAAAGTTTGTTACATCACCATGCTAACTTTTAGCTCAATCATTTCTTCAAATTAAAAATTATACTATTTAAAATAGAACAATTAGTAAAATTAAAAGAAAAACTATACTAAGTGAAGATTATATACATTTTATCCTTGCAAGGGTTTCACTTATTTACACATGCATGATCCATGAATGCATAAAAATTGAAAACAAGCTGTGTTTACTAAACTAAAAAAGAAAAGTGTTATAGATTGGTCGTTTTCTACATTTTAGATTATTTTAGACAAAACCGTCGAATCAACTTTTATATATATCTAAAATAACATTAAACTAAGGTTAAATTATGATCTAGTCCTCGTTTTCTTAATTTTTCTTTTACTTTTTAGATGACTTCACTGTGATGTTATTACTTCTCATTATTTTTTTTTAATATTCTATGTATTATTTTTTTTTAATATTCTATGTATCGGATATTAAACTAAGGATGACAAAATGTGTCATCTTGCGTTTTAGCCAGCAAAGTGTATGTCAGGTTGGTCCGTCCCGTAATTTAATATCGAATTCAATTTTCTGGCCCGCCTTGTCCCGTCTCGCGGGTTGGTACGCAGATCCGCGGACTGACCTGCATTTGTGATAAGCAAAATATTTATTTTTTGTTGAGCAAAATAAAAACTTTTTTTTTCATAATAATTGATATTCATTTTTTATTAAAATAATTTCAATTAGTTTACCTAAACAAAAGACAAAAAAAAAATAACAATAAAGATTATAGCTAAAGTACAATCGCAACATGTCATCTTACAAGACATGTACCTAAAAATGCATAGAAGGATATTCTATATTCAATAATTAAAATCATTATCTTATATACAATGATTATACATAAACATAAACATAAACATAATAATAATAATAAAAGAAACTTAAAAAAAAGGTGATGATTGATGTGAAAACTAAAAAAATAAGAACATATAATTTTGTAAGCGAACCAACAGGTTAGACTGCCGCACTCCGCCTTTAGCCCACGCGAGCTACAAATCTATGCGGGACGGGCCATTGTGGGCCAGCAGTTTCAACATTCCAGCCTGTCCCGCATTTTTTTGTGCGAACCTACGGGTTAGCCCGCCTGACCCACCCCAAATTGTCATCCCCGTATTTAACTAACAATCTTTTCCTTACTTTTTTTTTCCTTTTAACCATTAAATCAACTTAGTACTTCTAAAAATTAAAGGTAAGTAATTTAAAAGTTATCCCATCTAGAAATGAAAAATAAAATTACAAACTGAATTCAATATATCCAAATCGATTTCCAATATGCCACTTAATATCTTTAAGCAAGAACTTCTTTTACAAATAATAGCAAAAAAAAAGTACAAAATTTTATATCTATTGTTTGCCTTCAAACAAGAATAAAAGATAAAAACCATCAAAACTAACACCTATATATAGCAAAGCCGATACACCAAGCTAAAGAAACTTACCATAATATAATTAATTAGAATACTTTTGAACATAAGTCTATTCATACTTCTTACTAGAACACAAAGAAAAAGTATATTAAATTTTTATCTACCCGTTAGGAATTCAAATTACTAAGACACGTCAAAACAACTCAAATTGCAAAGAAAAATAAAAAAAGGCAAGTATTTGTCAGTTCTTTAATATTAGGTATGAGTGTGCTTATTCTGTTTATGTGTATTGTATTATTACTTTTTAAAAACTTTTAAAATTATGTTTATATTAACATTGTTTATTATTATGTCTAATTTTATATATTTTTACCGTATTTTGAATTCAAATTTTTAGAATTAATAATAAAAAATATTTTGAAATATTTTCAGGTTTTTTATTTCACTCGAGTTAGTTAAAATCATCACAAGATAATAATTAAATAATTATTCACTTTTGAGATAATAAATTGATCAGGTAGTATTTAATGAGTTAATAAGAAATTTGATTAGTGTGATATAATAATTTTTCTAAACTAATAACTTAAAAGTATCAAAATATTTAAATGAAACATAACTAAATGTTAAGTATTATGAATTAATGATTGTCATTGATTTCATACATTTACTCGTATGATTGATACTCGTATGATTCATTAATTATTCTTTATGTCTTTATGTAAATATTTGTATTAATTAAGTTGATTTGTTTCCTTTATAGATTACATGTTGTATCTATAAACTCTTCCTATCAATAATAATAGACAGAAATTGCTCCTTATTCTCTCATTCTATATTCTTCCTTCTATTTCTATTTTTTTCTCTTTTCTCTATTATGTGCTTTATTTTATAACACGTTATCAACACGATGCTTCAACAAACTGAGAGTTAGCGAAAGTTTTTTTTTCTCTCGAAGGACAATGTTTTGCGTGTCTCAATCCAGGCTCTTTCTAATCTTTTCTTCATTTACAATTTTATCTTATATTCTTATTATTGGGATAAGAATTCTTTGACTTTATCGATTTTCTTCTTCGTCTTATTTTTTTTTTTTTATTATGATGGTGACTATATTATCATTATTATTTTATGTGCTAGTTCTAAACACGCGAAACGTTGCAAAATTTGATTTGTGACCCTTGATATTACAAGGAAGAATTACTTGTATTGGATATTAAATGTTAAAATACATTTAGATGCAATGAGACTTGGTGATACCACTACATAAAGAAATAAAGCATCTCAGCAATTAATTTGTTCGTGCGAGAACAATATTGTGAACAAAGATTTCACAAATATTATGAATTTATTTCATGCATTTGTATGACTGAACAAAGCAATGAAACTTTTGATGAAAAATCATGAGATTCGCCTAAAGTGATGAGATTCGCCTAAAGTGGCTCTGCTCCATTCCTAGAAGTGAATGCAACAATAAATATTATGAATTAATTTCATATTTCATGCCTTTGGATGGCTGAACAAAGCAATGAGCTTTTGATAGAAAATCATGAAACATGTCTGATTGGTTTTGCTCCATTCCCATAAGTGAATGCAACAACATTTGATTTATATTTTCATGATCGTGATCGTGATATTGATTATGAACATGGTTATAAAAAAAATATCCAAAGACACATTTTGTCACCAGAAGTGGTACAATAATGTGAAAAAGGGAAAAGGAAGATGTGAAAATATTGACAAAAAGTTGAAAGTATATATTACCATTACAGTGGTAAAGGCCATTTGAGTTGTACTTATTGTACACCAAAACATAGAAACACATTTTGCTTATGAAGATGGTGATTCTGATTATGGTCATATGGATGTTACTCATCTTGATATTATTATTTTCTTTGCTAAAGCAAATGGAAACATTGATCACCTCATTGATTATGAGAGTGTTAAAAAAATCATATTGATATTTACGTTTATATGAAGAACGAATGTTGACACTAGTATCAAAGGTTGTGTCTTATGGATAGTGCAACAACTTATACAATTCTCAAGAGTAATAAATTTTTCTCTTGATTGATAGTGTTAGACATTAATGTTAGTATTATTTATAGTACTACAAATATATTTGAAGGCTCTAGAAGAGCTATAATACTTCTATCAAGAAGTTGAATAGAAACTTATTAAGTTTCAAGGATATTTGTCTAAATGGATATTTATTGAGACAAACAATAAAAAAGATATAAAATATCTTTATATCTCTACGATTGAGTTGAAAAAAATCTATATTGGAGAAATTATCAACATTCTCTTATGGTTTGTTAATTCCAAAGACACGCTTGAAGCGTGGTAGGCCTATTGGTTCCAAAGATAAAAACTCTTGAATGAGAAAGGGAGCTAAAATGCAAAATGACCTAATCGAAAAGGTTGAAATCTCAAAAGATTCATTTGACATAATTAATGGTTCGGTTCCAGAAGAAGCTCAAGTACCTGAAATTGTTGAAAATGAAGTTAACATTGACGAAACTTTTACTTATAATATAGCAATGAATGCTATGAATGACAATAACGATCAATAAGCAATGATCATTGAAGATTGTCGGCAAAGAAAAGATTGGGCAAAATGAAAATATGCAAAGAAGCATAATTATATTTGCTTGCTAAACGAAAGGTTTTTGGACATATAGTTGCACACCTGAAGTTGTGAGACTCGTTGGGTACATATGGATTTTTGCGCAAAAATCAAATTAAGAATGATGAAATTGTTAGATACAAAGCACAATTGGTTGCTCAAGGTTGTTCACAAAACCTTGTATTGATTTGTGAAAAAAACATATTCACTAGTATTAAATGCAACCACATTGCAATATTCAATTATCCTAGTTGCACAACAAGGTTTGCATTTACATCTAATGGATGATGTTACAACTTATTTGTACGGTTCTTTTGAGAATGAGAATCATATTTATATGAAAATCCCTAAGGATTTTATTTGCTCAACAAGACCAATTCTAAAGAGGGTTATTCAATAAAATTGAACATGCTCTTTTATTGATTAAAGCAATCAGAACGTGTGTGACATAACCGTCTTATTGAGTACTTATTAAAATAAGGATATAGAAATGATCCTAATTGTTCTTGTATTTATATGAAAAGATCCAAAAATGAATTTGCCATAATTATTGTTTATGTAGATGACATAAACATCGTTGGAACTCCTAATGAGCTCACAAAGGCAATTGATTACTCAAAGAAATAATTTGAGATGAATGATCTTTGAAGGGCAAAGTCTTATTTGAAATTAGAAATTGAGTATTTAAATAAAGGTGTTTTTATACGTCAAGAAGCTTATATAATTAAGGTGCTTAAAATGTTCTAAATGGACAAGTCATGTCCATTATGCACTCCAATAGTTGTGAGGTTGTTAGATGTTGATAAAGTCTCTTCTTAGAACTCAAGAAAATGATGAAGATCTTCTTGGCCTAGAAGCACCATATCTTATTGTCATAGAAACACTAATGTATCTTGTTAATTATACTCTATCTAATATTGCATTTGCTGTAAATTTGTTAAGCAAAATATAGTTCTTCAACTACAAAAAGAAAATGGTTTGGAGTAAAACATATACTTCTTTACTTTAAGGGTACTATGAATATGAGCTTATTCCATCCAAATTATTCAGATTCAGACAAATGGGTTATGTATATACATGTTATTTTACATATTCTCACAATGTCATAATGGTTGATCATAAACAAGATGTTTGTTCACATATGGTAGCACAATGGTTTCATGAAGGTATATGAAACAAATCATAGTAGCAACATTGTCTAATCATACAGAATTACGAGGAAAGTTGTGAATATGTTTGGCTAAGGTCTATAATTCAACATGTGCAAGAAACTTGTGCCTATCCCCGACAAAGATGGAATCAACAATCATATATGAAGACAATAGTGTATTGTTCAATTGAAAGAACGATATAGATATCCAAAAATTCATTCATGTGAAAATATGGCAAGTCTATTTATGAAGTTTTTGCCAAGAAGAACTTTTGAGCAAATGATTCACAAGTTCGGACTCTGTCACCTTAATGATGTAAGTTTACATGAGGGAGAGAAATAGAATATGTGATGAACAATATTGTATTAAAGAATACAAAATGTTGTACTCTTTTTCCTTCATTAGGTTTTTATCCCAAAGGGTCTTTCCTGATAAGGTTTTAATAAGGTACATTCTTTTATCAATGGACACACACTCAATGGGGAGTGTTATGAATTAATTATTGTCCATTAATTTGATACATTTACTCATATGATTGATACTCATATGATTCATTATTATCTTTACGTAAATATTTGTATTAAATTAAGTTGATTTGTTTCTTTTATGGATTACATGTTGTATCTATAAATAAAACTCTTCCTATCAATAATAATAGAGAGAAATTGCTCTCTATTCTCTCATTCTATATTCTTCCTTTTATTGTCTATTCTTCTCTCTTCTCTCTATTACACGCTTTATTTTATAACATTAAGAAAGTTTTAAACATCTACTTTTTTATTAAATAATTTGTTTAGTTAAAAACTGAGTATTCCATTATAAAATAAAAGTTGATTATTTATATTTACCTATGTCCATAATTTTGTAAGAGAATTTAAAGAAAAAATAATTTAAGAAAATATAAATTGAGTTAAAATAAATTTTAAAATAAAATAAAAAATATTATAAAATCTTAATAAATGAAAAATATATAATTTAAAACAAAAATAAAATAAAATAAATTTATTCACAAATATCAAAATCCTAATTAATTAATTTTACTGAATTTATTATTTTAATATGTTTTGTTTCAATTATTTATTCTATTATAATGAAAAACAAAAACATCAATAAAATATTACGCTGGATCATACCTTTACATTTTTTTTTAACATAACCAATTAGATATAAAAATAGAATAAAATATTCACTACACATAATTTTGTATAAACTGTGATCACCTATAAATTTATATGCAAATCTTTAAAGTCCATAAAATGTTCTTTTGTTTACTTTTTCATTTGTGGTATTTTCTTTGGGGTTTTATAGCTCCGATCCTAGGTTTCCACTTCCTGAAGCAAACTATGTGCTAGAATTTAATATCAGAAAGTTACATGGCGCAACAAGCATAACTTGAAAATGGGTCAGAAACATTTTGTGCAATAATAAATTACAAGTGGTGAGGGAATATCACAGTACTTTTGGCGTATCCAAATACATAATTCACCCAAACATTTTTGGTAAAGTAATCTTAAGATAAAATAGAGAGAAATGTAGTTTATATTGATAGGACCCCACGAGAGTGAAGTGTTCATCTTTCACAAATCTATATATAGAGAGACAGAAGAGAAGACAAGACCCACATGACTGGGTACACTACAATACACAGTGAGTAACTGGAGTGAAGTGAGAAGAAGAAAAAATGGAGATAGAGAAGAGCGCCAAGAACAGTGAGGAAATCGGTGCTCAGAAAGAAGCCAAGACTACCCAACATCGACGAGGAGGCATCAGAACGTTACCTTTCATCCTTGGTCAGTTCCACTTCTTCTTTCTCCTTCATTTTTTTCTGTCTTTTTTTTTTACTGTTAGTTTTGACATTACACCTTCTTTCACTAACATTTTTCATATTTATCCTTTTTTTTCTTTTAAAAATATAAAATTTATATTTTGTTAAAATTATTTTACTTTTATAAAAATTACTAATTAGTCATCAAATGGTTTTACCTTTTCTTAACTTTCGGTTTTCATGAATTTGTTCAAACTCATTAACCAGAAAATATTATTAATTTTTTACAAAATAAAAAAAAAAAGAGTAATGTGGTTAATTTCTTCTTTTCATTATCATTATTTTCTTGATATAATAATTCTTACAAATAGCTCAGTTTTGGTGGTTAGACGAAAAAAAATGAGCAGCGACGGTCGAGTTTAAACGTAGGAGAATTTCTATTCAAATAATTTTTTTTTTCATATACCTTTCATTTCTTTTAAACTAGAGTGTGTCGAGTATTGTTAACTTAATTTTATAATAACAAAATATATATATATATATATATATATATATATATATATATATATATAAATAGAGAGAGAGGAAGAAAGAGTAGTTTTCACTTAATTAATCAGAGAAAGATTTTTATTTTCCTTTGAAATACTCAAGCACTTTTACTGAACCCACGGAACCAAACGGTTTTCACGTGCACTAGAACAGAAAATTTGGGTTTTTTTTTATAGAAAAATTAACCTCGACTTATACTAGTTGTTTTGAAATTTACAATATATATTTTTAATTTCAATTAAAAATAGCTTAATTTAATTTTTTTATTTAAATCCTAACGTGTTTAATACAATATAATTGAGAGGCAGACACTTTTTAACTTATTCACGATTTAAGCTTTGATGTTATACTATTATATTTTAGGTAAATTTTAATTTATTTATTTGATGATATTAAGGGTTTTAGTAGACCCGAGATGTTCCTTTGTTAAAGATAATGATTAATATTTCAGAATATTAAAGTTTATTACCAACTACAACAGTGATTCATGATATTAAATCGTTTAATGCTTTGTATGATCTTTTTTTATATTCTTAAAATTATTAAAATCTAATTTTCTTAATCTACAGTTAGAATATCTGGAGTAGTGATCTTATAAATAGCATACTGAAATTCTTATTTCATTCTAAATGAAATTAGCTATATTATATTATATTTAAGTAATTTATACTAAATATTTACATTTTTTTAATATATTGTTATAAATACTTATATTTTTCTAATAAACACTGTTTCTGGTAAAAAATAATGTTATTAAAATTTTAGAAACTTTTGTTATTACTTAAATTAATTCTACCACAGTTTTTTATAAGATAAACACGGACTAAACATTCTTTGCTCGAAATCATCTTACATAATTAATTAATTCATATGTATTCACTCGAGGGCAATTTTATAAAATATATTTAATGTTATAAAAATGAGCAAGACACATCTTTCAAAGACTTCTTATAAGAACGGTCAAAAGTTGTATCATGAAATATTTAATTACAAGGGTTTAAAAGAAAACAATTTTTTTAAGAATATGAAGTTGTTTTCCCGATTAGGCTAATTTGTCTAAAAATTTGTATTAATTTAGAAAAGAAATTATTTTCTCGACATCATTAATTATCTCATATATCATTTTACCGCGATGACTTGTGCAATTAGTAATTTTGTAAAAAATATATATATATATATAAAAAATAGTTTTTAAACTAAAAACCAGATGAAAAATATATTGATATAGTAAACACTTGAACAAGTAAGTTTTCATCTTTCTTTAGCATTTGAAGCATCTTTCTTCTTTAACTTTTCATGAAGAGACTTATTAATAGCAAAGTTTGAACTAATAAACAACACATTTACTTCTTTTTTCGGGTAAAGCTAGACTTATTAAACACCTCTTGAAGATCATACTTTCAGAAGCTAACAAGTGAAAAGAAAAAAGCAAAAAAACTATGGTGCAGTGTCCAAAACCCAAATATTCTTAACACAAATTTGATACGAATGATGCAGCAAACGAAGTGTGTGACAGATTTGCAAGTGCTGGTTTTCATGGTAACCTGATAAGTTACTTGACCCAAGAGCTGAACATGCCATTGGTGGCTGCCTCAAACACTTTGACAAACTTTGGTGGAACATCTAGCTTCACCCCTCTCATTGGTGCCATTATAGCAGATTCCTTTGCTGGACGCTTTTGGACCATTACTGTTGCTTCTCTCATTTATGAACTGGTTTCTTACCCTTTCCTTTCCCCTATAATCTAATCTTAATCAACTCTCATTTCATTACTCTACTCCTAACCTAATTCAAAAAAATATCAAACACTTATTTCAAACTCTCAAACTTGAAAGTCACAACACTTTCAAGATTCAAACAACTGATTTCAATTATCAGCATCTTTCATTTGAGTACACCCTGAACTATTGTTCTTGCTACAGGGATTGCTCAGCATCACTGTATCAGCTATACTGCCACATTTTCGACCTCCACCATGTCCTACACAAGTGAACTGCCAAGAAGCCACATCCTCGCAGCTATGGATACTCTACATCTCTCTCCTCCTCACATCTGTTGGATCAGGTGGCATCAGACCCTGTGTTGTTCCCTTTTCAGCAGACCAGTTCGACATGACCAAAACCGGTGTTGCATCAAGGAAATGGAACCTCTTCAACTGGTACTTTTTCAGCATGGGATTTGCTTCTCTAAGTGCCTTGACAATTGTGGTTTACATTCAAGACAACATGGGATGGGGTTGGGGCCTTGGAATTCCAAGCATTGCTATGATGATCTCCATCATTGCCTTTGTGTTGGGTTCACCACTCTATAAGACCGTCAAACCAGAAGGAAGCCCTTTGGTTCGTTTGGCCCAGGTAATCGCAGCAGCTGTAAAGAAAAGGAACCAGACTTTACCAGAAGATCCCAAGTTTTTGTACCACAATTGGGAACTCGATGCTCCTATTGCTCTGGAAGGCATGCTTCTACACTCTGATCAATATAAGTGAGTCAGATACTTACCATTCTTTACTCAAACCAAATCCTTAAAAAAACATGAATAATAATGATGTCGTGTTGGCTATTCTTGGATTTGCAGATGGTTGGACAAGGCTGCAATTGTTACAGAGGAAGAAGCCAGAGATTCATCTGCAACACCAGACTTATGGAAGTTGGTCACTGTCCACAGAGTTGAGGAGCTAAAATCTATCATCAGAATGCTTCCAATATGGGCATCTGGAATTCTGCTGATAACTTCTTCATCACATCTTCACAGCTTTGTGATCCTACAAGCTCGTTCAATGGACCGCCACCTCTCTCCCTCTTTCGAAATCTCACCGGCCAGTATGTCCATTTTCAGTGTGCTGACCATGATGTCGGGAGTTGTTTTATACGAACGTGTTTTTGTCCCCTTTGCCCGTAGGTTCACAGGGAATCCTTCTGGAATCACTAGCCTACAAAGAATGGGAATAGGCTTCGTCATCAACATCATAGCCACTGTGGTTGCAGCTCTGATTGAAATGAAAAGGAAATCAGCTGCTGCTAAATTTAACCTCTTGGATGATCCAAAAGCCATTATTCCTATAAGTGTGTTCTGGTTGGTACCTCAGTATTTTCTTCATGGGGTGGCTGAAATTTTCATGTCTGTGGGGCATTTAGAATTTCTGTTTGAGCAGTCACCTGAAAGCATGCGTAGCAGTGCTACAGCACTGTACTGCATAACCACAGCCATTGGGAACTACTTAGGCACATTGCTGGTTTCATTGGTGCATAAGTATACTGGCAATGAGAGGAACTGGCTTCCGGATAGGAACCTTAACAGGGGTGGATTGGACTACTATTACTTTCTTGTTAGTGGGATTCAAGTTGTAAATCTTGTTTATTATTTGATATGTGCTAGGTTTTACACTTACAAGCCCGTGGAAGAAACTACAGAAAGGAACAAGGAAGAAGATTTGGAAGAAGCCAATGAACATGTATCATCGCACATTTTGAAAGATGGTGGGGAGGAAGAGAAGAGGGGAGTTACGAAAGATGAATGAATTGATAGGCTTGTTGATATTAGTTCTTAGTGTTGTTGAAGAACTCCATGTTCTTTTCCTCATCAAATGATGTAAGCGTAGACTGCAACATGTCTTGTGTTCTATGTTTTGTTCAACTTATCTAACTGAGCTACTGTTAATGATACTTTAACACATTTTACATTTATTTGATAACACGTTATAATGGTAAAATAGTTATAAAAAAAGTGAATTTTTATATTTCTAAGAGAAAAGAAAGCGAAAAATGGCGAGTATTATTACTATCAAATGAATGTAAAAGATATTTGTCTCTTAAACTCTATTTAAAAACGTTAACATAATATGATCTTATTACAATCTGTGTCATATGGCTCACTAAGGGCTCAATAAACAACCTCTTGAACATAAGGCTTTTACTTCCTCCACCCCCATAATTACTACCTTCACTTACATGAGTTTTAAATAACGATTCTACCCTTCATGATATATTGGATTACCTATTCCAGAGTTTTGCAAAACAATATTTTCAAAATCAGGTTTCCAAAACAATAAACTTTTCGAAATATATGAGATACTTTTGAGAATAAGTTTTTCCAAATAAGTTTTTTAGAATATGAGATACTTTTCACAATTGAATTTTCAGAACAAGTTTTTTTTTGAAACATATAAGATATTTTTCAAAACGCGATTTCTAGAACAAGTCGCGTTGTGTAGAGGTGCAAGTAGTATCATGGAGGTGCAGGAAGCAAAAGCATGAACCTAATTCACAAAGGTCTCTATTAGAAAAACTTGGAGATTTATTTTGGAATTTTTTTTTCTGAGAAATACTTATAAATTTTTTCCTATGAATAATAATTTACAAGAAATTATCACCAATATTTTTAACAATTTTTTTTTACCAAATTCTTGACAATTTTATTACACCTCTACTTATTATTTATTTATTTATTACCGTTTGCAAATTAATTAAAGCAAGAAAAATTGCATGTTTTAAAAAAAATTTCATGCCAATTTCTGTTCAATGTTAAAATCCAAGGCCCTGCTTGAATATTGGATGCTTAGCTATGAAGTGTGATTGTTAGTTGAGTTTGAATGAGAAGGTATTTTGCTATAAATTCAAAATAACCTTTATGTTCATCGTTTGAGTGTTGCTATGGAACTCAAACGAGGATAAAAAGTATGTTCAAAGAGTGTTGAACTAACATTCGTGGTGACATTCATCAATTATCAATTATGTGAAAATGGTACTTAAGCGATCTTTTTCACTGATGAGTTGTTCCCCGAACTTATTCGTTTGTTTTGGTTTTCAAGTAATGTCGACTCTGAACTTTTTTCTTTTTTTATTTGTTTAATTTTCTCCAAAATATAATATAAAATGTATTAATATATTAATTTACGATTTAGTTTTTAGTGAGAATTTATTTCATTTAAATGTCAATTTTGGTCATTCAACGATAATTCTTAGCCAATTATCATTAGAGAGTTTAATTTAATTACATAATTGTCACCATGTTTTATTAAAATGATTCTTGAATAACCATTATGGAAATATATTTATTTTCATATTTTGAATAGACCATTTAAAAAAATCTACTAGTAAATATTATAATTGTTGAACTATTTAAGGAAAACACATCAAAGAAGAATAAAAGATGAAAGGTATGCAATGAAATTGATGAGAAGCAAAACAAAACAACCAAAAATATCAAAATATGCAACGAAAAGAATTTTTTCAAACTTACAAGAATCTATAAAAAACAATAATAATTAAAAATGACAACAATAGAACACTAATACTTTTAATGTGTGAAAATCCTCTTAATATGAAAAGTAAAAATCCACAAACACAACACAAGTGAGTCAATCAAGTTCTATAAGATCAAATATGGTTATAAAAGAGTTAAATAAAAAAGCACAAACAATTATCTATAATTAGCCAATACATCAAAACAATAATACTCTCAAATATGAATAATCAAAAAAGAGAAATCGAAAATAGAGTCATAGTGCGAAACTGATTTCTCTAATCACAAACCTTCAATTCACAATCCAAGTGTCAAGATGGAGAATCATGTGCTACAAACCTTATGTTAAAGTTTCAGCCTGCTCCAATGATACACGAAGCAAGAATCATAATTTTTCTCGGGTGGCTCGGTGAATATGCTTGGTAGTACCTTAGTCATCATATCAACATTCTTGTCATCTATATGAATTTTATCCAACTCTAACAACTTAACATCCAAAGTATCATGTAACCTCACAACAACTTATTCAGACATAGAATACCCGTTTCCAACAAATTAATTTTAAAGTATAGTTCAAATAAAATTGTATATTAAAGAAAAAAAATTAAATCAAGTTCATCAATAATTATTAAAGGCACAAATAATCGCAAATTAGATACAATGATATTCATACTTATCTCATTAGCAAGAGAATAATTAAATACCCGCTACATGTACATATTAAATAAAGATATCCATTATAAATTTTACTTATGGATATTTGAATACAATTTTTTTTATCTTTAATACATATTATCATCTTTGTAGACAACAATAATCATATCATATAATCAAATTATAAATAAAAAAGTTTAATCTCTCAGAAGGTCTTCGTTTTCTTTCAAAAATCTCAATTGGATCATCAAATTTTAAGAATTGAGTCCTATTTTTTAAAATTTGTTTTGATTTGGTTATTTCTGTTCGGGCACCACTAACGACGTTAACTGTGTATCACGTATTAACACGTGATTTATTTATTTTTTTACTTTTTTTTCTTAAAAAAATAATTGACACGTGTCAAATTAGAATTCTGCAACATGTCAACTTGTAGTTTTTTTTATACTTTTTTTAATTTTTTAATTTTTGATTTTTTTAATTTATTTTTAAAAAAAAAAAAACTGCGACATATCTTGATTTAGTCTTAATTTTTTGTTTAAACCGGAGTAATTTCATCCCTTCCAAATTAAGACCAAATTTAACTTTTATATAAATATTATAATGATATTTTTAAATTTTAACCAAATTAAATTTATTTAAATTTAATTTTGCATTGAACTTTATTTAAAATTGATTTAATAATTTTTAGAAAACTTTATAAATTCAAATGTAAAATTTTAAAACAATTACAAATTTCACATGTAAAATTTAAGTGTTTGTAATTGTTATAAAATTGTTCAAAAATTTTACATTTAAATTTATAAAGTTGTCTAGAAATTATTAAAACAAATTTTAAATAAAGTTCAATGCAAAATTTAAATTTAAATAAACTTAATTTGGTTAAAAAAAATTATAATAAAAATATCATTATAATATTTATATAAAAGTAAACTTTGTCTCAAGTTAGAATGGTGAGATTACTCCGGTTTAAAAAAAAATAGGACTAAATTGAGACAAAATAACAAATATAATACAAACATCAAATTAAATTTTTTCATATAAACAATTTATCCGTGACGTAACCATATTTTAACATTTGACAATTTATTTTTAAATTAAAAAAAATATTTTTTTTAAAAAAGATCAACAAACTCACAGTTGACCAAACTTAATTTGACACATGTAAGTTATTTTTTAAGAAAAAAAAGTTAAAAATTAAAATTGAAAACCACGAGGTGACCAAATTAAAAAGAAATACGATGCAAAAGGAAATTAGAACTAAAATTAATATGAATAACATAAATCAAAATTAAGATTTTTTGCATAAATAATTGACACGTGACATTATCATAATTTGACAATTTTATTTTTTTTTCAAATTAAAAAAATTAAAAATTTAAAAATTTAAAAATTTGAAAAAGATAAAAAAAACCGCAGATGACAAAACTTTAATTTGACACATTTTATAAAAAATTAAAAATTAAAAACAAATAAAAAAAAAGAATATAATTAAATAAACCACGATACATACCATACACATTTATCATTAGGACATGTGCTTTAATGAAAACTAGTGCTATAATCGGGCGTACACACGGGGTGTATTTTTTTCTTTTTCTTTTAATTTTATATTTGTAAAATAAAAAAATATTATTTATATTCAAAGTAAATAATTATTTTATATATATTATTATACAATATTATTGTTTACACGAATAATAATAATAATGAATATTAGAGTTATATATTATTAGAATTATGATGGATAAATGTTACTTTAATATTTGTCGTTATAATTTTTAATAAAGTAATTTAAAATTGATTACAAATCACTTTAGATATTTTGTTAATTATTTGGAATAAAAATATATTATATTTTTTAATAAATTACTCTAAAATTTCTTACAAATAATAATAGATATTTTGTTAGATGGAATAATAAAATATTATGTTTTTTAATTGCTTACTAATAAATAAATTGGTTACAAATAATATTATTATTGTGATATTTATGTATTAAATGTCACATGATTATTGGTTATTATAATCTTTGGAGGGATATGATAATTAAAAGTTTAAATATAGTTGCAAAAGTGAGGAATTGTTTTTTTTTAATATATTGGAATACAAAATTACAAACATTGAAAGTGATAGATGGAAAATGATGTTTTAATTGGAAAAAAAACTGTTTGGGGGATTTGTTTGCATTCAAAGAAAAAGTTTAACCCTAGGTGAGAAAGGAAAAGACAACTTCATGATTGTATCAAAAAGATTGTGCACTAAATAATTACAAAATTCGTTACCTTGTTTTCATCCTGGAAAAATAAGTTTGTTTGTATATAATATGAAAATGCATTGGATCGAAAGCCGTTAATTCAATATTGATTTAATTATTGTTATATTTAAATATTATAATGATGTATAATTATATATAGTATCCAAATAAATAATTTGATAATATTTAGATGTACATTTATTTGTTTTAAATTATAAAATTGATTGATGGTAATTAAACCATATAAAAAGTTGAAGTGGAGTTTACACTTTTCAATATAAAATATAAACATAAGATATTTTAAAAATTCTTAACAATATGATAATGAGAAGAATAACGATCACAATAATGATAATGATAATTATTATAATACTAATACAAAATAATAGTAATATTATTAATAACATTAATATTAATAATAAAAGTAATAATAATACTGAATATTTATTAATACTAATATTAACATTGATAATAATAATAATAATTCAAATTATTTAAATAATAATAATATTATGGATTATGTGAAAAAGAATAACCGTATAAAAATAATTAAATAACTAATCACAAGTATTCTTAGTAATAAATAATATTTATTTCAGAATAATAATAATTTTTTTAATAATAATGTTAATAATAATACTAATGTAATACAAACTAATAATAAAAAGTAGTGGTTGGTATTGAAACATACTCATGTGTTTAGGGTTATTATTATTTTTTTAAATTATATTAAGAAAGTTAATATAATTATAAATAATATGATATTTTTTCTTACTAATATATAATTAAATAATTAATGTTAGTTGTGCGCACACTTACATGTATATAATTTGTAATTTAGTTATATGTCTTAACTTATGAAATTATTTTTAAAAGTATACTTTATATAACTATATAATATTTTATGATTAGATTAGATAAATTAAAGTTAACTCCTTTATATTTAAATCCTGTGCAAATGGTCATAAAAAAATTTCTCTGGTCAATTAACTAATGATATGTTGATTGTTATTATTTATAAATTAGAAATTTGAATATTAGTCTGAAAAATCAAAGATGATGAGTGATCTAAAAAGTATATATCAAGGATAATGCATAAACTTAAAAACGATGGAACTAGTTTCATAAAAATATTAATATATATATATATATATATATATATTATTGATAATATTGTTATTGTTATAAGTATTTTTTTAATTATAAAAAATGTTATTGTATTATATTTCATAATTTATGAGAAATTAGACATTAATATCCATGGAATTCACATTTCCATCTTATAACTTATCATGAAGGATAAAAAGTGAATTTATTATTTCGAAAAAAAACAAATTTAATATCTTAGTATTACAAAAGAATGTTTAGGGTTATAGTATGTTTTACAATAACAATATTTGGTTTTGGTTATAATATTTAAAGTGAATTGGTGATATGAAATTATAAAAAATGTGAAACTAAATATAAATTATTATAATATATATATATATATATATATATATATATATATATATATATATATATATATATATATATGATGTATTATGGATCCAAAACAATAATAATAATGCAAAATAACAATACTAAATATTCATTAATACTAATAATATTAATTAAAATAATAATAATAA
>Ga0214545_1005755_pt1 | contig 22117 bp, 9 predicted proteins | sample CNSS4metaG_FD_160064 | JGI IMG/M metagenome (GOLD analysis project Ga0214545, IMG submission 160064) | Root nodule microbial communities from cowpea collected in UCLA plant growth center, Los Angeles, California, USA - CNSS4 | ecosystem: Host-associated > Plants > Roots > Nodule | place: USA...
ATAATAATAGTTTGATATATATATATATATATATATATATATATATATATATATATATATATATATATATATATATATATATATATATATATATATATGTATATGTATGAATGTTCAGCCATAAGATTATACCATTAAATAAATTGTTGAAAAGTGCATGTAACTCTCACTTTTGTATTTTTGAAATGCATATATGCACTGAATGAAAATAAATTATAAATTAAAATAATAAAAAAGCTTACATTACGAAATAATGTAAAATATTAGTAGCGTGAAACTTTAAATGTGATTGAAAAATATTATTGATAATTAAAATAAAATTTAATTTATGGTTAAACTTGATAGTTACTATTTACAAGTTTTTATTGGAAAAATCTGTAGTTTATTTTTGACTGGAAAAATTATTGTATAATAGGTAAGTTTTATCCATTAAAATGATATATATAATTTTTTAATTTTTTAAATATTGAAAAATCTTGTAAATTAATTTAACTAACAACATATTATTTTAATAATATTTTCTATGTACATCGTTAAACTTAGGTTACACGAAGAGATTTTAGTATATGTTGAAATAATAATGAACACTAAAATTACCTTTAGTTACTCAAATAATTAAAGGGTGAATAAATTATTTGATTTAGCGAACGAGTATTTAAAAATTATTTCATTTTCTTTAATAGCAATGTGTATAGAATTGGAAGGGGTGCAAGATGTAAGTACATGTTTGAATAACAATTTAATTAATTGAATAATTTATTTTTTATATGTATATTGGAAAAGTATTTAAATAAATTTGAAACATTCAATATATTATTACATAAGGTACTTAAAAAAATGGTTTTGTCATTTTACGAATTAAGAAATTAAATTAAAATTAACTAAACAATTAGAAATAACATTATATATCTATTTATCTATTTTGACTTCAAGGAAATAAATTATTGAAGAATACACGGTTAATAAATATGTCCATTAAACCATGTGACATAATTTCAATTATATCTAATGCTCTCTATCAATTCTTAAATAAAATAAATAATTACAAGTATATATATAACTTTTGGTCATATATTATTTATATTTTTAAATGTGTATATATTGAAGTCGATTGGTGAAATAACAAATAAACGAAAGTTATGAAATTTTACTCTATTTAATGATGAGGATAATCAATATATAATGATTCTATAGATAAATTTTAATGTATCTGTGATGTTGAGAGGATTATTTGCACAAGTGAGACATTATTTAATGTGAAAGTTAGAGGAACAAATCTTGACTACCTATAATGACTAAATTTAAATATTACTTGAAGTCACATCATTATTTAAAAAGGTACATTCTGTGTTTAATTAATCTTAACAATATAATTTATGATTAACCTCACTAATTAATACTTACTTTTTCACTCTCACATAAAAAATATCTCTGTGTAAGCGTTTGTTGAGAGATCTCACCTGTGAATGATCACATGATTACATCATACATAGTTGTTAAAGTATTTAATTTGCTTTAATTAAGAAAATAATAACTAATTCCAATGATGGATTAACTAGATTTTTCAACCCTGTGTACCTCTAAAGAGGATCTCTCTATCTTTTTTATTTTATCTGTCTTTGTTTGTGATTTAAAAACTTACTCTTTGCTGTATATGTCTGATTAAAATGTGAATGTTATATTTAAGTAAAAAAAAAAATTAATTTTACTATTAATCTATAAGAATTGTCTGGTTAAAATCTTTTCACGTTCTCATTAACTAATACATATTAAGAACTACTTTTAGTCAAGTACATTTTTTAAAATATTTTAAATTTTCAAAGTTGTAATCTACTACAACACTAACTTAAATCTTGAATAAAAAAAAAAAAAAAACTCTGTTTTTAAGAAGATATTACTAACACACAGTTTTGAAACTAGTTTAATAAATCCAAAATTACGTACACTTCGATTTTTAATTAAAAGAAAACGAAAATATATAACAACTTCTTCTGGTGTGCGCGTAGCAGCGCGTGGTTGACGAATACTATGAACATTTGTGCAAGTTAGGTTACTACCATTCTTCCACTTAAAAATGGTTGCTTTGGTTTTTTTTTTTTTTTTTTTTTTTTTACTTTCCCTAATGAAGCAGTTAGAGAAAGACGCAAGTTTGAGTCTTGCAAAGAAAGAAGCAGATATATTTTTCAGAATTTACGGTGAAAAATGAAAAATTGAATTGATTATGAAAAGGGTTATTATTAGGGTGAAATACCCCTAGGTAGGAAGTGTAACTAAAATTGGATTGTGTAAATGATAAATAACCTAAAACAATGGTTGATGTGTTTGAGTTCAAAGTCTTGAATGAGCGCCATAAATTTGCTTATATTAGTAAAATGCACGAGGCGATGTGATTGAAAAGTTGTGGGGAGTGAAAGAGATGTGATACCATACTCTCTAACCAAGTCAAAATGTGTTATAGAATAGGTTACGGAAGCCATCGAGTTTAACTTTTAATCCCTAAAAATTTCCAATAGCTACCAAACAAGGCCTTCAATGTAGACGACCTAGAGTGTGACTAAACGGTCACCAAGTTATTAACCCTAGTGCTAATTACCCAATAATAATTGCTTTGATGATGGAAGCACAATAATAAAATAAAAATTAAGGGAAAAAATAAAGCATGATTAATACTAATAGTACCATTAAAGCAAGAAATAATGTAGGGAAGGAAGAAAAAGAAGGGCTAAAGCACTTTCATTGGTCCCATGCCATGTCCCCTCACTACCCCTTTGATGTGATCTCCAAATTTTTTTATATATCTAATGCTTTTTTTATAAAATTTTCTTCCACTGCTATATTGTATTGAGTGTGAGTGTGAGTGTGTGTGTATCTGTTTCTATTTGTCTTCTTTTCTCCCCCACCAAAATTTCCCTTTCACACTTCACAAAAACAAATACTAAATGATTTGTCAGTAGCAGGCATGTCCAGCAAGGGAAAGGAGGTAGCAGAAGGTTCATCAAGAGGTGCTGATGATCATCACCTTGATCATCACCATGATCATCACAATCAGCTGCAGCAGCAGCAGCAACAGCAGCAGCAACAGCAACAGTTACCACTGAGTCGCTACGAGTCTCAGAAGAGAAGGGATTGGAACACTTTTGGACAGTACTTGAGGAATCAGAGGCCTCCTGTGCCACTTTCTCAGTGTAGTTCAAGCCATGTTCTTGAGTTCCTTCGTTACTTGGATCAGTTTGGGAAAACCAAAGTGCACTTGCAAGGGTGCTTGTTTTTCGGGCAAAGTGAGCCACCAGGTCCCTGCACTTGCCCTCTCAGACAAGCTTGGGGAAGCCTTGATGCACTCATTGGAAGGTTGAGAGCTGCGTATGAAGAAAATGGAGGCCTTCCTGAGACCAATCCCTTCGCCAGTGGCGCCATAAGAGTCTACCTCAGAGAGGTCAGAGATTCTCAGGCTAAGGCTCGAGGAATCCCTTACAAGAAGAAAAAGAAGAAGAGGAACATTCTCAAACCCAACGGAGACACCTCCTCAAACTTGCCTTTGCAGTAATATTATATATAAGTTCTACATAATTACCCTTCATCAGGCCCATCTGGTAAATTTCCTTCCTCACTACTCTTTAATTTCTAGATTTTCTCTTTCTGTGCTCATCTTCACATGGACATTGTTATATGCACAGAAAGTACACAATTCAACAATTGGGTGCTATAGATTTTGCACAATAATACTAATAATATACTCTCTGTAGTTAATGTTTCCTGGTTGAATTTTCAAACTCCATCAATCATATATCCCATCGGCACACAGTTCTATTCAAAACGCATCTGCATTTCACTACATTAAACCCTAATTCAAAACCCTAAATTGTATGTATCTTGCATCTAGTTATACAAGTTATGAATTGTGTACTAATTTTGTTTCTTTTGAACATCGAAAGAGCATACAGTAGAATTAATGGGTAAATTAATGCACTCTCATCATCCATTGTCTCTTTGTCGCTCTCACATGCAACAAGACAATGCTGCCATAGTTTCTGCATTTCGTAATTATGTCTTTTTGTGCCTGTATATTATGATATAATTAATATATATTTACTTGTATACGAGTTTACTTTTCCGCACGATCTTACTTCCTTCCTTGATGGTACTCTCTTGTTGTGGCTTGTAACCACTGCAATGATATGAAATTTGAGAATTTAAAATTGGATTTGTTAAAAGATTGTCTTGATAACTGTATTGCATAGAAAAATATCTTGGGAAAAAAGGTTCAAGATCCATGGTTGTGGGAAAATTAGATGCTGTTTCTAGAGTCTTGTCTGCTCGTGGTTTATAAATTTCATTGGCGTACCAGCTAGAACCCAAAAATCGCTTGCCTTCGTAAAGTTTTGTCTTATTCTAACGAATTTTGTTTCTTCTTTTCTCATTTCCCATCATATGAATGTCCTTTTCTTTCGTGCTGTTATATGTATATGTGACATTCGTACATAAAAATCGCATCTTCTTTCCACTACCTGCTAACACTGCAAACTCATTTCACAATCACCATGGCCACACTCCATTTTCCTTCGTTTTTACATTTTTTTTCATCTTAAGGGAAATATATATTTATATACAGTTTTATCCCAAAAGGGTTGTTCACAACCACATTGTGTGACTGATCTATATACATATATGTCCATGTTGCATGAATTTAACTTCTGGGTTTCACTTTCCAATTGATTTCAGATCTCAAAGTTGTTTCAAAATCCTGAATCTGTTGCTAGGTCTTGGATATAACTTCAGCTGCAGTGTTGGAACATAATCGAGTATCTACATATCCCTGGTTCAAGAAGTGTATTTTGTTATTTTCGAATGCGAATTTAGAATGAAGTTGACGAAGAGTTTAACATTGGGGTGAATCCCTGTATTGTAATCACTTATATATTATATATATATATATATACACTATCAAGCATATATATATATTTATATATATAGTCATGAAAATAATCTTGAATTTTCTCTTAAGCAGTGTGTATGATATTACATGGTACTGGTATATCTTTTTGATTCTCCTGAGATAGATTTTGCTGGTGTTTAAAGTTTCGTTATATATTTATGCAAATAATAAGACGCTTATTTGAATAATTAAGAGACAGACCTGAAATAATTATTCAAATATTGATACTAATTAACTTTCTTCACAATCCATGAAGCATGGTATCCCCACAGATGTGTAAGATGATGTCCCACAATAGATGCATATAATGCAAGAGATGAAGTAAACCTTAAAAAACATTGGATACCTTGTTGGTCCTGTTCAGTTTAATTAATCAATATCTTTGACTTGATCCCTCCCTGTTTTTTCATTTACTTAACTAAATGATTAAGACAATTTCTTTCAATTACATAGATCGATTTGATGCTAGATACTGTCGTGCTCCTTATAGCTATATCAGGCATATTTCTGGGTACTTTTTTTTTCACCCGATGGAAGAAAAAAACATTCTATTATATATACGTTACAAAGACTGTTACCAATATCCCTTGAAAACATGTCCACTCAGGTTGCTATATACCTAGAGATTAGGCCTAAAGTATTGCCTACAAAACCTATGCATGTGTTCTATATAAATGGGATCTAGCCATGAAAAATTAAATATATGCATATGATTATTTATCAATCATGTAGTTTGTCCACTGAAATTTACTTTTTTTATATCTTTGAAATTGAAATATTGATGATAACATGTAGCTTTAATGGTGGGGAATCTGAGACATTAGGCTATAGCTCAATCCTTTAGCAATTTATAACTAGATAGTGAGTGAGTGTGTGTGACCAAATTATATAGTGTGTTTTTTGTTGCAATGCTATGAGAGAGCTTGCATATAGCATTGTGATGTGACTGTGATTGATTCTCTAGCCATCACATTTTGCCAAGGTTTGTTTTGTAATCTCTTGCTATTTATTTGTAAGCTTTGAGTGAGGTTTCTATTTATAGTAGACATTGTGAATTTCAAAATTCGCTTTTGCACTTAAATAAAAAAAAATGAAAGTGTAGAATATTGTTGTGTTTGTTGGATGAAGAGAAATTAAATTAGTAGTTAGGAGCAATTTGTTGATATAATGATAGAAAAATTGAGGAGGATATGATATGAATTTTGCAAATGAGAGTATAGTGAATTAGTTGTTGATGGGACCTTAAGCTTGGGTTTCTGTTGAAAGATCCGATCCATGATTTAATGCATTAATTGCAATTCTATTAATATTAAAGTAGGTCCATTAGGTGTTGTGGCGTTGTGGTGCGGCAATTTCGAAAAATGCAGTTAGAGTGGGTCCTAAAACCACAATATTTTGTTGATTAAAAAGCTTAGCCTATAGTAGCATAAAACAAATAAAAAAATATAGAAAAAACGTCCTTGGTTTATTGTGATGTTTTACTTTAAAAATATAGTTCTTTTATAGCAAATGCAAGAGACTTTGGGTATGTTTATATCGAAAATAGAAAGAAATAATGGTAGTTCTCATGACTAGGCGATGATGAAAATGGTGATCTAGCTGTCTACTAATGTAGTAATTTTTAATTAATATTCGTCCTACTTGTAGCTACGAGTATTACAAATCTGTTTATGGAAGAGAAGAGTTTTAGAGAAATCAGCTTCACCCCAATCAAGATTAATTTCAAATTACATTTATAGCTTCCTAGGGATAATCAAATGAGGTCATAAGTTTCAACATCTATCAACTCATTATTCATAAAATAATTACCTAAATTCATGCTACTATTTTGAAAATTTTAATTATAAAATTAACGATGTGAAGATTTTAGAAACTTTAATCAATAAGCTACAATTACCATGGTAATGGGACTTGAACCAAAAGAAAAATTCATGTTAGCTATGATCTTGAGAACTTGTGTGTAAATTACTCTAGAATTTAATTTGAGTTATGGAACATGTTATTGTAACTCGAGGACTAATAATATCGTTCTCCGATGCACATGTTCGATACAAATATCTCGTGTTTTCTGTTACAAGTGTGGGTTAACATTATCTCTTTCAAAACTCAAATTCCATCACGTACGTTTTTATATTTAAAAATTGTTCCGAGGAATTAAAAGAATAATATATATTTAATTCTTTTTTTAATTACGACTCTTAAATAATAAAACTATTACACGTACTAGAACAGTAACAAATTTAAGGAAAAGAAAAGAAAGAAAGAAACTCTTAATTTTCTTTTGTACATTTTATTTTTTGAAATTAAAAGAGTTTGATAATATTTATGATCCAAATAAATAAAATATTAGGACACAAATTTATCTTTCCTTTCCATTTGTTTTCTTCAAAATTTATCATTTTTCCAAACTTAAGTTTTAAAACAAGACATCAGAATTACTAGGAACTGTCACAGCTGCAAAATCACAACAACCAAGAACCCTAATTTCTGTTTTACAACTTTCACATTCTTGTTTTAATTTTTGTCTATAGAGACATGTATTTTATTAACTGCGACAAAACAACAATATATAAGTTCATCATGGTTTCACTGAATCGTTCTAAGAATTTTGTGATTCACCAGAAAATTGAATGCAAGTTAATTATATAGAATGATTTCTTGACGCTGATAAAGTCGAAACCCTAGAAATTATGAAGATGGTCTTTGGTTCATCATGGACAAGAAGTATTTGAACCACCCTGAAGTTTGATGAAATTCAGAAGATAGGCTCAAAACATAAATATATATGAAGAATGTAGTGTTTTACTTTGTTTTTGATTTCTCAATATCTTAACCTGTTTTTCACTATATTTTTCAAAACTACAGAGTAGAAACTAATTAACTGGGTTGAACTAGCTTAATTATAAAGAAAAAATCATGTGATATATAATAAATATCAAGGGGCATAGTATTTCTACGTTTATTTTCATAACTGTAAATACTTCACCTTCTTTGAGCTATGTTATTTTTCAAAAACATTTATGTAGTAATCATTATTTTCTGCATAAAAATATTTAAAAAAAAAAACCATTGTAATTATTTGCTAAAATAAAAGAAAAAAACAAATAAACCATTTTTATAAAAGTTTAAATATAATTAAGCACGATACATATGTTACCCTTTTATAAATATTCATGTTGTTTTTCATGAGTATATTTATTTAATATATCTTTTCAGTAGATACATGTGTCTTGTTCACTTAAAATCAGAAGAAAATGATATTAGAAAGAACCCTCTTTTTTACGCCATTTTAAGTTAAACTTAAAAACAAGCGAGTCTTGACTCGATAATATATGAAATTTAGTTTTTAAAGTTTAAACAAGTAATAGTTAGCTTTACCTCCATGTTGGTTTGGCAATGATATAATATGGACGAAATGATAAAAGAATTAATTTTTGAAATGGAAAATTATCTTTTTGCACAAAAATACTCAATAATATATAATAATTCAAGTGTCAGAGATAGATAAGTAATTGAAACAATGAGATGGTGTAATGAAAATTAGTGTGGAGAAGGGAATTTTCCATCACCTGATGTGAGGCTCGTGTCAATAATTAAAAATGTTAATTTTTTATCTTTAGGAGATTTTGGTAACATTAAAAAGAGGGGCCTCATACTTTTTAATATTGTTGTTACTAACACCTTGTGTGCACTATCTCTTCTATCTGTTGTTATTCTCTTGAGTTTTTTAGGCTGGCATTCATGATGCAAAAAAAATGAGGATATATTGTTGGTTGTTAGAAAAAAGTACTACTAAATTTAACATTGATGTGGATATTATTTAACTCTAAAGTTATTAGATTTTTTAATTAAAAGTAAAAATGAAACACATATAAAAATAAAATTAACTACGTTAAAATTATAGTATAATTTATAATATGAAAACTAATATTTATAAAGATCATTTTTATAAACAAATTAAAGAGCAACATACAGGGAATTATGAAGAGAAAATAAAACCCGTGAACAGTATGGGGCGCAAATGAATATCGAGGCTCCGAATTGGCCTTATTATTTTTCCCAGAAGGCCATTTCTTCCTGTACCCCCTTTTTCTTCCTGCACCCCATAACTTTTAATATACCCCTTTTACCCTCACTGATATTAAAAACTCTAATTCATTTTTCTCTCCATTCTTCCCCTTTCTTCTCCCCACCTCCGTACTGCACCAAATCTCCACTTCTCTCCTCTCGGGAACAACACATAACACACCTCTCTCATTCTCTCAAATATCGGTGCTCCTCCATCTGAAGTGCTCTATTGCACTTCCATTGAAAAAAAATTACAATTGAGTATCAGATTGAGTAATCTAGAATTCACTACCAGAATGTAGTACTAGATCCAAGAGTGTATTCTGAATTGTTCAATTTGATACGTATATGTGATTTTTAAATTGGCCAATCGAGAATACAGTACCAAATCTGGGAATACATTATGGATCGCTAATCTAAAATTCTATAATGACTTTTGGATTAAGCAATTTGAAATGCAATCTCATATCCGATTGGTCAATCTGGAAATGATTATAATAGTTTTCTTTCTTAATATGAATGACATTCATCTTCTGATGCCTATTAATGCTCATCACATAACCAAAACTCTTAAACATTTAAATCTCCTATGTTGAAAGATCGACTTCTCTTCGTGGGGTACTCTACTACATCCGACTTCATCCTTCACCCTTGTTGTACCAAGCTATTAATTGTCCTTAATGACGATGAGTTTAACCTGATGTCCACATTTCATCTTAGTCCTTCACACCCACAACAATTGAAGTAGTTGTGTTTTTAGACAGTCTGTGTGTGAGTGTGTATGTTGCAAAGTGGTGGTGGGTGTTTCTGAAATCATAAGTTGGTTAGAACACAATCAATATTTAGGAGAAAACTCTACAAAAGAAATAGAGACAATAATGTGTTATGATGTTAACCAATGCTTTTTGAATTAAATATTTTGAAATTGGTTTCATAATGTGTTCTAGAATGGTCTCGAAGTCACCCCTACCAAGCAAAACCATCATTCACCACAAGAAAAATTTTAAATAACTATTACTTTTAGAGACCAAATATAATTGGTCACTATAGCGACAATTCAGATACTAATTTATAAACTAAAAATTATTAGTTTGTTAAATAGTCACTATTATGAATAAAAAATTATAATTAGTGACCAATTAGACTCTAAATTATTCACTAACATTAACTACCAATGTTTTAGCTATCAAAGGAATTAATGTCTATATTGGTCACTAGACTAATTTTTTATTCATAATTGGTCACTAATTATAATTAGTAATCGATTTAGAGTTTAATTTACGAATTAACTATAATTTTTTATTCATAATAGTGACTACTTTAGAGACCAACAATTTGTAATTTGTAAATTAATATATAAATTAGTCGCCATAGTAACTAATTAACTTTTGTTACTAAAATTGATTGCTATTTAAGGGTTTTCTTGTAGTGATTCTCAAACATTTTTTGAAATACAAGCCTTTCGTATCTTTACATGTTGATGTCTTTAACAATATCACACACATACACACATATATTCATATATATAATAATAGGAAGATAAGGTTTTGGTGTAGATGTCATAGAATTGAGTGTTAATACACAAAAGATCATTGTATGCACATTGAAACATATTTTGGAAAGAAGCAAATGTTTAGGGTAGTTTCCCATCAAAGTCGTATGGTTTGTTGTGGTTTTACACAAGTTTCAGGTTGTTTTACATATCTTGAAGAAAATTTGCCTATGACCACTTCAAAAGCAAAGTCATGAAGTCTTCACACAACTTGTTCATAAGTCTTTAAAAAAAGGGAAGTCGTTAAATGTTATGACGACTTCAATGTTAATATTTTGTACTGAAGTCATCATGACTCTTGATGAGTTGACATTTTCTATTTTGTACTGAAGGCGTGACTCTTGACGACTTCAGTACAAAATATTAACACTAAAATCATAATGAAGTCCGCATGACTTTGCTTTTAAAGTCGTTATGAATTCACGTGACTTACCCCATGACCACTATTTTTTTTTACTTGCCCATTTTCGTAATATCTGCGCAAATTTGCCCCAGATATGTAAAAAAAAACATAAGTTCCATTATGCTCCCAATTAACCATTTTAATTTAAGTGTAATTCATGATTTCCTTGGTGTTATATATGTAGGTTACAGTGTCCCTCAAAGCATCACCTCTTACCAATACACATCATCAACCTTAGAAAAGCACCACCATGTCTCCCTCACCCTTTTCCAAGAGGCACCCACTGTGTTTCCAAGAATGAAATCCTTGCAACCAACTGAATCCTTCACCATCTCTCATTGCCATCTTTCCACGTGTTCTGAGAGCACGATGATGGGGAGAAGACGACGCTCTCCTTGTGTGGGTCTCGTGTGCATGCGTGTTTTTGAGGAAGAAGAAAACGAGGTCATCATGGAGAGTGAGTGGCGGTGAAGGAGGAGGTTAAAGTCGCAAGTGAAGGTGGAGCTGAAAATGACTTGTGATGATCTAGTGTAGTGGTTGCCTGCAAACCTTATATCCAGATTGGTCAACCCAGAATACAGTACTAGATCTGAGAATGTATTTTGGCTTGTTCAATCTGAAAATCACTATTGAGTTTCGAATTGAACAAACTGGAATGTGTTTTTGGATTCGATACTACATTTTAGGTTGGCTAATTTGAAATTACAGATGCTTGACAAATTGAGCAATTCAAAATAAACTCTTGAATATGATACTACATTACGAATTAGTCATTTCGAGAATGTATTCTAAATTCTCAATCGAGTACTTAGTTGTAATTTTCTGATTGGCCGACCAAAAATACACCATGGAGTTGCAGCCTAAACCTTTCTTTGCAGTATGGAAGTGCAATAGAGTAACTTGAACTAAATTGTGAGAGAATGCGAGAGGAGAGGAGAGGTCTGGAGGTGTGATGTTAGTGAGGATAAAGGGGTTATTTTGAAACGTTAGGGGTGAAGGAACGAAAATTTGGGGTACAGGAAGAAATGGCCATCACAGAATCGAATAGTCCATTATAATGTTGAATGAAACGACCCACTTTTTGTAATATAATATTGTTTTTAAGATTTAAAATACCCATTTTTGCAAGGATGTACATAAGGTGTGTTTAGGGAAGTGGGTACCATAAATTTAAACTAATCAAACCCAACTTAAATACTATAAATTGAGTGTTTTATTTGAATGTTTGAGTCAATTTCTTTATCCAAGTTATTCATGGTATAAAATATATTTTAACTTTAATTTAGTAATTTATATATGTTCAATGATTATAATAAAGATTCAAAAAATACTTATATTTTTCTCTTCTTTTTTTCAGGTTCATAAATTTAAAACATAGGTTTATTATGCCCTTTCTATTGGAGAATATTTACGTGAAATAAAAGTAAGACTCTACATCATAAAAATAAAAGAACTTCTATCTTAAAATCATTTTTGCTATCAACATATTATTAAAAGAAATTAAAGTGTTTTTTTATCAACAAAGAATAAATAAATTATAGGAGAGCAATTAAGGGGTGCTCTAACCTTTTTACAAAAAATACACGACTAGTTGAGAGAGATAGAGAAGCGTGACAACAAGGTCATACAAAATAGGATAGTCACCGAAATAAACATAAGTTATTGCAACAAAGGACAAACCTCTTCTACAAACCCACAAAACATTACTAGTTCAGAGGCATAGTTATAACCTTGGCAAATGATAGACAATGGTTATCCAAGTAAAAATTACCCACCTAACTAGCAAAACCTTTCAAAAAGGTTGGTGTTTGCAGCATCGTTGCTTGCGGTTGAGGTGTATCTTCTGTCTATTAGCACTAAGTACCATAGGTGTGGACCTCCCAAGATGGCAACAAAATCACGAGCAACTGTAGGTAAGATATCAGCACAAAACGATATGGCCTTTGAGAGCTTTGTCAACCATTGCCATCTCTTTGACCACTTTAAACCCTCTTATGGAGTTACAAGTTGTATGTCTAGGCTGTCTTGACCAAATCATTTTACCCTACACAAGTAAAAGCAAAGGAAAAAAGGGAAGGCTTCCAGCCTTGTTAAGAATACTGGACCTCTTATGCAATTTCCAACAATCCTAAAACCTATTACTATTCAAACAACTTTGCACCACGCTCGGTTTTTTCTCTATCAACTTACCTTCTATGCATTTGATTATTGGGCTAAGGATTTTATGCATATTGTGGGGTTCATGCACCAATCTGAGTACATAAAATTTGCCTTTGGACATCTATTTGTAATCCACGCCCATACCTTTAATTGTGCCGTATAGAATATCTCTTATGCATCCACTCTCTTATTCTTGACGATGACACTATTCCTATGACTCCATATAGTCCAAATGATTGCTATCCACATACACCTCCATACTCTATTTCCTTTAACATTCATTTCCATTAGACAAAATTGCTGAAAGTTCATATTTGCTTGACTATGAAGGACATTACTTACCCCAACCCAATTATTGCACATGTTCCAAACAATCCCAGTAATCTTACACGTAAAGAAGAGATGATTGGTAGATTCCTCCACTAATCCACACATGGGACAAAGATAACTCTAGCATTACTCTCCTTTTTCTTAGGTTTTCCTTGGTTGCAATAAAATGAAATTATTCAAAATGTATGATAAACTTATTATGAACAGAAATGTATGTTAAATGTTTACATTCTAAAAAAAAGAAATTGTTCAAATCTATTGTTCCATGAACACGTTGCTAAATAGTGTAAACTTACGATTATAATAGAATGTAAGATCCTAAAAATTATAATAATTAAAAAATTAAATAGATATGTTAAACAAAAGATAAAATGACTTATTAGTTATAATTTAAATGATTTATTAGTTATAATTTAAAAGATTTATTTTATTAGATTATGATAAGAGACAATAGAATATTTTAATGATATATATAGTTAAAATAGTATTCTAATTATATATAATACATAATATATCAATGGATCATTTTAAAATATAGTATATAAAAGAGATAATATATATATATATATATATATATATATATATATATATAATATAATATAATATAATATAATATAATTAAGTTGTTAATAATTTATTTGGATGAGATATGAGATAAGACTTGTTACTAAAATTTTAATCAATTTATTATAGTATTTTGTGTCTTAAATCTTGTAGGAGATAAAATTGGTTTATGAGGATAAACATTACGTATAAGTATTCACATCCATAATTTTCAAGTGGTTTAGAGAGTAAACTGTAAGGTGTTTTTTGAAGGAGGGACACGAGTCAATTGAAGATTAAAAATGGTTAGATTAAACCTTGGATTATTCATGTAAGGGAAGCTAACATTTTGTTTTCTTGCTTGCATGTGTGTATGTTGAGTTGAGCTAAATTGTGGTTTGTAAGGGATGTTAACAATCTAGTTGTCTTGATTTCTTATTTATGCTTGTGTAGGGATATTGAGTTATGCTAATGGTGGTTGTAAAGGAAGTTAACTAGCCTTTTATAATATGATTTTCGATTCAAAAAGTGAAGTTCGATGGTTTTAATATAAAAAATATAATTTATTTTAGGCTATGAAAAGTTTGGAGGACATGAGTATTTTGGTGCATGGGTTCAAAAAGTGAATTTTGTGAAGGTAAGCATGTTTCTTTTAATTGTCAATGTATGTTTGTGTGTTGTTTCACCATAGATGGGGAGACTGTCCTACGAGGGCGATATATTTTACTTTTGATCGAGAAGACTATATTGTGACGACGATGTGTTTCACTTTTTATTGGAAAAATTGCCTTTTGAGGACGTTTTATTCTATCATAGTGCTATGGGGCTGATATATTTCATCATAGCTAGGGCGACCGTCTATTGGTGCAATTGTTCCATTTTTGGCTGAGGAGACTACTCTTTAAAGGCGTTGTATGAAAATATTTTTTTTGTTTATTTATTTATTTTATTAGTTTGTTAAAGGAAAAGATTATTGTGAAGTTTTATTCATTTTCAAAATGGTCTTGAAATTTAATTACATTGTGAGTTTATTTTCAAAGAAAATGCTTTTTGTTTTGTTATGTTTGCTTATCCTTTCATTTTTGTTTATGTTTCTTTTTATTTGTATTGTATTTTTATATTTCTATATTAAATGGAAGTAAGGAATGATTCGGGTGAAGATAAACAACAACAACGAAAAATGACTGGATAATAATTGTCAAAAATCTTAGAGTTAAACTTGATTTTTAATTTTACCATTTTATCAATAAAGTTTCAATACAAGACATTAGTTATTTTTACTTCTTAGAAGTGGTGGCATTTTTTTAATATTAACAATTAAATTGAACTTATTAATGATTTTGTTCCAATCTAGTATGTTTCTAATAACTAAAAAAGAAGATAATATATAAAGAGAGTACAGATATTAATTTGGAAAAAACTAGTCTTTAGGTTTAAAAACAAAGCAAAATTGAAGAAAAATTGGGTTTTTTCAATTTGGCTGAGAAAATGTAGGGACTATGAATAACCATTATAATAATATAATGAAGTGCTCGACTTATAGGACAACCTATTGCAATATGATGTTTAATATTATATCTTAAAAACTTGGAATAAAATGCAGATAAATACGACTTATATCTAATTATTTTTTCGTATATTAACTTGTTACAGTTAACCACAGTAATTTCTGACACTATGAAAACGGGTCAAAATGTTTATGGTAATAATTGTTTACAGTTAAAGTAGATAAAAACAAGTCATGCAGTGTCAGTATGATTTAGATTGTATTGCTTAGTTTTCATTGAAATATTAATTTTAATTTATCAACTAATCAAAAGTTATTTAAATGTGACTTCTAAAACATAATTACTGTCGAGGGAATAATATATACTTTTATGATTAAAAGACACTTTTTTTATTATGGTCACACATGTGGGATCATTCTTTGAAAATTAAAAATAATAAAGTGCCTCAGTTTTCAGGACAGAGACTGATTATATGTATCTGGTTTGATAAGAATTGAATTGAATAGAGATATTCACAGCGACATATATATTTGAGATGGCCATTATCTTATAACTACGCTGCCTTATCAACATTCTCTTGAAAAAGGAAGAATCATTATTGAGATTTGAGAATGGAGGAAAGGAGACGAATAATCACAAGAGTTGGTAAAAGATTTAAAACCTTAAAATAAACACGGATGTCAAAAAGTCAACTTCAACCTTCTTTTAAGAGAGGCTAAGCACATCGAATTTCTAATAACAAAACAAAAACTAACTCATAAAGCTTCTGAGGATCGATTTTAGAAAGAATGAGTAGATGGATAAGAGAGAATTTGAAGATAAAATTTGTGTTGTTTATTTTAAGATATTTGAAAGTGAAAGAGAATAGATTTAAAGATAAAGTTTATGAAAATTTGTAAAAGATTCGATGAATGTGATAGACTATGATGCATGGATACGACGATACGTGTATCGAATAAGACATGTATCTAATACGATGATACTTTTATTTTGAAACTAGTAAGATGCAATACGTTATATATGCATATTGAAAAATATATATTAATTCTTAAAAATATGATTAATATATGATTGTTAACGTGTGAATCCAAATTAAAATGATATGTATCAAAATTGTCAACATAAAAAATTATAAATTATTGTCATCATAAAAATATTATTGTTTTATATATTAGATACTTCATTGATAAGTATCATAAAATATCAAATATGGATACATGGATATATGACTCAAATTCAAATATCGGTACTTCACAGGTGATAGATAAATTGTTTTTTTAATAGATTGAAAGGTAAGATTGCAACTTTATTCTTATGGTTAAAATAAATATAAGATAAAATCTTATTACTATTTATTATTATTCTTATTATTAATTTTATTATTATTATTATTAATAGAAATATTATTATTATTATTATTATTATTATCATTACTATTATTGCATTATTATGTTTAGGTTAATTATGTCTTTGGTCTCCAATTTTGTTGAGAAATATCAATTTGATCCCTTTTTTTATTCGTTTTAATTTTGTTCCTATTTGGAAAAATTTGATGCAATCTTGTCCTTTCTTTTTTTTTAGATTTTTTAATTTTTTTAATTTCTTTCTATTTTTTTTAAGATTAAAAATTTGTCACGTGTCAAGATGATGTCGTGTCACGTGATAGTGACAATGTGATGTGGTAATGATAGTGTCACATGTTACTACCATGCTAAGTGGCATTGTCTCCATCTCAATTTGGTCATGTATTTTTATTTTGTCTTAATGTATTCCCAATTATTTAAAAAAAATGAGCAATTTCATCTATTTCCATCGATACAAAATTCATTTTTTTATATTAATGTTATACAAATAATTTTATTAAAATTGAAATTTTTATTATATATTTTAACAAATTTAAGTTTATTTATTTATTTTTTCAAATTTCAAATTTATTTTGTTTATATTGTTATAAAATTATTTAAAATTTTACAATTGAATTTATATAATTGTTATTTTTAAACCAACTCAAACATTTTTATTGAAATTATTGAAATTTTACACATTTTAAAAATATACAATTATTTGAAATATAAATTCAAATAGAAAAAACATTAAACTATGATGTAATAAAATATCAATACAAATAAGTTCAATGTAAAATATAAATTTTAAAAGAGTTGAAAAAATTGATAAATTTATTTTATTTTATGAAATGCAAATAATAAACAAGTTTAACATAGTTGTTAGTTGAAATTAATTTTGATTTTTTTTTCTATTAACATTACTTTCTAGCAACAACTTTAAAAAAAATTTAAATAAAGTTTAATATAAAATATAAATATAAATAATCTTAATCTTATTAAAAAATATTTAATAAAAATATCAATTTTAATAAAAATATTTGTATATTATTTATATAAAAATTAAATTTAGTTTCAGTTTGGAAGTTGGAGAGGGACAAAATTGCTCAACTCCTAAGAAAATTAAGACTAAATTGAGACAAAATAAAAATACAGAACTAAATTGAGACACATGAAATGACATTTGGTGTGATAAAATAAAAATATAGAACCAAATTGAGACTGAGGCAATGACATCTGGCATGACAGTGACATGTGGCACTATCACTGCCACATCACACTGTTACTACCACATGGTAAATTTGACATGTGACAATTTTTGTTAAATTAAAAAAAAATAAAAATCACGATCTGACATGTAATACCTATTTAACATTGTCGGTACAATACTAAAGGAAAAGACATGATTAGATCAAATTTTTCAAAATAGAGACCAAATTGAGATAAATAAAAAATTGACCAAATTGATATTTTCAACAAAAATAGGACAAATAATTTAACCTTATTATTATTATTATTATTATTATCATCATTAACCATCCACATATTTTGTTATAGTTGCTTCATCATCAACCATCCACATCTCCAACTTTCCCCACCTTCACATCAATGCACCACAATACTGGTAATAATAATAAAGACTATTTTGTAATTATACTTTCATCCACTCAAATCCTCTCACCTCACCTAAAATAAATTTTAATCTTTCTATCTCAAATTTGCACTTACAAATCCACACAAATCAATTGAAGTAAACAAAATGCATCTGTCCTTTCCTTGCCAACACAAATCAATGTTAAAATTTTGTATATTTTCTTTATTAGTATCTTTTACAACGATAGATCATATGTTTCAATGGTAAATTTTATCAAACAATTAAGTTTAAGTTGAAAATACCTTTATATCTAACAACATTAAATATTATCTTATCTAGTAACACCAATAATAATTTACATACCATCTTATCTAGTAACACCAATAATAATTTACATACCATCCTAGGTTTCTGAATTTAAATAAATACATTTCATCCATAATTCATTAACATGACATAATCATAATAACTTATTTATATATTTAATATTAAGTCAAACTTAAAAATTTATGTCAAACAAGAGTAAAGGTGGTTTTTTTGTTTTATTTTCAGTAGAGTGAAAACTCTCTTTCTTTGTTGCTTGAGTGAAAACAAATCTCGCTTGAGCAAAAATATAGTTGAAACCAACCAAAACTTTTTTTTTTCTTAAGCATGGAGAATTTCATTCCATGGGAAAGAGACTTGTCTCCCTCACATTTTAGCTTAAAATTGATTAGGCATAAAATTGATGTTAAGAAGAAACAACTAACCAAATTATATGGATCATTGTTGAATGGTGAGTTACTTTATCAAAATGGATAAAAAGTTAAACAAGTAGTTAAAGAAGAAAATGACCATCAAGATGAATTTCAAAATGAAATAGAAGATAAATGACATAAAGAAGAAAACTTGAATGAAAGAGAAGAAAATTAAATAATTGTTGAAGAAGGTAATATTGCATTCTTGCATATTTTAATGCTTACTAGTTATTTATGTATTAAATCATTGGTATGCATATGTGTGTGTGATTCAAACTTTTGTTTATTGATTTATACAAAATTCATGACTTTGGTCAAAGATCACAAGGATCACATATGGAAATATGACTTGGTATTTAAATAAATTCTTTGTCTAATGATTTAATGTACATATATTAATGACTTTTTTTTTCTAACGATTTAAAATGTATGAGATATTAATGGCTCATGAAAAAAAATCATTATTTTTTAGAATGGAGGAAAAACATTTAGTCGCATAAATGATGTATGGCGGTTGTACAAATGTTATATCAAGAGACAACATTTTGTAAGATGTTCCACCATGAAGAATTAACTGAAACATCATACATTATCCATTCTTCGTCATTGTTGTCCATCGTTGTCGTCACTATTGTTGCCATTGATGCTTTTACCACTTTTGACTCCTCCTCCCCCTTTGTCACCGTTGTCTTTGATATCATTGTCACAGTCATCATTGTCGCCTCCTCTTCCTCCTTCTTCTCCTTATTCTTTTCGTCTCTCTCCTCTATTTTCGTCTTTTCTTTTTTCCTTCTCTTCTTCTTCACACCCATCTCCATTTAATTTATAACACAATTCTCTCCTTATTTGGCATGAATATTGATGCTCATTTTACTGATGGAATTATCGACGAAGTGAATGAGAGTAGGCTTGATCTCCATATTAGAAACATTCACCATTGGTTGAGCAATATTATTGAAGTTGAGAGGTCGTGAGAATGCATCATAATCTTTAAAAGTGTGTCTTCTTTGGCCTCCACCATCTCCACGAGGATTCTCAACAATTTATTCCTTGGAAGATGATTCAAAATTCTAAAGGGGTAGTGGGAGAAGTAGCAAAAGAAAAAGAATGCAAAGCAACTTGTCGTGCTAAATATATTTTCCCCCTTGATTTATTGTTGTTACTTGCAGTTTTTGTTCAAAACGTGCAGTGGAATGATTAGCGTTTGGACAAAAGCCAAGATGAGGGTGAATTGGGTTCTTAATGAAAATTATGCTTTTAAAATTTTCCCCTTTTAATATCAAAGTTCAATTAAAATTCTTTCCTTTATTTTAATAAACACAATAAAATAAAGAAAGTAGGGAAAAGAAAAATTGCACAAAATATTTATATTGGTTCGGATTAAAAGAACCTACATCCAGTTGTTAATCTCTCAAAAACAAGATTAACTAAATTACTAAAATAAACCAAACTTACAATCAATGATAATAAAGATTAGGGTTTAGAAAGCACCTCCCTTGAAATCCACAAAGGATGAACACTTCTCTTGAATCACACAAGAGATGAAGAAACACCTTCCTTGAATATAAAAGAAATGAACACCTCTTTTGAATCACACAAAGTATGACTGGCTTCTCCTACCAACAACAACAACACTCAATCACTCAAGATCCCACTTAATGAAAGTTATCGCTCTACCCACACTAGGTTTTTCTAAGCCTTCCCACAGAGAGTTGTCAAGTACCTAGACTTCTCTAACTTCTGTATTATTCAAATGAAAGCCTACCACTTTATTTATAGAAGCCTATTTAGAAATTAGGTTAAGAATATGAAAAGTTAAGTCACAACTGCCATAGATAATCGATTATCATAAGTGATAATCGATTATCACATAAACTTTTCTAAAAATATTTGTCTCGTTGTGATAATCTATTATCAGCCAGAATAATCTATTATCAATAGGTGATAATCGATTATCACAAATTTTCTCAAAAATCAGTTTTAACTTAGATAATTGATTATCACTAAGAATAATTGATTTTTCCAATGAGTTTTGCAAATAAATAAATTATCTTGGTGTTCTACTGCTTGAGTTTTACCTTTTTGACTCTTGACATACTAATTTAACTATTTTAAATAACATACACAGATTAATAGACCTAAACAACTAAACCCCTAAGTCTTCGATGCATCTTTTGAATCGAAGCATTCTTTTAAGTCTTCAACAGTTTTCCATGTATTATCATTAAGTCTTCCATACTTTTTCATAAGTCATCATCATCATCAAGACTCCTTATTGAAGGAAGATGTCCATCTACTTCTTTTTTGTCAACAGTTTTTTCAATCTCTAGATCATCAGGTAATAGATCTCTAATAGATCTATAGGTAGTTAACGGTAAGACCGAGTATTGTTTTCACAAGGGACTTATGCAATATTTTCCAACTATACAATTAATGACTTATCTAGACTAAAGAATATTTCCATAAATTTGGTGTTATTTGTAGGAAATTAAAACTATGCATAAATAAGTAAACAACTTTGGAAGCTTATCACGCTTAAAAGATGAAAAAGGTTAGAAGTTATATCAAATGGTATTGTTGGGTTAGATTTCACTGACCTCACTCTCATACACTTAATCATTTAACTCCTCTCCATTAAAATGTCAATGTCAACCCACAAGTTTACTTAAACCCTTAGTAGAATAAGTCTAGGTTTCCTTATTAAGAGTCTATTCCTTGAGTTCCTAACAAACAAACATGTTTTATCAATTAGGGTTCAAAAAGACTAATGAGTCAAGCTTCATTCCGAGATACAATCTTCGTTATGTTTTTTATTTCAATTCTAGATTTCAAAAGATTTTTTCAACTCCTAATGAATCACATATCAAGCCATGATTGATCAAACCATATCAAGAATTAAGAAATGAAACAAGAAATACTAAAATTTAATGGAAAGGAATATATATA
>Ga0214545_1005763_pt1 | contig 22091 bp, 5 predicted proteins | sample CNSS4metaG_FD_160064 | JGI IMG/M metagenome (GOLD analysis project Ga0214545, IMG submission 160064) | Root nodule microbial communities from cowpea collected in UCLA plant growth center, Los Angeles, California, USA - CNSS4 | ecosystem: Host-associated > Plants > Roots > Nodule | place: USA...
CATTTGATAAAGAGAAACTATTTGCCTAATGCATATCCTAACTGGACCAAGCTATGTTTTATCCCAGATCAGTAGACATCATCAAAATTGTTCTTCATTTATGGATGAAAGGCTCCCCCTTCCAACATTAAATTAAAATAGAAAATAAAAATATTAAAAATTGAAAAGTATATCCAATATGAAAAAATAATTTAAGAAAAAATAATTTAAGTAGAAGAAATGAAAATTTTATTTATTTAATTAAAAAAATAATTTATATATAAAAAATTTTAATCTAGCACTCCTAAAATTTTTCTTCTCTTCACCCTAATCAAACCTAGGTACTCTTTATTTTTTTCTTCTTTTTAACCCCTCACCAAAAGTTGCGTACCATTCATTGATTCCATCTTCTTATCTGAACCTTCCATCCACATCTAACAAAAATGTGATGAACACATTAATCATCCTTTCTTACATCGACAATTAGAACCCCTTTCAAAGCGGTATAATCTTAAAATAAGTGATATATTAAGACAATTCCATGCTTCAATCAAATATAAATTTGTACCCACTTATATGGATAACGGAATTATTTAGTAAATACTCGAGTTTAATACGAACTTGGTTGTGCGTACATATTATACATATTCTAATTATTTTTAATTTCAGTTTGCTTAAAATATCATAAAGTACAAGTATGAGGAGAATGGTGGTGATTTTTTTTCCCATACAGCACACTATTCATTTTATTTACCAATGTACCACGGTTTTCATTTTACTTTAGAATTCGGTTTTCGGGGAATCAAATTTTAAAAGTAAATAGTTTTTTCTTTTTTTGCCTTGAAACTACTTGAAATTAGGTTTTCGGAAATCAAATTCTGAACTGGATTTTTGAATATTTTTTTTGAGTTTTTGTTTTATTAAAATTAGAAGGAAAAAATAAAACTTCTTTTCTGTTTAGTTTTAATTAAAGGGGAAGGAAGAAAATATTTTGAAATGTAGTAATTGATGTAGTTTTTTCAAATAATTAAATTTTTTAAAATGTGTAATTATATTTTAAAATAAAATAAATTTCTCATTATTTGATATGCAATGTATAGATTATTAAAAAGTGTATTTTGAAAATAAAAGAATTGAAAAAATATTTAATTGTATAATAAATCAAACTAAAAATAATTATTTTAAAAGAATTTAATTATTTAAAACTTCGCACATCAAATTTGAAACATATAATTAGGGGTATAGCTTTAATTTTTATTTATGGATAAAAATATTTAAGAGAGTTTGTTTAGAGTAAATACCATTTTCTATAAACACTTAGTAAACAAAAATAAAAAAGAGAAATGAAATTAGTGTCTTATTTAATTTATTGAATATATTTTTAATATATGTATTAATTAATTTTAATTTATATTAAAAAACTATTATTTTTAATTTCTTCATCTATAGAAAGAACATAAGTCAGATTTAACTGTCCATAGTAATTGACGAGTCTGATACCATAAAAGAAAAGAGAAAAAAAATTATTACATAATTTATAAACTTTCAACAACAAAACTATAATAAAATAATTTATTTTACAATATAATTTTACAATGAATTTTTTTTTCCTTCAACAACAAATTTTCAATCAATTATTTATTCCTTTATTTTGAAAATATAAATTTTAAAGTTCTATATTGAATAATAATTTATTTTACAAGATAATTTTACAATGAAATCAGTTTTTTTTTTTTTGGGATAAATAGTAGAATTTTAATATTTGTAACAACAACTGTAAAGCCCACATGTCATGATTGTAACCACGTAACACAACGGTAAACTGACACGTGACAGTTTATAAATTTTAACAAAAAAAAAAGTAAAAAAATAAAAAATAAAAATAAAAAATTTCAACACGTATCCTGTAGGTGTTAAGTCTAACTTAACGGAGGGGGGCAAATTAAATCCTTTTAGATAATTGGAATATTAAATTGAACAAACCAAAAGTATGAGGACCAAATTGAACTTAACCAAAAGATTACGCTACCAAATCAGTAATTATATCTTCTATAAACTATATATGTATTTGGAAAAGAACATATTCTTTCTATATAATTAAAAATATCAATTGATTAAACCAAAAGGCTAAGCCCTAACATGTTGGAAATCCACAAAAAGAATAAACTCTGATCTAGTTAATAGTTATGCAATTCAATTGAAGAAAAAATTTCAATTCTCCATCAAAATATATGGAAAAAAAAACTCTTAAAACCAATAAATTAAAATGTACAAAAAAAATTAGGTAAAAGAATCGTAATTATAATCCTAATACAAATTCAAAAGAATAAAAACAACAATACAAATAAAAATAAAAACACACTAATAAAAAATAAAGATAAAAAAATTAATACAAATAAGTAGCACCACACGCAAGAAATAAAAATTTGCCAAAAATCATCGAGAACAATTCTAAAATAGAAGAAAAGAAAGAAAAACAAGACCGAAATAAGTAGATGAGAATATAAAAAAATTTTAAAAAAAAATCAAAATAAAAATTAGTTATAAAAGAATAAAAATAATAACTAATCATTGTTTTTTTACCTAAACCAAATTATAATTCACTAAAAAATGTTTTAACTTATTAAATATCACTTTTAATACCAATAAAAATTAAATAATAATTTAATTAAATTTTATTCTCAAACATAAAATTATAATTATTTTAATAAAAACATATTAATACTAAAAAAGTTTTTTGAGATTGTTTTCTTTTCTTAAACACAATCTTATAATATATTTACGTAATTTTTCTAAACTTATATATCCACAACATTTTTTTAAAAGATTATTTTTTAGAATTTCACTTTCAAAGGTTATATTGTTTGGAAAAGATTATTATTTATGTTATATCAATCAAGTTGTAAATCGCATTCATTTAAAAAAGTGTCATAAAATCTGAGATAATTATTATTTTTTATCATTAACTTCTTAATCTTTTGAATATGTGAGGGATTATTGGTGAATTTTTTAAATATGGCAAAAGATCCAATACAATAACCAACCGCAAAGCTCCTCTTGTTTTGTTCTTTTCCTAGACTAAGCCATATGGACAAATCTACCTCCATTTGTGGACGCATGCGGCCGAGAAGGAGAAAAAGAGCTAAAGGCACTGAAACTGGCCAGAATTATTATGTCACAATAGAGGCGCAAATGCCTTTCAAGATATGCATATAGATATATTTAACAATAGGCAAAACAAGATTAATTTAGCTACTTGGTTGTTGAATCTTCACACGAATAATAATTCTGGTTAGGATAACAAAATTATTACATTAATTATCTCTACATTCTCAAAGCCTTAAACTAGTCTTGTGTCAGACATAATAGTCAGTTGATAAACTGTTCTGAGCTTTTGGTTAGTTTAATTAATTCCTTCATAGTTGCTCTAGTCAGGGGAAACTACTGTTAGCAGAGAGATATGGAGAGAACAGTATAATGCATACAGTGATAGAGAGCAGAGAAATTAGAATGTATTTCTCATTGCACTGAAAGTGGAGGATACAAAGTATTTTATACAGAACAGAAACGTAATAGAAACTAATAACTGCCAAAACTCAATGCAGTTATTACAGTTATGTAATATTTTGAATTACAACAACAACTACTTGATCACAATCCATAAACCTTCTCTTTTGGGCGGCTTCTATCTCTTGGTTATCTCATCTATCTACTTCTAGTTCTCTATATATGTGCAAATACCTTCTCAATGGCTCTGCATAGTCATCAAAACCAAGCGATTCCAGCGTTTACCATCTTTCTTTGTCACAAAGCTTATGAAGTCAGACACACTCTTGCATTAATTCCTTTGAGAGATAGTGAAGGGTGCTGAGTTTAACTGCTTTCAGTTTTGTGGGTCACATTCTTTATATAAATTCTTCACCATGTATTTGTGTTGGATGCTTCTCCTTCTGTTTTCTCATCTTGTCTACTAAGTTCCTGGCACCCTGCTCATTTTCCATTTGGCAATCAGACAGATAACTAATATATTAGTGCTCTCATTGTCATACATATTTAATAATTGACGTGGTCATGATCATTTCCTGTAATCAATTCTGATAAACTCTAGTCTAAAGTAACGAAACTCTCCCAAGTGATAGATCTATTCGCTTTACTAAAACTAGTCAATTTCGTAACTAACCATACCTACCTATATATGTCTTGGAGGAAAAGAACTCTCGACCCTTACAAGTGATAAAACTTTTGGTTAGAAAAAGCAGTAATTCAATGAAACAACATGATTCGCTTTATCTTCTTGTTCCACGAAAACAGCATCTGCCCTGTAAAAAGGATAAACTTTCTTAAAATTCACGACAAAATCAGAGCTCATTTGGCAAGAGAAAATCTAGAAGGAATACTTATAGAAGTCAAAAAGCTTTGCACAACAAAATTTGCAAACAATTTCTCAGACAAACCATTCATTCAATCACCCAGATTTCCCTGGAACACGCAAGCATTTCTGATATTTCATCAGTTCTACTCTGTGGCTGAAATTGAATTGCCACCACAGTGGAAAGAAATTTGATTTGTACAGCCTCTTGCTCTCGTGTATAAAAATGCTACAACACTAAAGCAACAATCCTATCTCACAATTCATGAAGAATACATACAGAATGAAACAAACTAACAAGAAGGATTAATGAGAATCGATATCACCATTACCTGCAAAGGCTTTCCACAACGAAAAAAATTTCGCGCTCCTGTATCAATCACCTACAAAATACCAAACTACTGCTATAAATAACAATTTAATTTGAAAATGTTTATACTGAAAAACCAAAACATTAATATAGTCGAAGAGATACTGGTTAGAGATGAATTACACCAAAATCTGTATGTACACGAATTAAATCTAAACACGCAGATGCTGGCATGTTCCGTCTCCCTCCCGATATAGCTCTAGTAACCTGAGCGTTTCCTGCTCGAAACGTTTCACATACTTCTGCAGAAACACCTCATCAGTCATTCTAAACGGTGTGTACAAGTTAATATCCTTCCTCACTAATCCTTTGGAGAGAAGATGCTCCAAAACCAAAGCCCTCGGAACAATCCTTTTCTCCAAACTGCAGAAAAACAACGATGGGTACGCAATAAGCACGGAGCGATCCCATCCAAGCCGACCAACCCAAATCCCCGTCACTGCATTAAGTTTCTCCGAGGAGTGCAGCATCATTGAAGGTTGGATCCTAAACGCAACCAGAACCTCATCCTCAGACCAACCCCATTTCTTCAAGGCGTCGACTTTGGCATCCCAAAGGGATTTTGGAAGAGCCCATTTGGCCTCGAGGGCCACAACGAAATTCAGCTTCAAAGGGTCACAACCCAACAGCTTCACTTCCTCCAAGGTTGTTCTCAGGTTGGAGCAGAGAACCAAAGGCCGAGAGTGGAGCAAGTGCCGAATGCCGGAGTGCGTGACTCCAGCTTCGAGCAACATGTCAACGTTGGACGCGATGCGATAGTCGGTGATGATATTGGGACAGGCAATGAGAACAGCGAGGGCTTCGTGGTCGGAGGGAAAGAACGTTCGGAGCAGTTGGAAGGTAGAAGAGATGCGGTTGTTGAAGTTGTGATGGAGGAAACGGGGATTCTTAGAGACTATGAGAACGGTGTCGGAGGGAGAAGCGCCTTTGGAGGCTAAGAAGTGAAATTTGGGGAGAATCCTTCGGGTGGGGTGGTATAGCATGACATCGGGGACTTTATTGAAAACGTGGTAGATCTGCGCGGCGGAGAAACCGTGGGTTCGGAAGAAGGAGATGACGGAAAAACCGAGGGCGGTGTTGAAACGAAGCCGTTTGGATAGTTTTAGTGCGTCCTCGGGTGAGAAGCCACAGGTGTTGGTGAGGTAGGATAGAGTGAAGGAGACGGGATCAGAAGTGGTTGTTGAGAAGGAGAAAGAGGATTGCAGAAAAGGGGATTTGGGGAAAGAATAGAGAAGAGGTGTTGGAATTAGCCTTAGGCGGTGGCGAATAATAGTGTTCATGGCATCAGAATGGACCTACTGCCACCGCTTCCGCCCCCACGAATTTGGAATTCTGGTCCTTCACCGCTCACGGTCTATGATGCTCCGACCTCATAAATGGCGTGGACACACAATTTTCAATTTGAAAATTATTTTGACGATAAATTATATATATATTTTTTCATATTGAATATTAAATAGAAAGATTATATTTATTTTTATATTAGTTGATAATGTATTAATCGATAGTTTTAAACTTAATATATATATATATATATATATATATATATATATATATATTTTGTATTTGTCCTATATTTTTCTAAATAATTATATTTTTGTGTTTATGTCTGTATCGTATTCGTATTTATTTTTGTATATGGGCATCGTAGCTCACGATTCTATTTTAAATTTTTAGTTTCTTTTTTGTTTATTTAATGGTGTGTGATGATCCAAGGATAAATGAAATTATAGATTAAAAATGGAGTCAAAAGAGTGTCAAAATATAGTTATAAAAAAATTCATTAATTATCCCATTGCATCACTAAGGAATTGATTTAATACTAATTTCATCCTCTAATTTTATTTTAATTTTCAAAAATATATTTAGTTTTTTATTTTGTTTTAAATTTAGTCTTATAACTTTTAAAAAATGTTCTTTGATTCTTTCCGTGTTAGATCGATGTTAATTTCGTGTTCATATACATCATAAAATTTTCAATTTTTTTAATTTTTTTTAATTTTAAAAAAATTGTCATGTTTAATCATGGTCATGTAGAACTGTTATTACCACGTGTCATGTCATTATTACATGACATAGATTGTTTTCAATTTAGTCTCATATTTATAATTTTCATTCAATTTAATTGTCTTTTCTTTTTTTTCCAATTTGAGACCGAAATAAATGGTGAAACTTAGTTACAAATCATATATATATATATATATATATATATGTGGGATAAAATATTTTTTTTCTAATCTATACATAAAACTACTCCACCTAAATATTAATTTTTTTTTATATTTCAACGTAAAAAAAAAATCCTATTTAAACTTATAATTTTTTAAAAATATTAAAAATGTAAATGTAAAGTGACATTTGTCATATTAAAAATCTTAGTCACATTAAATATTTAAAAACTATAAGTGTTACTTTACATTTATATTTTTAATATTTTTAAAATATTATAAGTTTAAATATGAACTTTTTTTATATAAAAATGTAAAACAAATAATTAATTTGAATATTTAGGTAGAGTGATTTGATATATATTTTTTTAAAATATTTTAACATGTATATATAAGTTGCTATTAAGTTTAATTACTAATTTGGTTCCAAATTGGAGAGAGACTAAATTACTTATTTATTAAAGAAAAAAAAAAGACTTAATTGAATCAAAATTATAAATAGATGACTAAATTGAAAACAAGCTTTGTCATGTGACAATGACATGACATGTGACACTATCAGTCATGTGACACGACCATGATCAGACATGTGATAGTTTTTTCTTTAAAAAAATTAAAAATTCCATCAATTGACATGTGTCAAGTATAGACACAATATTAATGTCTATCAAAAAAATAACTAAATTGAACATTTTTAAAGAATTGAATGATTAAATTAGAGAAATAAAAAATTGAGTCTTTTTAAAATTTTAAATTAAATTAGAGGATCAAATTAAATATTAAACATAAGGAATTTAATGAGATGGTATTCAAATTTTGAGTTAAAATAATAAAATTGAATCGTTAAAATCAGATTATTATACCTATTTATTACAAGTCATAATAAATTAAAAGAGTTACGGTCTAGGTTCTGCATCTATTTCAAACCATGTACCATATTTTCTTATCTAATTTTATAGATATTACTTTTTTACAGAAATAGTAAACCTTTGACGGTAATGATAAGAAGTGAAATCTAACATTTAAAGTTATGATAGTAATAATACACATGGTAAATGTTGGGAAAGATACTATTTTGCATTTAACAAATTGATAGGCGTTGAATCATTGTTTATAGCGCGACTTCTAAGAGTCTAACAGTCGGATGGAATAATAATATGCACATTTAAGTACAAGTCTAAATTTTATATGAAATAAAGATGAGTTGAGTATTATATAATAAATTTATTATCTTAAAGTTTTGGATTAAAATTACGGTTAATTATTTATGTATGATATTTCATTGAGATTGTACATAAAGAATTAATTTAGTTTTTTTTATTTGTAGTTCATTTTTATCTTTAATTTATCTATTAATTATTTTTTTAAATTATATTCATTAAACGTCAGAATAAAGCTTTTCATTGAGAAAAAAAGCAAATCCAAAAGAAAATAAATACATTTTCGCAAAATATTTTCTTTAGTTTGTTTTTTTCAAAGGAGGGATTCTTACCCAGACAAAAATAAATAGAGATGTAAATGGATGACAACTTTTTCTGAAGCTAAAACTTCATTGATTAAGTGATTAAGCAAGAGAGACATCTCTTATTCTCTGTATAACTTTTGTCAAGTGAAAATTATGTGAAGAAATTTATGATGATTGACATTTGAACTTGTGTGTGGTAAAGAGTCTACGGTATAAATATCTTTTACCTCACAAATATTCTAAAGTCACGTAGATTAATATATTAGGCAGTAAGAGATTGAGAGAAAATTCCTTACTCGTTACATAATATTCTAACGTACGATATCACTTGCAGTAAACTCAACCTGTTTTCTTGATTCTTAAATTAATGTTATGTAAATCTTAAATTGTGTCAAATGTTAGTCTCTCTATGATTATCTCTCTATAGTGTCCATTATATAATTTTTAGTGCATGGAATGATTGAGATATGACTTTATGATATGAGATGGAATGTATTAAAGCACACTATAATTTATATAATTTATATTCAATTGTAGTTTGGTTTACTTTTTTGTCTATATAATTGTGTGATTGTTTTAGTTTCGTGTATTTAGTACATGATCGAAAGATGATTTAGTACATGACCGATATATCATTACTACTCAATTTCTTAAATTTTTAAAATAAAAAATTCTGAAATCTAAATTCAAATTATAAATATTTAAGCATACATACTTTTAATAGTAGTTTTCATATATTGATTTTAGGTTTGAAATCTGATTTTTTTTTAATGATTGTTTATAATTTGTCTTTCTTGAGTGGAATTAGGGTGTAGGGATCTATCTAAACATCTAAATTGAGCTTCTCCCAGTTTATTTATCCATTTAATTGTTTTTTTTTCTTTTAAAAACAACGTTTAAGCTTTAATAGGTGGTTATTCATCTACATTTTCATCCTCCTAGATGTCAAACTCTTCAAAACATGTGTCTTTTTAGTTTTAGATATTTTAATTTCATCTTTGTCATATTTAGTAAATAAAGAATGGTATTTTAACAACTAAATTTTAATAATTTTTTTTTTATGACTTGAGGTAACATATTTTAATTTCATCAAATATAATTTCATATGAAATTTTCACCTTCATTAATAAGATAACATAAAAATAAATTAATACTGTGAAGGAAAACGTTATTAAATTACAAAATTTATGCAAACAAACTATAGTAACACAAAAATAACGAACACTAATGATGTTAAATTGTGAAGGAGAAGGTTACTTGAAAAATTGTGAAGTCCGAACCTGAGTTCTCTCCACTATAATCTATTCACGACTCATTACTATATGTCTGGTTTGAAAGGGTTTCTTTCAGGATTATGCATTGAGTCTCATGTATATAGACACTGGCTCTGTCATTTATTGATTTTCCACTGAGTTGAGAACCTCAGAACCAGATATTTCATCAAAAACATTACAAGAGTAATAGTATATCAAACACCTTTGTTACAGCAAACACTTATACTCCATACATCTGCTTACAGACTTTTGGACAAAACACACACAATTAAAATAAACTGCACCGTTATTCAAGGGCTGTCTTCAAATTTATCTTCAGTTGTAATGAAACACCTGAGTGAAAGAAATTGAAGACTAGGTGGTCGTAGTGATTATGACCTTGAAGATGAAAAATTATCTTGTCAAGTATAACCAAAAGAAATTACAGAGAAGAAATTTTGACAAGTTGAAGGCATATTCTGGCTAAAGAATGTTTTACCTCAGCAATTAGAAGGTTTCTGCAAACCACATTTACCCGGCAAGGCCAAAGCATTTTTGGAGTTTATTCCAAGTGCTGGTAGGATAGACTTGTAACTGCAAAGACAAGGTAAATTGGCTTGGCGAATCACTCCACAACATTTTTCATCTGGTGGTGGAGGGTTTCGACCAGAAACTGCAGCACGACACAGGTTTAGTTTATCTGAGTCTATGTTACACAGCTCAACAGCTTGTGCAACTCCCAATAAGGCTATCAACAATCCTGCAACCAACCACTGCACCAGAGTTTTTCCACTAGCCTGTGCCATCATACTCTCTTCTCTCCTAGAGTCCTAGGTTCTGTGTTTTGTTTGGTGTGGTGTACCATGTTGCCCCAAAGATAATTTATAGCTGTGGTGAATGTTGTTTGAACAATTATTTGCATTTTTTTAGCCACTGTAGTGTCACGTTGACCCAGTGGTGTCATGTGAGTGCAGTTGGTGGAAGTTCACGAGATGAATGTACTCATTACAATGTTGAAACTAATCACAAGAAAACAAACTTAGATTGGCCCATCGCTTTGTAAATAATTCAATGAAATGGTAGTGGTATTGACACCAATGGCATACCTTGAATTTAATTATCGTGACTGCATTCTGACAAGGAAATTCCCTGTTTTGCATTATGTTTCTTGTGCAGTTTTTGTTTTTGTTTCATAGTAATGCCAAAAAGGGAATAACAAAGATATATCTCCGTGACTTTGTTTCGACATAGAAAGTTCGGAGTTCTGCATTAGGTTCATCAGGCGTTGGGACGGAAACATGTATATACCTAACCACTTGGCTAAAAGACAAATAACACAAGTGTGTATAAAAATCAGATTGTTATGAGATTAGTTGTCATTTTAACCTTCACCTGTGCAGGAAAGTTTTTGGCAGTGCTTATTTTTCATATTCTACACAGGTTTCCGGACCGAAGCATATTGGGGACAAGGCCAAAGGAGGATTGCTTTTGGTCTCGGTTGTTAACCGAAGTCATAGAGTCCTCCTCTACCTTAGTTCCAGCGTACCCGAGATCATAGAGTCCAGCTTTCTGCTTCGGTTCAGGTCTAACCGAAGCCATATGTGCAACTTATTTTTACTTTTTTAAAAAATTTACTCACCTTTTAACCTCGGTTTTGGTTTGACCCGAAGCCATATTTCATCTTTTGACCTCGGTTTTTGATTTGACCCGAAACCATATGTCACTTTTTGGCCTCGGTAAGAACTAAGGCCTAATATGGTGTTTTGTTTTTTAATATAAGACGAGTTAAAAACTCTAATCTACATCGGTGCTTTAAGAATAGTTTTCTTCATAATTATTCATCATATATAACTATATCGTAGTTTTCGTTAGGCTAAAATAATAGTTATATCGTTAACATGCTGACCAAAACGAAATTTGGGTTATAAGATCACGGTCCCTCATTTTTGGATGAAATACTTTATTACAAATTAACCATCAATAATAAAAAATAATAATAGGTATCAATTTTATAACTTCTCATTAATTCTTTTTAATTTTCTCAATCCCAATAAATTTATATTCTGCTCAATTAGTTTGAATTTGAAATTTTCATGCTGATGTTTAGATTTCCATAAATTATAATTTAAATGAATATCAAATGAAAAATATTTCTATATATAAAACTAAAATTAAATTGTACACCAGATAAGGGAATGTCCATCATATATTGTTACATATAATTATCAATTTTTATAATTTTTAATTCTATTCATAATTTTTGGAATCTTTATAAAATTTTATTATATTTATATAAATCTAACATAAATATGAAAAGATTTAGAATAATCCATCCTCTTATATTAACATATAACAAATTTGAAGACATTAGTATATGCAAACTTATTCAGCTTCTTATATTAAATAAGTTTTGTGCAAATTGTCAATTTGTTAAAACTTAATCGCTCATAATTTGGGTATATTTAGGTTTTTTGGTCTGACGACTTGAGACTAGACTTATAAATAACAAGTTTTGATTTTATGACGAGAAATCCAATATTTTGAGTTGTGAAACGGGACTCGATGTCCATTTAAAAAAATTAAAGGATAATAATATTTTAATATATATTTTTTATTTATTTTAACTCATCATTTTAATAATCCTTATATTATTACATCATATCATTCAAAAAAATCAAAAATCAAAAATTAAAAAATAATTAAAATGGTGAGTTAAAAATAAAAAAGAATAGATCAAAATATCTTTATCGATAAAAAATCCTACTCCTTCGACTCCTAATGATAGGTGGATAATAAGCGTTTCTAAGTGTGTAAAAGTAACTTCTCATCACCAGTACACTATAAGGGACACACATTGAATATTTCCAACTTAGATCTCTCTTCAGATCTGGCTAGAACAACATTCAATTACGGGGTTATCTTTTGTCACATAGCTCTTTAAACAAACAATATTGAATGACTTGCACTTCTAAAATCTCTGGTGCTACTATTATTTATCAATGCATGAATTACTAAAAAATCCAGTAGAATTATAAAATCACTTTCATGAAACGGAATTACAAAATAGTAATGCAAACAGACTAAGAATCCATGTCGTTATTCACACTTCGTAAAACACCACTAAAATTTGTTTTGATCTGACACTTTCGCCATGGGAGGAAAGACAAAACGCATCGTTTTAAAGTCGTTTTTTATTCTTTTTTTTTTTCATTATTCATCATATCCAACGGCAGCGGTTCAAACTTCCAAAGCGGGCAAAGCCTACGGTTTCGAAGAGTCCAACCCATTGGATTTCCTCCTTAAAGCCCTTGTCCCGAAAATCAAGAACCCGATGACGTGGCCGCTTATAGCGACGACAAACACGCCACCGTTAAAAGACATAACGGCCAACATCACCAAGTAAGAGAGCCCCGAACGCACGCCGTATAGCCCCGTCTTCAGGAGCCCTCCAACGACGTCGTTTGAGCCCCCGGGCTTGAGTTTCACAATGTTGGTGAACGAGAGCCACTCCACAAGCACCGCCATAAAGAACACGAGGAGCAGCGCCACCGCGTACATGGCGGCGCTGTCGCCCGGCCAACACCGGAAAAGTATGTCCACCTTATGCCCCCAGTAGAATGTCGTGTGTATCGGAATCCGCCGCCTCCCCAGACTTGTCGCCACAGTCGAGTTGTACGGCGCCGGAACGCCGTCTGCGGTGGCCGTGGATAACATATGGAAGCAATCGAGTAACTTGTATATGTAATAATAACGTAGGAATGAACATGGTACATGGATTGAGATTTATATAGTATGCGTAGCAACGTTTGTGTCGGTAGGGATATGACAGAATTGAACATGAAGATTTGATTCTGGTTTGTGAAAATTGTTCCATAATTCGTATGCAAGCAAGCGAATACGTTCTATGATTAAAATTTAACCATTTTTGGTGAACAAGAAAACCCAAAGGGAAATTAAAGAAAAAGCAGGCTATGAAGACGCACTTTAGCTCTGGGATTTTCAGCGTGATGGGGCCCTCCATCAATTCACTTTCTTTTCCTTGTTACAAAAGTTTAGATTTGGACTAATCTTCAGATCTATATGTGTTTTAATTTGTATTTATTTCAAAAAAAATTTATTTATATTAATGAAATCAAATGAGCACATGAAAAATAAAATACTAATTTTTATTATAATTATTAAAATAAAAATATTATTAAATTTTAAACAGATTTATTTATAAAAATTAGTTATAAAATAAATCATTGTTATTATAATTTTATTACTTGTAATTTTTTATTACAGATAATTAATTGAGTTTAAAAATATTTGTAAAATTAAAACAATAAAATAATAAAATTAAATACATAAATAAAGAATAAATTATATTAAGACAGGAGTTATAAACGATTATAAACATGAATATTTTTACTAATAATTATAGATTAATCGTAATTAGGGAATTACTCTTATTGGATTTTATTGAAAATATCTAATAAATGAAAAATTGTAAATGTATTTCGACTATACTTATTAGCTGGTTAGAATAAGATTAATCCTATTAGATATAGATCTGCATGCCTTTTTCCAAGCAATTTAAAATAAAATTTGTATTGCTACTTTTTGCAAAATATTTAAATATCACGTACTCAATTCCTTTATTTAGTTTACTCCTGTATCTTCTTTTTATTTTATGTTTTCCATCTAACAAATATTGCTTTTTTCTTTATCCCTTTTCCAAGTTTTGTTTTCTTGTTTATTCCGACGTATACACGTGTATATATATGTATACCAATATATTTGTCCACACATAAAGATACTTTGAGACCTTGTGTATGCATATTTCACACGTTAGTTAGAAGCACTTTAGTTTAAATAATACGTGCATATCACCTTAAGAGACATCAATTAATAAAAAATGTGCTGTAAATTAATAAATTATATTAATAATTTTAAAATACTACAAAAATAATTGTTTTTAAAAGAAAGGTGAAGTAACCTCCCTCCTAATCATGCTTATTTTCCTTAAACATTTTCCTCCATTTTTAGTAGGGTTCATCACCATTTGTCTTCCATTGCAGGTCTCATTGTTATGGAAAACCCTTAGCCAAGGGGCCAATCACAAGGGTCATGGCCAAGCACATTCAAGAAGAGTGGGTTTCATCAGTGATAGGTGGATACATGCTCCTATTTTCTTGGGTCACCATTGATTGTAATTACTAGAGTATATTTCTTTTGGACCTTGTATAATTGGTCAAGTAGTCTATGGTTTCTGTTGGGCCTTGTATGATGGGCCAAATAATCTAAGATTTTCTTTGGGCCTAGGGTAGTAATGAGGTAACATTAAAAGGAGGCACTTGTTTAGGGTGAGGGCATGATGGTCTTTGCGCCTTTGGTGCATGAGACATATGCTCTTGCCGTTTGACAAGACACCTTTGACATACGTGTTTTCCTTGGTCCCCAAGTTAGTGAAAATTAGAGTTTTGCTTTTCTTTTAGTGAGACACCTCTAGGTTTCTTTGGTTATAAATAGAGGTCATCTCACACTATGGGAAAACTACTTTTGAGATTAGTAAAGAAATGCTTCCAAATTTGTGTCATTACTTGTCTCTAAAGTCACTTAGGTTAGAGCACCCCTTCTAGGTTTTCTCTAGCCATCCTTTCTCGTGAATTGACCCAACCTCTCTTGAGAGCACTCAAACACCACCACACTTACGCCATTTGCGCCTCACTTCACCCATTTCCTTATAGCTTTTGCATCCAACATAGCTTCTCCATCTTGCTTGGCACCTATAGCTTGGAGGAGGAGTCATCACATTGGAAATTAATATTTTTCGTTGCTAAAGTTTGCCTAATTATTTGGTTTTATTCTCTTCAAAGGAAACCCAACAACTAATCAAAGAACTTACTACAAGAGTAATGTTACATCTTTCATATCATACAATTAGTATATACGAATTATAACTAACATGTTAACCAGAGTTGTGCCGAAGAAAAACATTTTATGTCAAAGAAACAAAGGCAAATTTTAAATTATGTATCCTAAGGTTATATAACATGTAATCCTTAAATTAATTATTTTTTGTGTAGAAGTTGTATTATAGTTACTTTTCCTTCATTTATTTTAGTCTAATAAGAAAATTAATTCCTTCGAAACTAAGTACTATACAATACATATTAGATGAAAGTTATCATTATGGCAGGAATTCATGAAAATTGGACAAGGATAAACACTTATAACTTGTGCATGAATTATATAGTTTGAGAAACTCTACTATATAATAACATTGTATCATTGTTTTAGGTCTTCAAGGATCCTTCACCTATATCAAAGGGACATGATCCAAATACGACAAGAGTAGGCAAACTACCTTCAACATATAGATTAGGTTTGATTAGCTATTTGTTTTAAGTTAAATTACCTTTATTTAATAAATATTTATTTTGACTTTGGAAATGTTTACTATGTACTGAAAATGTTATATTAGAAATGAATATTTTGTTCTGGATAATTTTTATTTTTCAGGTTTTGATTTCTTGGCAAAACCAATTCAATTTAAACACATAAAAAAAAATTCAAGAATTTATACATGTTAGTACATTAATATACATAAATTTACGTTTGTTATCACATTAGTTAATACACGTAAATTTGTGTATGTAGTGGAGTGATAAATAGACATAAATTTAGTATAGTTTTTGAGAAAAAAAAAACTGAAAAATAGTATGTTTATTGTCTCACGTTTATTATTCAGCCATGACACATAAATTTCATAAATTTAAGTCGGAGATTGTAATAGACGTAATTAATATACCGATGTAAAAGGCCTAACCTAACAGACATAACAAATCTTCTTTGTGTTAGTGACACAGTGTGTATGTATCTGTGTCTGCTTTACTAAAATGAAATAGATTTTTATATAAATGGATAAATTTTTAAAATTTATAAGTTTGATTAAGTCGTGTACATGATATGAGAGTCAATAAAATCCACCATTTTAGTTCTTAATTCGTGCATGTGGGCATGGAGTAGATATGTGAAATTATTATTTATATACGTTTTTATTAATCAAAATTGTTTATATGATTGTTACACTTTTCGTTAAAAAAATGAAGCATCAGATGCCATTTCTTTTTCAATTGATTTTACAATTTCTCTTTTCCCTATATGTTTCTATCATGTTTTCCAACAAGTGGGACTATATATTCTGTCTTACCCTATGATGATTTTGTTATATGAGAGGAAGAAAAAGAAAAGGGAGAAAAGGAGATAATAACTCATATGTGATAAATAACGCAATAATATAAAAATAATTAATAGCAAAAATAGTGAAAATGAAATCCAATAGAAACTATATGTATGAACATAATCATAAGTGTATTCCATAGACACCGATCTTCTTAACTTCTTTTATTTGAAAGACAAGTTGATAAAAAACATTGATGATAAGTGTTCATCACCAATTCAAATTATTTGATTTTGAGAAACCTTAAACAAATACGGATCAGAGGTCATGGAGAAGTTGGTTTCCTTCTCATGTTTCTACATAGACGATTTAGGTTAGGAATACAAGAACGGTTTAAGAAAGTTCTACGTGAAATAGAAATAAAAAAAATTAAATAGCATATAAACAAAATAATTCAAATATGAATTTTAAAATTGTATACCAAAGATGATGTAACCATTTTTTATATATGATTTTCTTGGGATTCATTTGTATTAAATCTATTATCTCTTAAAAATAAATCTCCGAACAAATACACCAAAGCAGCGTGAGTAATTACTTTGTCTCTGCAAGTTCCATATGGGAAGTGTTTGTTTGGAAGGTAATGAATCCCCCAAACTAATTATTGATCCAATACTCGAACATAATTGAAAGCATAGACTCACGCACACAACTTATAGTTATTATTTAGATAACCATCATGTTTCTCGTACAAAGATAACGGTTGAGTTTCAATTCTTAAACTTAGGTGTTACAAACATTCAGGGACGAGAAGAAATGTTGATGTTTCTGACGCGACCGTGAGAGGCTTTGTTGTATTTAGGAACAGTAATGGTGAGGATCCCGTTTTCCATGAAGGCTTTGACGTGGTCGACGAGTGAGTTTTCGGGGAGAGTGAGGCGCTGAATGAAGTGGCCGCTGGAGAGTTCTACGCAGTGCCACCCTTCTCGCTGCTCCTCCTTCTCCACGCTCTTCCCGCAAACGATGCAGAGAACCCTGTCGTCGCCCACCTCCACGCGCACGTCGTTGCGCTTGAATCCAGGAAGGTGAGCCTTGTACACGTGCGCCTCCGGAGTCTCCTTGAACTCTATGTGCGAGTTGAGGATCGGTGCGGGCTCGGCGGGGAAAGCCATGAACGGCGGTGATGGGTTGGAGTGTGTGAGGCCCATGGTGTGGTGTTGCTGGGCTTGGTATGGCTCCCAGGTTGGTTGATGGGCTGCGTCAGTTCTTCTTCTGTTGAAGAAGTTACGAGGGGAAAGGTGGGACATTTGATTCTGTTTTTTTTTTTTTTCTTTTTTTTTTGTGTTATGAAGATGGTGGTAGTGTGTGTTGTTATGGTGGTGAGGAATGGGAGATGCTGCTTGTAATCTAACGGAGAAGCACTTATTTATAAGCGAGGTAATGTGGTTAGAAGATATATACATACACTCGCGAGCCGAACTTATAGGTACTCTCAACTTTTATATTAGATTCATTTTTTGTCAAGCTTTTTCTTTGGCATGGATCAATGTGTTGGTAATTAAAAAATGTCTAATTATTTCATATCATTTTAGTCATATGTCAGATAAATATGATATGATATGATAAAAGAAGTTTACTTTGAAATTATATTTAATTTAAATTTGTTATTTTATATCGTTCAAAATTATTGTCCAACTTCTATCACTACACACATTACTTTTTAGGGTTTCTGATTATTTTTTGGTAGAGAAAAAGATGAGTTTCTATACTTTACCTAAGTTATAACCTAGAAGAAATCAGGGAAGGAAAACATAAATAAAAATAAGTAAAAATTAAAATTAATTTAGAAATGTTCAGTTTGAGAAAAATAAAAGTAGAGTTCAGAGCCTTGAATGTCAAGGTAGGTAATGAGGTCAATCCCATGAGTGTGTTTTCAGTAATGATAGGAATTTCGTGGAAACAAGAGACAAATGTTGTGTTCTTTCAATGATTTAAGATGTGTGTGTATATGTTAATAACATGATGTAATGCAAAAATGATTTTACATTAAATTGATTGTCATCGGGCAACGTTGATCATGAATTTAATGCACATTTGTTCTTCATTGTTTCCTTATTTTGTATGGACTTAATAGTTGGTGTTAGATCCACCACTATTTTCAATTTCTTTCTACCCTATTTTGTTATTAGAGGGTTCAATTAGTTTTTTTCTTCTTATTTTTGTTTAAAAATCTTAGGTTCATTTCTTTTTTATGAATCTCAAATTGGTTTCGATTTTAAAAAAATTAATGCAATTTCTTCTCTATTAACAACATTAAAAGCATCGTCACGTGTTATTTTTTTTTTATAAAAATAAAATAAAAATTTGTCACGTGTCAAACTTATATTATGTCACGTGATACTGTAATACCATGTATCATTACCTTAATCTCAATTTGGTTCCTGCATTTCTATTTTCTTTCAATTTAGTCCCAATTCTTTATAAAATGAAGCAACTTAGTCTTTCATCAAATTAAAACCAAATTTAATTTTATATGAATGTTATACAAACATTTTTATTAAATACTTTTATAGCAAGATTAAATTTATTTAATTTACATTTTACATTAAATTTTATTTAAAATTGATTTCAATTTTTTTAAATTATTACAAAATTGATTAAAATTATTTTTAAATCAACTCAAACATTTGTATAGAAATTATTCAATTTTACACATTTTTAAGTATGTTGTAATAAAATACAAATAGAGTTCAATGTAAATTTTAAATTTTAAAAATTTGAAAAAACATGATAAATTTATTTTATTTTATGAAATGAAATTAATAAGAAAATTTAAGTATATTTGTTAGTTGAATTAATTTTGAACTTTTTTCTATTAATATTACTTTATATTAATAACTTTAAAATAATTTTAAATAAAGTTCAGTGTAAAATATAAATTTAAGAAAACTTAATATTGTTAAAAATATTTAATAAAAGTATCAAATTATAAAAAATTATATATTTATATAAAAATTAAATTTAGTTTCAATTTTGAGAGAACAAAATTGTTTTATTTAAAAATAAAATTGGGAACAAGACAAAATAAAAATATAAAATCAAATTGAGACTAAAACAATGATAAATGGTGTACAGTAACACTGTCATTGTTATTACATTACATTGTCGTTCTCATGCGACATTAAGTAAGCTTGACACGTGAAAATTTTTTATTATTATTTTTTAAATTAAAAATATTAAAAAAATTAAAAATTAAAAAAAATCATGAAACTAGCATGTAACACCTCTTTAATATTGTTACTACCGAACTAACGACATCAAATATTTCAAAATAGGAACTAAATTAAGATCCATAGAAAAAGAAAGAGATCTAAGTGAGATTTACCAACAAAAAAGTGGAGACCAATGACATAATTTAACCTTATTATACCAATCAAATATGTGTTTAGCTCTTGTCTTTATATCTTCCTCTATTTATTTATCATCTCTCACTTAAAAATATTAAATTTCTATTAGGTATTAATCTTTATTTTTAAATTAGAAAGTAATTTAGAATTAATAATAATAAGTAGTTAATTGATAATTAAGGTTAGAGATCAATTTATTATACTTTAGTTTATAAATTAATTATATTTTTTTATTAATAATGAAGACTAATTTAGATACAAATAATTTTATTTTATAAAATTGTGTATAATTTAGTTAATATAACTACTAATTATTTTTTTTCTCTAAGCTATTTAATAATTTTTTATAATGAAATAATGATATAAGAGAGAAATATAATATTTATCGGAAATAATAAAAATATTAAAAAAAGAGAGAATAAAATACTTTATATAAAGGGAGAAAGATAAAAGAAAAGCATAACAATTAAATGTCAACCTCAAAATAGAAATAATTACCTTATATATATATATATATATGTATATATATATATATATAAATATATATATATATTAAACATTTGAATTAAAATAAATTATTCTAGAAATGTATATGAATTCCTGAACTTAACTTCATGCTCAAGCAAAGAGAAAAACATGACTATTTCTCAACTCAGAGTTAATAGAAGCCGGTTGAGTAAATTACTTCTAAGAAAAAATAAATAATAAAAGGATTAAATATACATTTCCATCCACTAAAATTAGTTTATATACTTAAATTAAAAATGATTTCTTAAAACAATTGATATAACTAATTGTTGTTTACTGATTAACTTATAAAAAATCAGTTTTAGGCTATAGAAAACTTAAGAATATTTACTGAAAAGTTTATTGGAACATGTTAACAGGGGGTTTTGTTAAATGGTATGAATTTGGTGAGATTTGTATGAATTCTACTTTAAATATGCGATGCCGGAATGCATAGCGGTAGGATAAGAACGTTGTTTTTATAGGATTTATTCTGAAGACATTTTGTATGGTTATTATGGTGTAGGTCCTGAATTTCTACAATTTCATTGAGAATCTACTTTGCACTGTGATGGGACTATGGAACAATTGCAAAATATAAAATATGAAATGGTGCAGAATATATGAACAATGGCTTAGCTGGAGGTTCCTTTTCAACATCCACCATCAACTTGTTTCTGTTTAATATTCCAAGATTCAAGTATTTAGTAACTATGTTTTAAAGTTATTCAAATGAAAATGGATTATTTTACTTAAATTAAGGGCTGGTGTGAAGTTTTATGAATGGGGAAAACCACATAAATATTGCAGATGTGAATGCGTTAATTTATATCAGAATATCAAACTGCTTCTGCTTTTATCACCAAGCTAATCCAGAATATATTCCACTCCCACACTGTTTGATTAAAAAAATATCTGTACGTTATGATGAATAAATAGTACAACAAAAATAATACTCTTATGGCTCTTTTCTATTTCCATAATCAAGAGAAGTAAAAGTACTGTGAAAAAAAAAAAAAACTTACCTGACAAACATACATATTAAAAAGAGATGCTATAAAATAATGTTAAAAATATTATAATTTAGGGTTAATTGTGTTTTAAATATATGCACTTTGACACAAAATTATAATTCGTCTCTGTTTGAAATTTTGTTACATTTCGGTCCCTATACTCTAAGAATGAATATAATCATTTTAACCTAGAGCTGTCAAAACGGGTTACTCGACCCAACCCGGCTCGGCCCGCAACGGATTGGCCACTTAGTGCGTCAACCCAACCCAGCTCACTTATTAGCGAGCCAACAAAATTAGAACGAACCCTACGTGACCCACCACGGGTTGGCGGGTTAAACAGGTTGGCTCACTGGCTCACTTAATTAAAAAAAAAAAAAACAAAATTTTTTTAT
>Ga0214545_1005764_pt1 | contig 22090 bp, 11 predicted proteins | sample CNSS4metaG_FD_160064 | JGI IMG/M metagenome (GOLD analysis project Ga0214545, IMG submission 160064) | Root nodule microbial communities from cowpea collected in UCLA plant growth center, Los Angeles, California, USA - CNSS4 | ecosystem: Host-associated > Plants > Roots > Nodule | place: USA...
CTCTCAACCACATGAGCTAGTACCTTTCCACGTCATAGTTCTTCACATTTATTACTTTGAATATTCTCATTACCCGTCCTAATTAAATAATTAATTAAATAACTATTTAATTTTCCCGGATCTTACAATGAACATATTACTAATGACTTATGGGAAGGGAACGAGCGAGTTCTTAGACCCAGATGCGCTGGAGTTTGGATTTTGAACAACCAAGACTTAATCGATTTACGTGTCAAAAATTTAATTGAACAGGCTAGATTCAGACACACCTTGAATTTGCCAGACATGGATGTCAACCACCTTCTAGTCAATTCCCTATTAGAAAGATGGAGGTCATAGATACACACATTCCCTTCTCACATGGAGAGACCATTGTGACACTGGAGGATGTGGCTATCCTCCTTGGCGACCTATAGATGGAGATGTGGTCATCGGTCACACCATTGTGGAATATATGTTCTCTACCTTCCATCAACATCTTGGGATCATTCCACCACCCACGGGTATAAGAGGAAACTCAATTAGAGTTTCCTGGTTAAATAATACTTTCCAAGAACTACCATAGTATGCAACAAATAATGTTATTGCTCAATATGCAATAACATACATACTGACATTGATTGGCAGCATTTTAATGCCAGACACGTCTTGAATGTAGTCGCCAATTATAGTTGGGGGTCTACAGTTTTGGCCTGTCTATATCGTGGCCTAGACCATGACATTCATCTTAGCCAAGAAAATATTGGAGGATGCATGATTTTCTTGCAATGTTGGGCTTGAGAGAGAATTACATGTATAGCTCAACAACTAGAGTCATTAAGTGATGAGGAGGTGGTTGCAGGGGATGGTTTCCCCCTTACAAGAAGGTAAAAACTAACTTTTTTTTAATGAACGAGTTCTTGTTGCCTTCTAATTTACCTAAAAAGCAATTATTTTATTTTTAGATGGATGAGGCTAATGCATCGGACAAACCCTAGTTTCATTTAAATTAGTCAATTTTGTTTGAGATTTGATCAACTATGTACAAGACATGTATTACTTAAGCTAAACTAAAAGATTTTTTTTAAACATTTGAATCTAATGTCAACCATTTCATTTCAGTTCTTGTGGAGGCCTTACATGCAAAATGAAATCAGTCGGTTGATTGTCATTGACATCTTTCTAGTAGCCAGAGCAACAATCCCTATAATTTGTTTCCCTACAGTTGAAATCCATCAAGCGGATTGGGTCATGCACCAATTTAGTGTTAGACAAAATATCTCGTCAAACACGGTTAACCTCAATCAGGTTCACAAGAATGATTTGAGGGGAAGAAATGACAGAGATTAGGCAACACATCATCAGCAGTGAATTGCAATTTGGAATAATCGACAAAATCGTGTCATTCAAGGTACACCATTCATTGGAAACAGCCATTTGCGATGAAACACCCTACATGCAGTGGTACATAAACCACACTATCCGCTATATATCTCTACCTACACATTCTTCCAACAATGAGGTTAGTTTTACTTCAATATTGTACATTTGTTTATCATGCGTACTTATTCATGTCATTAACCCTACTATTTATGTTACAATATGTCACAAGAACCTCCTCAGCCTCCTTCACAACCCTACACTGGTCATGTTGGGTCTTCTCTAGATTTTATGCATCATCCGCACCAATTTTTTGAACAGTCGTCTATAGGTCACGATGAAATGTTTGGACATTCCCACCCTCAGCATGGCAACCCATCAAACACCCCATTCCAACATGTAAGACCCGTGGAAATTAATTAATTAATTAATAAATGCGGGTGGTGAGAACTTTGATGTCATTAAATGTAATTAGTATGACGTGGAAAAGTACTAGCTTAAATGGTTAGTACTTGGATGTGTGATAGGACTTGGGTTCGAGTCCTATGTTTACCATTTGTGAGTTATTTGATTTAGTATTATTTTGATAATATATTTATGCCTAGTGAGTGATAATATAATCATAGTATTTTGATAATTATCGCTCAAGATGAGTTGGTTGGATGGTTATGTATTGAATTGGTGTTAGTATGGTCACGGGTTCAAATCTTGATAGACATAAAGTAGACTTTATTTTTGCTAATTCTAGCTTGGAGTGGAGGTGAAAGGGCAAAGGTAAAACTAGAATGAGGAGCAGCCAAAGGGCTAAAAAAATAGTATTAAACCACTTAGTAATTACCCTTAATTGGAAATTAAAAACACCATTAATCTCATTTTTCGTTTTAGCACTTAAGCCCATGCTTAAGACACATATAAAAGGCTATTTTAGGGGAAAAGAAAGGGCTTTGGTAGTGTTGTGAACTGGTTTTTGAGAGGAGAACGAAATTAGAGAGTGAGAGGGGAGTTTTGGGTGTGCAAGGGGCTGAAGCAAAACCATTGGTGAACCAAGGAACCTTCATCTTTCCCAATTTTAATCAAGAATTCCAGGTTAGGGGAAGCTGCCTTTTTTTTTTGTATAAAATCAAATGTATTGTGTTTTTCGTTTTTGCTATTCTTAATTGAATTCTAAATGTTGTGGATTTTGTGTATGCGTAATGTGATTGAGAATTGGTCTACTTGATGTTGTTGTCAAACCTTATATGCTTCACATGATTTGGATGGGGTTTTGGGGTATTGGGTGGTTGTTTTGGGTAAAGCCTCGAATTTTGGTAGATTAAAGAGATATAAAGCATGTTCATATGGTTTGATTGTTGAAATAAATTGAATGGGAATGAATAAACTGTATTTTGGCATGGTTTTGGTGAATTGTGTGCGTGAATAGAGACGAAATTTTGCAAGTCTCGCCCAAGCGAGTCCCTCTCGCCTAAGCGAGAGTTGTAGAATCTTGTTTTTGGTTTTGATTCGCGTTTCTCGCTTAGGCGACCAGTGTTAGGGTTGAGCGACCTGGTCTCTCGCTCAGGTGAGATTGGCTCGCCTAAGTGAGGTTGCGATGAGACCTGTATGAGTTAGGCGCGACTTCTCATCCATGCGAGGAGTTTTGGGGTGTTGAGCGACAAATACTCTCGCTTAGGCGAGCATTCTCGCCTAAGCGAGGTCGCGATGGGACTTGATGCTGTTTACATCGAATCCTCGTCTAGGCGAGGGGCTGTGTGTTTTGAGCGAGCGTGGGTCCCGCTCAGGCGAGACGGGCTCGCTTAAGCGAGATGAAGTGTTGTAGTCATTGTTTCACACTCGCTCAAGCGAGGTCTTAAGCGTGGCTGATGGACTAGCCTGGGCGAAGATCCCTGGCTTAGGCGAGAATGATGCGATTTCTATGCTTGTGGTTGCGATGTTTGGGCTTGAAGAACTAAGTCCATAGCTTTTTGGGACGTGCTTGGTTGAGTCACGAACGAGGAGTTCATGATGGGTGGACCGCATGCGGAATGTGAACAATTTAGTTCACTAGAGGTACTCTCGTTGGGATAAGTGAGCGAGGGAGTTCATCTTATGCTCAACTTGAGAATGCTATGAGCAAGGGAGTTCATAGTAGGAAAGACGAATATGCGTGTCCAGGTCCGAGCGAGGAGTTCGGATGAACGGGCGTGAGAGTCCGTGAAGCAGGACTACAAGCAAGATAGGCTTGTAGGTTGGACCACGAGCGAGGGGGGTCGTGGAAGCACATGAAATCCCAAGATTTAGAGAGCATGCATGAACTCATAATGGTTATGAGTGTGGGAAAGTGGGTGTGTTGTGAAATGTTAAATAATTATGATTTATCGGGTGGGTGTATTTTCATATTTATTTACATATATGTGCATAGCTCACCCTATCTGTTTGTGTGTGGCGATGATCGGGTAACTTGTTATCCGGGAGTAGATGATGTTTCAGGTGGGTCAAAAGATGCCTAGTAGCGGAGAGTGGGAACAAAGATCAGGGGATTTGTTTATAAAGACCTTATTTTAATTCCTATAATTTAATTACAATTTTTATGGCTTTGGATATGTTTTTAAAATTGTAAAGGTGGATTTTAGAATATTTTGACTAGTAATGGTTTATTATTAATGTTAAAGTTTTGAAATTTCCCGTGTTTTTGGGAAATTGATTAATTAATAAATGAGGTATTTATTTTTGTCTTGTTTAATTATTTCTTTTAAATAATATCCTATTGGGATGTTACAGAACACGTCCCTTCGTCATATGCATTCTTTCCGTCTCAATCAAGCTATGGTGCAGGTTCATCACACATGTTTGGCACCTTAGTTATGATACCACCGTCTACCCATTATCCAGGATCTTCATTATCAATGTCATTCTATCATCTGCCAATGTCTTTTCAAACACTCCAAACAACGGTTCACCATCTCCAATTTTCTCAAACTCATCAAGATGAAGATAATGATGAACCACACCAACAACAACCATCTAGACGACCAACCAAACCCAAGAGACGACCTCCATGTGGCATTGGAGGCCACAAATGAATATGTTATTAATTTCCATAAACTTTGTTGTTGTTTTTAAATTTTTAATCAATATTAAAATATATTAATGTCTACTTTTATTCCAATAATATTTTTTATTTTTTACTATTTATTGTACCAATCAACTTAAACTAGAAAAACAAAAAAAAATATTTATTTACACTTAAAAAAATTATTTTAAAAAAATACATAACTGAAGTTGTCATGAGTTCTAACGACTTTACTTTTATAAAATAGAAAAAGGAAACCGGTCACACTAATGATGATTTCAATATGAATGTCGTCATGAGTCCTAACGACTTCACCCTATCCAACAAAAACAATTTCAACTGACCCTGATTTATAATTTTGGATTCAAAATAACCCTATAATACAAAAAAAGCACCGATAGTAACGCAAGTTTAGATTTCACTATTGGTATAAAAATAGATTGGTAAAGTATTTATAAGTGTTTTTATAGGAATTCATTCAACATGACATCATGTAAATGAGAGGATTCACCCCTTTCACATTTATATGTATTTTGTTTTAGAAGTTAATATGCTCATATTGGACATCCTCACGCATAAATACCACATCCTAGAGAGAATTAGGACAAACCCAAACACTAATACTAAAGGAATTCAAAAGTTCAAATATCCAGGTCAATTAATCATAAATCAGTTGGTGAGTTGTCTACAAAGTCAATTATTAATAAAGCATCATAAAACTTATGTTAATAGGCATGGCAAAAGGTTTATATACATTGAAAGCCAACATTTAATTATGGATGTCCTTTTTGAGAAATGTCATTGAAAGTCAATACTTAATTATTTATTTTATTTTAATTTTTTTAATTCTGGTGTTGTTTTATTTCAATTTTATATAAAATAAAAATATATAATTTTTTTTATAATGTATAAAATTGTCATTTAATTTATGGAGATCCATATTTAAATTAAATTATGTTTAAAATATCTATTTACAATAATTTTAATTTACTTTTTCTTTATCATTTTATTTATAATATAAAGCACAAATATAAATTCTCTATATAATATAATTAAGAATATATTACAATTATTTTCTTTTTATTAAGTATATATAAAATAAAACATGCAATAATATATAGTAAGATTTTATATTTAATTAATAAAATAATGAGAAATTAATTTAGAAAGTAACATTTAAATTTATTTTATAAAACAAAAATATACTACTTACAAAACACAAATATCAAACTTTTATAAAATGAAATAATAAAATTTAAATTTAATTTACCATAAACTCTTTACTAAATAATATTCATTTGAAAAAGGTTAAAATAAATTTTATGTAATTAATATATTTTAGTTACTTATAAAAATATTGAAGCCATCAACTATATAATTTTTTAAAATTAGTTTATAAAACTAATTTTAGATAAATTATATATTTCTTATTTTTTTTTATTTTATTTTGAAAACATAAGTTTTAAACAAGAATTGTTAATATATATATATATATATATATATATATATATATATATATATATATATATATATAAGAAAAAATAAATTAAATATATATATATTTTTTTATTTAAAAAAAAAAAATATATAAAAAAAAATATTAATATATATATATATATATATATATATATATATATATATATATATATATTTATATAAGAAAAAGTACACTAAATTTATATAAACTTTTTTATTATAAAAGTGAATTCAACCTTCGATAAAAAAGTAATTTTTATCTATATTTTTCAATTTTAATTATTTATTTTATAAAATAGTCTATAAAAAATATAGAAAAGTAATTAAATATATTGTATCATGAAAATAGTAAAATTTCATTATTTAATATAAAATATAATATTTAAATTATATTTGTATGAATTATTTTTTTGTAAAATTATATTTTATTTTTAAAAAAATTCATTTGCACAGTAAGATGTATCTTCACATTTTTATTTCCAATTTGTATAAGACATAATAAAAATTTCAAAATATTCAAATAGTTTTATTCTAAAATTCACGCAATCTTTATCTCATTTGAAAAAAAAAAATAGAAATAGTAATGTAACTTAGGTAATATTTTTTAAATACAGTGTCATTAATTTATATACAATGATGTTTGAAATAAAAGATGAAATTTACTTAAAATTGTTTGAAACTAATGACAAATCCACATTTGACTTGATCCAAATATATGACAAAGATTTGCTAGGTTGTCATAGTGACAGCAACTCATCCTAAGACATGAAATGAATCTTGCAGAGCAAAAGTTTGGGTTGAAAAGAAAAAAAAAATCAAAGTCCAAACAGTGAAAAGGGAAGGTGTGGTTGGTTTTGACAATAATAGAATGAATAGATAGAGATAGAAGAAGAGAAGAGAAATTGCATTGCTGTAAAGCCTGCAACTCCATGTAAGGATTCACCAATACACACAATAGCTACTTAAAGCTGTCACTGTGAGATTCTCTTTCACTTTCGTTTTGGAATTCGCAAAATTTTTATTTATTCAAAGCACCCTTAAGACTTTCGTCGTTTACTGCTTCGTCCTTTTGCCATCATCATCCTCTTCCATTGACATTCTTCGGATTCTGTCTCTCTTCCTCTCCACCTAAGACATTTACTACGTTGTTCCTGCAACAAACAGTTCTATTCGCGAATCAAACCAAACTAACAAACATCAGTTTTAATTGCAATTATTAATGTTTATCTGTGGAATGATCATGTTTGAATTCCCATAATAATATCAGCATGCATGTGAAACATAGAGTATGTTGAAGAGGGTGTTTTGTTGGCACCAAAAATTCACATGATGAGTACCTGCTCCCATGGCAGAAGCAACTGAAGAAATGAAAAATGTAGAATTTAGTTGCGTGTCGTATTGTGTTGGTTGCAGAATAAGAGCCACAGCACGTTGGAGTCAACCACAGAGTACGACCATATGCATCCATTGACTTAGAATTATTTTAACTAATTTAGTTATAAACCCAAATAATGAATATATGAATGAAGAACTTACTTTTTCTTTGTTTTAATTTTATTTATTTATTTTAAATAATGATAAAGGATGAATGAGTTTTGAAGTATTTTATGATTGAGATGTAAAATGTTTATAATAAATTTATTGGAAATGAAAAACTTTTTTATTATATTTTAACCCAATTAATGATAAGTATCTCTAAATGGAACTCACCTATCTTGTATTTTCTGTTTGGAAGATGACGATTCTCTGGTTAAACTGCATACATGTGTTATGTGGGAAGGAAAGACAAAAATGTAACTTTGTGATTTGTTCATTATGTATTTTCTATAGATGTTTTTAAATTTATGTTTCTTTTATAAATATTGAATAAATTTCTCTAACAATCATTCTTTAAATTATAAACTCAAGTATTAATCATACTTTTAAGTATAATACAAATAATATTACTTGATAACAGATTAGTAGAAATAAATTTACTCGTTTCAAAAAGCAAGTTCAAGTTACATAATAAAATTAATATCGCTTCAAAATTTAATTCCATAAATCTAAATAAAAAATGAATTTATTAAATCAAACTTATAAATAATAATTCGATTATTGATTTATAAAATGTTTCTTGTGACTAGTAATGTTCTGAATATTAGATCAACGTAAATATTTGAGAATTATTTTATCTTTTTTTATTTTATTTTAAATTTTTTCTTATTTATTAATAATAAAAGGAGATAAAGGTCCTATTTATTTTTGTGTTTTTTTTATCAAGAATTATAATCACAGGTCAAAGTGAATGTAGATTACATGGGAGTGAAATGATTGTCACTATATAGGGAGAATGTATCGATATAAAAGTTTGGATATTTAACTTTTAGTGTTTTTAATTTTAAAAATTTGATGTTTTCAATCATAATATTTTATTGATAATAATGCAAGTGGTAAAAATGCATTTTGTATTTGACATTGGATTTGGATTGTGAGTTGTGGATATATAAGACGTATTATTGTTACTATGTCAAAAAGAATATTTAATTAATTGATTATTATGTCCAAATGTTATGAGAGAAGTTTGTTTAAATAAATCAACATTAGTATTAGTGTGTGTTTTAGCATGTTTGTGAAGTTGAGAAGAATCCTCTTAATTAATCTTGATCACGTAATAATTGATTATTTTTAATTTAGATGCGCTCTTAATCAACTTCAAAAGATAAATGTAAATCATATAAATGTTAATCGATCAAGACACTTACATAATCGATTAATTCATTAAGTTTTTAAAAAATGTAGCTAAGACATATTAATCGATTAAGTCACTAATATAACTGATTAATATTTAGATTTCTTTAAATCTTGCATCTTCTCTCATTTTATTTCAACACTTTGATATCCTAAAATCAACAAAACTTGTGTGAGAGAGTTTTGAGCATTCTATCTTTTTAGAAAACATTTTTATTCAAGGAGATAAAAAGATTGAAGGGCTTTTCTCTTGGCTATTTGTGAAATTGTAATATCTTCACAAATCAGGCGAATTCTTTTCTTTGTATTTTCTATATAATTATTCATTTGTATTGTTCTCACATTGTTGGTGATAGGGTAGGATAATTGTGAGTAGCATTACCTTTGTTGTAAATCTTGAAGTGTATTTCAAGTTCTTGTATATCTAAAGTGTAGGTTTTATATAAGTGAATCTTGTAATAATAACTTTTGTTATTCTAGTAGAAATTTTAGTTAAGGTTGCTATAATCTAGATGTAGATTCTTCAGAATCAACCAATATAAAAATTGTGTCTTTTTTTTTTCTTTCATATGAAAGTTTATTTCTTAGTGATTGATTAAATATTTTAATTGTGCATCATTCATCTACCTTGTTAATTGATTAAATAAGTTCCCATTCCCTTCTTGCTTGTGAAAGATTAGAGTGCATTTATTGTGTTGAATAAGTAACTTATTTGAAAGTATTTCAGTCTTCTTGAAATTTAAGTTCTCTTTTATTAGATTAAAAAATGTTTTAATGTGTTTAAAGATGTTTTTGGATAGGGGTAGCAATGTGAGTTTGGCTTGACGGGTCGACCCATAAAAAAATCCGAGACGCTACGAGATATTGAGCTCCCAGTCCGCATAAAAAAAAAAACTTGCACCTCTGTATATTGGTTACTTTTCCACTGGACTCCTACATGAACATTTCAAATTCTTGTATGAGTGAAAAAGACAAGTGATATGTATTTTTGAATGTGCTAAAATTTGAAGAATACATCGTATACGTTAAAGTACGAATATGAATATGATGAAAATGTTGAATTATCAATTTATCATTAAACTCTCCAAAGTCTTTCCTTAATTTTTGTGAACTTATTAAAGTTTTCCAATTTGTTGAACATTGAAAGCTTTATCATAAGAATTTTTTTTAAATGGCCATCCCACAGACCATAACTTATGCGGGGCGTGTCAGACATTTTAGCCTGCATTTTCAACATGGGATGGACTAGTTTGACTCGTATTTTGTGGGCCAGGTACATTGCAGACCTAAATGAGCCAACCTAACCCGTATTGGCATCCCTATTTTTGGATTTACTAGTTTTGTAAGAAAACAAATATTTTAATTGATTAAAAACACAAATTAATTACTTAAACATTTTAAAATCTCATAATTTTACTATTTTAAGCTATTAAAGTAATATTTAAGGTTTTTTTTTTGTATTTGAGGGTCTTTTTTGACAAAAAAATTGTAAAATAGGGTCTATTGAAATTTTTTTTATAAAATTGGGTCAAATCGTTATTGGGGAGGACGACTTTCAGGGTGAAATCGTCCTCCCCATGCCGGTTTTGCTTTTCTTTTAAAAAAAATAATGTCGTTATTTTTTATAACAACTTCTACTAAATTGAGAAGTGAAGTCGTACTGTATTCACTTTTCATTTTTTTTAACTTTTCTGTTTTAGTTTTTTTTTTTTAGTTTTTCACTTTTCATTATTTTTTTTTAAATATTTCAATTATTTTTTTCTTTTTTTTAATTTAACTGTTTTGTTTTTTTTTCAGTTTTGATTATTTTTTTTTAATTTTCAGTTTTCGGTATTTTTTTTAATTTATAAGTTATCAATGTTTTTTAAATTTATAAGTTATTTGTTTTTTTAAAATATATTAATTTAAAGTTATTTTTTATTCTATTAATTTTTTACTGATTATTTTTTCAATAAATTTAAATTAAAACAATAATCAAAATTCATATATTATGAAGAAAAAAATAAAAAAAACAAAAATAATAATAAAATTTTTGGAAAGGTGAAGTCGTTATGCATAACGACGACTTCACTTTTTTTAAAAGCAAAAACGTTATAGTATAGTACGACATCACTTTTGAAAAAAGAAAAAGAAACTGGTCAGGGGGAGGACGACTTCACCTCCAATGTCGTCCTCTTCCCTGACGACTTGACCCATTTTCGCAAAAAAAATAATAACGAACCCATTTATACAAATTCGACTTCTAACAGACCCCAATGTTAAAATAGATCTGTCTAAAAATCTTAACCAAGAAGGGAATCTGAATTGGTTAATGAGTCTTTCACTTGGTTGAGTTGAATCTTGAAAGAATCTTTAAGTCTTATAACCTAATTAATTAATTTCGCAGTTCTGTGTTAATGGACTGTTTAAGGCAATTAAGAAAGATTGTAAGAGAAGAGATAGATCAAGATACAACAGTTTATACTGGTTCGATTCAAAAAGAATCTACGTCCAGTCTTCTCCTAAGTAAACCCACTTAGGAGGATTCCACCAATACAATTAGGATCCAAGAATTACAAGAACACCTATATAATTCTAGAACCTAAAACCTAAGAACTTGATTTACCAATCAAGAACTCCCCCTAGGAGCAATGCATCCACGCAATTGCACCTAGGCCTACATTTCACACAATGAAGCAACTGTAATTAGAGATACAATCAAAATAAACAAGAAAGGAATACACCTATAGTTGTGCAGATTTGTCAATTTGCTCCTTGATTCAAGCTAGACCCATCAAGGTAGAATCAACCATCAATCTCCTTGAATCTTCACGTGAATGATCTTCCAGAATGCTCAAGAACTCTGTGTCTCTCAGAGGGCTGTTTCTCATAATGAATTTCAGTGATCTGTAAATTTTCTCTCTAACTGAAACAGATTCAGAAAACAACTTTTATACTGAGTTCTCTGCTGTCATTAATGGATTAGGAGTTTACCTAATCGATTATTGTGAGTGTGTTTTCACTGCCTTAGTGTAGTACTCACAGTTAATCCATTAGTTAAACAACTAATCATTCATGTTTGCACAAGCAAGATTGTGATGGTTAATTACAACTTAATGCAGACTTAATTACAACTTGATGCAGGCTTGATTTACATATGATAATTTCATACTAACAGCCTAATGCACAGCCTAACTAAATCAAGACTAATTCTAAACTGGTAATGCACATAAAGTGTAGCCTTGGACATCATCAAAACCATCTTCATATGAGTTGAAGTAGCTCCCCTTTTAACGCCCAAAATAAAAAAAAAGCCAATATTTAATCTATTAAAACATGTTCTAATAGACTAAAAGTCCATAACAAGGCATTAGCTTATATTAAAACACATTTCAATCATTAAAAGTGAGAGTTTTAAATATTATTAAACATTGAAATGTGTACAAGATAGAAAACATATTTAAGAGTTACTTTACCATATTAGCGACTTTAACATCATACATTGTGAATACCTTTATATATGTTGTATTTTCATTTTGTACTACAACTTGTACTAATGATATTGTTTCTTTTTCTAATTTATTTTGTATCTTTGATTTTGACTAGGATAAGGGTGTTGATTGTGATAAAGTGGTGGTAAATTTTTATATTGGATTCAATAGTTTGCTACATGTGTTTTAGTTTCTTGTTTTATTTGGAGAAAATGTAATGAATTAGTGTGACTATATAAATAATTGGAGATAGCTCCTGTATAAATCTATATAAATATGTGATTCTCTCTTATCTTAACCATTTTCAATTGATATTTTGTTAATTACATATTTAGTATTTTTTTTAAATATAAAAACTCTTCATCTTGTATCACAAATTTTTGTAAAACTTGTTTTGTCAACCTTGATTAACTTAAAGAACCCTTATTATTACATCTCAACTTACATTTCTAACAAGTACCATGTTGTGTGATTGAGGTGTAATTTGCAATGAGATAAGATAAACTCTTTTTTCTCTTTCTCACTTCCCAACTCTTTAAATATATTTTTTACTCATAATTTAAATTATAACGATAATTACAATGTAAAAATATACTGTTTTTTATTCAAATAATTTTATAATATTGGTTTAAAAAATATTATGTATATTTTTAAGAAAAAATATTTATGTCAATAAAATAAAATATTTCATATTTTTTCTAATACTAGTTTGTATGATAATATAAATATAAATTATATTTTTATATTAATTAGTAATTCTTTAAATATCTTTAAGATACTAGTTAAAACATTCTTCAAGCGTTTCAACTATTTTTTTAATCTCAAAATAAAGGTTACTACTATACATAATAGTTTGAAATATATATTTTTTACTAACGGAGTATTAATAGCTTTTTCTAGTAAAAGAATGCTTTATTAAATATGTATCAATCCATATGCATTAACCTTAAATATTTAATATAGTGTGTGGTGGGACAAAAATAAATTGGAAAAAGTGAGTGAAAAGAAGAAAATTGAAGGAAAGAAACTACAACATAAATATTTATAATTGATAGATTTCTTCATCCATGCGGGCCTATTGGTGGTGTATCTGGCTGGACTTAACTTCAGGCTGTGGTGGGCTAGGTGGCTGGGCCTACTATCACTACAAGTAACTCTAATTTATTTTATAATATTATATATAATAATGAGATGAAAAATATTATTGAAATCTCAATTAAATTAATAAAAAAAAAGTAAGACCTTGTACTACTTAAATTTTGAATTAATTCGACAACGTCTTAATAAAATTGATCTAAAGTAATCCAGATTCTTAATGAAAAACTTCCAAAATTATACTAATCGAGTTGGTGTGTGTTTGGATTAAAAAAAATGAATAATTATTAAACACAAATCATGATTTAGTAATCTCTAAAAGGGAAATAGCAGGAAATAAAAATAAACAATAAATTTGAATTTTATTTATCTGATAAATGGGAATCTGAGTTGGTACTGTAGTTGCCGGGTGAGAAAGAGCAAGAAAAGACTGTGTTTACCAAATGAAATTTAAGAAAGCATGAAAAGATCTGTCTCTCTTACATTTCTGAACACTGCTCCACCACCTTTCTCTCTTTTCTTTAATTGCACCACCAACCATTGCCACCAACTTCTCTTTATTGCCTTTCTTTTTCCTTCTTCCCAACTCAACTAACTTTCTCTTTACAAAATGCCCTTCTTCTTTTCCTATATTACTCCATCCACACAACACTACTTTTTCACATTATTAACTTCAACTCTTCTTCCACTGCTTAACCACGATTCTTTAGCTTCTTTACATTTTCCCTCTTTCATTTATGTTACTCTTTCAGTTTTCTCCTGGTAGTTGTCATAATACTAATTATCATTATTATTAATAATACCATGTGTCAAGTTCATTCCTTTACAATATGAAATAACCATGTATTTAATTATGGTTTCTCATTTTTAAAGTTATTGAAGAGAGAGAAAATTCAGGAATACCCACTTAAGCTTTGACAGTGGTCAGAGTGTGAAGATCTTGAATGAAATGATTTAAGAAGCAAAAGAAATTACATAATTGAGACAAGTGAAAAAACAGTATGTATTGATGCAATCACGTGTAGCGTTTTTGGAGATAGTAACTGAAAGAAAGATTGTTGTCAATACAAGTAGCAATATTCCTTTCTGCGCACAAAGGTGTAAAGGAAAAAACAAAGTAATATCTCTGTTTTCCACCAACGATTTCTAATTCTAAAAGAAAATCATGGCCAAGTGACATCTTTAACACTTTTTATTTAAGAAAAAAATTAAATTAAAGACAAAGCTGCAGAGGAAAGGGCAGTGTCGGAAAATGGAAAGCCAGGTCAGCCTCCATGTCAAAAGCATACCAGAGTATGATGACATGGCAAACACGTAGGACCGGAACCTCGGCATGGTATGCCACGTGGCTTTGTCGTAATTTATTTTCCTATCTACCACAGGGGACCCTTTTTGCCGTTAATAAAAACTGAATATTACTTGTGTGTGTGGACTGTGTGTGGAAGCAGAGAGAGACACTACAGAGAGAGAAAAAAACAGAGAGAGAGAGAGTGTGAGAGACGTTACTTTGACGCCGGCGAGAAACTTCCGCTCACACTCGCCGGAAAATCTATTTTCCGTTTCTGCTTTGTAACTCTTCAGTTGAACTCCATATACTCTGTTCCCACATTTCACTGTTTATGGATCGAGTCTTCTGCTACACTCGCTGCTGATTTTTTCGTCTGCTCTGCTTTGTTTCACTCTGAAGCTTCCCTAGAGGAAAAAAGTACCTTACTTGCGAAGTGGGGTTTAGGATTCGGTGTGCAGTCTTTGTCTTCAGTGACCGTTCCTTATTTCAGTTACTTTTTTTTTTTTGTTATTCGATACGTTTCCATTAATTCCCTCAGTCACAAATGCCACTGCGGCGTTGTGTTCCGCCCCATTCCTTTTTTTCTCCCTAACTCAAGTCTAGCCGTTACTGAAAAAAAAAGGTTGCTTTTTCTTTTTTCTTTTTGTTTTGGTTAGAGCTTAATCTGAAGTTGGGTTTTGGGATTTGGTTGTCTTATCCAAATTCGGAGGCTTTGGCCCTCTTTACTTGTTTTCCCCAGCTCAATTTCACATGGGCGTTTAGGGCTCTAAAATGCGAGCGTTATTTTCGAGCATGAGAGGTTTTCTTTTTCTTGTGTGGTTGTTGGAGGTGGTTTTTGTGGCGGTGACGGCGGTGAACCCCTCTCTGAACGACGACGTTTTGGGGCTGATTGTGTTCAAAGCTGACATACGAGATCCGAAGGGGAAGCTTGCGTCTTGGAGTGAGGACGATGAGAGTGCGTGTGGGGGTGGTTGGGTTGGGGTGAAGTGCAACCCTAGATCCAACAGAGTGGTAGAGATTAACCTTGATGGGTTTTCTCTATCTGGGAGAATAGGTCGAGGGTTGCAAAGGTTGCAGTTTCTAAGGAAGCTTTCTCTGGCGAACAACAACCTCACTGGGGGAATAAACTCCAACATTGCACGAATAGATAGCCTTAGGGTCATTGACTTGAGTGGCAACAGTCTCTCAGGGGAGGTGTCTGAGGATGTTTTCCGACAATGTGGGTCTCTCAGGGCTGTTTCCTTGGCCAGGAACAGGTTTTCTGGGTCCATTCCCTCTACTTTGGGGGAGTGTTCTGCTCTTGCTGCTATTGACCTTTCTAATAACCAGTTTTCTGGTTCTGTCCCCTCTGGGATTTGGTCTTTGAGTGCCCTTAGGTCCCTGGATTTGTCTGATAACTTGTTGGAGGGAGAGATTTCTAAGGGGGTTGAGGCCATGAAGAATTTAAGGAGTGTTAGCTTGGCTAGGAACCGGTTGACTGGGAATGTTCCTGCTGGGTTTGGGAGCTGTTCGCTTTTGAGGTCCATTGATTTGGGGAATAATTCATTTTCTGGCAGTATTCCTGGTGATTTCAAGGAACTTACGCTGTGTGGTTACCTTAGTTTACGAGGGAATGCTTTTTCTGGAGAGCTTCCTGAGTGGATTGGGGAGATGAGAGGTCTTGAGACGTTGGACCTTTCAAACAATGCACTTACTGGTCGGATTCCAAACTCTGTTGGAAATCTTCAGTCATTGAAGATGTTGAATTTTTCTGGGAATGGTATCACTGGTAGTCTGCCTGAGTCTATTGCTAATTGCACGAAACTTTTGGTGTTGGATGTCAGCCGAAATTCGATGTCCGGGGGGCTTCCATTGTGGATTTTCAAGTCAGATTTGGGCAAGGTTTTGCTGTCGGAAAATGGAGCAAGTGGTAGCAAGAAAAGCCCTTTGATTTCCTTGGCCGAAGTTGCAGTTCAAAGTCTTGAAGTTTTGGATTTGTCTCACAATGCATTTTCTGGTGAAATCACATCTGCCATTGGAGGTTTAAGCAGCTTGCATGTTTTGAATTTATCATATAACTCTCTTACGGGTCCTATACCAGCTGCAATTGGTGAGTTGAAAACATGTTCTAGTCTTGACTTGAGCTATAATAATCTAAATGGAAGTATACCTTGGCAAATAGGAGGAGCTGTGTCATTGAAAGAACTGGTACTGAAAAAGAACTTCCTAATTGGTAAAATTCCAACGTCAATTGAGAACTGCTCTTTGCTAACCACACTGTAAGTTCCTTTTCCCTGACCAATCTTTCATTTAGGCGTTTCATACACGTGCTTGTATTTACAGTAGGTATGCAAGTGCTGCTCTCATAATTTTCATCAAACGGAATTAACTTATCTGCATGCTGTATATTTGGTGAAAGGTGCTTATCTCACGTTATTATACTCTTTAATGCATATAAACTCAAGCCAACCTGTTTGTTCATTGTTCATATGCACTTGATGGAAGCTTTTCTTTGTTTATTATCATTTATTTATTCCATGTTGTATTGAAATGTGTTGCCTATCATAATACATTCCAGACAACCGGAAGTCTTGGCCTCGATTTAATCTGGGATGGAGTTTTGGTATTTTATCTTAATCTTGCACAATAAGCAGCAACAACTTGGTTAAGTTCATTTGTACTTCTAAACTTTTGTATGCCCAGCACAGTAGGGAAACTCAAAAAGGTTGAAGAAATTATGTCAATAATTTATATTTGTGGAATGGACGGTCATTGTGACATTAATGATTTGCTATATTTCTTTCTTGGAACATAAATATCTGTTACTATTGTGCGGCCTTAAAGTTTATAGCACTACACTTTCATGCATTGTTGTTTTTTTCTTAATTATAATAGTAGCTATTGTGTAGGTTTTGTAGTCCTGATTAATTTTTAAAAAACATACAGTAAGATGAGATCCAACTGCTCCTTTTTATATTGTTCTGACTTCCCTGGTTCTGCTTTGTTTTCTTTACCCTTTCTCTTTTGGTACGTTGTGTAGGACCCTGTCCCAGAACTGGCTGAGTGGCCCTATACCTGCAGCAGTTGCAAAACTTACCAACCTGCAAACTGTGGACTTATCTTACAACAACCTTACTGGAAATCTTCCTAAGCAACTGGCCAACCTTGCCAATCTTCTTTCCTTCAATTTATCTCACAACAACCTTCAGGGTGAACTGCCGGCCGGTAGTTTTTTCAACACCATTTCGCCAACTTCTGTTTCTGGCAATCCATCACTTTGTGGCGCTGCAGTAAACAAATCATGTCCTGCTGTGCTTCCAAAGCCTATTGTTCTAAATCCCAACACTTCTACTGACGTTAGCCCAGGTGCATTGCCTCAAACCTCGGGTCACAAAAGAATCATTCTCAGCATTTCGGCACTCATTGCCATTGGTGCAGCTGCTGTCATTGTAATTGGTGTTATTAGCATCACTGTTCTCAATCTCCGTGTTCGCTCCTCCACGTCTAGAGATGCAGCTGCCCTCACATTTTCTGCAGGAGATGAATACAGCCGTTCCCCTACTACAGATGCCAACTCTGGCAAGCTTGTCATGTTTTCTGGTGAGCCTGATTTCAGTTCTGGTGCGCATGCTTTGCTTAATAAGGACTGTGAGCTTGGGCGTGGAGGATTTGGTGCAGTGTACCAAACCGTTCTTAGAGATGGCCATTCAGTTGCAATAAAGAAGCTCACTGTATCAAGCCTTGTGAAGTCTCAAGAAGATTTTGAAAGAGAAGTGAAGAAGTTAGGCAAAATCAGACACCAAAACCTCGTGGAACTGGAGGGTTATTATTGGACACCATCGCTGCAGCTTCTTATATATGAATACGTCTCTGGTGGTAGTCTGTACAAGCATCTCCATGAAGGATCTGGTGGAAACTTCCTCTCATGGAATGAGAGGTTTAATGTGATTCTGGGAACCGCCAAGGCCTTGGCACACTTGCACCATTCCAACATTATTCACTATAACATAAAGTCAACCAATGTCCTTCTGGACAGTTATGGTGAACCAAAGATAGGAGACTTTGGCCTCGCAAGGCTGCTACCGATGCTTGACCGATATGTCTTGAGCAGCAAAATCCAGAGTGCGCTCGGGTACATGGCACCGGAATTTGCCTGCAAAACAGTGAAGATCACTGAGAAGTGTGATGTATACGGGTTTGGTATCCTGGTTTTGGAGATTGTTACAGGGAAGAGGCCAGTGGAATACATGGAGGATGATGTGGTGGTACTTTGTGACATGGTGAGAAGCGCTTTGGAGGAAGGTAGGGTGGAGGAATGCATTGATGAGAGGCTCCAAGGGAAATTCCCAGCAGAAGAAGCCATTCCTGTAATGAAGCTAGGCTTAATATGTACTTCTCAAGTGCCATCTAACAGGCCTGACATGGGAGAGGTAGTTAACATATTGGAGCTCATTAGATGTCCCTCTGAAGGACAAGAAGAATTGGGATGAATTAACTTGCTGTTTTCTTTATTAGTAGGATAGACAATGGGTTATCCGGGGAAGAAGAATCCGGTTTTATTTATTGAAGAGAGAGAGAGAGAGAGAGAGAGAAAATATTTGTTGCAAAATGTTTACTTTCCATTGTAATTTTTCCTTCTTAGTCTCTAGTTGTTTGTTTTAAGATTTCTCTTTGTTATGCTGCTACACCTAGGATGCCGGATTCCTTTTCACCGGGTTCCATTTTGGACCCCCCCTGAAAATTGTTGCTCAATTACTCATCTTTCATATTCTAGTTTGTTTGTTTCGGTGTCACATTTATTGTTCAGAGCTTTTTGCTTTTCCAGGTCTAGGAATGACCATATATCTTTTGTTCGTACGCTTTTGGCTTGTGCATAGAGAGCATGCTCTATAACACATACACACACATACATATAGTATCTCTTTTTTATGTCTTTTTATTCCTCTTGTGAAGGGAAATGCAGGAAAAAAGTTAATGGCATCTAATAATTTGAGCTGTGATAGTGTGTTGTCTAGGTTAAAGTTGTGTAAATGAATTGAAGAGGTCAACTTGACAAGAGAAATATTGTCATGGGAGAAAAAGAAAATGAAACACAACACTTCTTTGCCTCTAGTTTGACATTGATCTTGCACTGATTTCGTGTTAGAATGATGTGGTTGTTGGGCTAAAATGAATTTGACAGATAGAACTGTGGAATAAAATAAAGTGCAAATTTAGAAGTCAAAAGTGGTGAACAGAGCCTCGGGACTCCATAGATTCTAGCACTCATTTTGAAGGAAATGTTTATTTGAAATGTAACGAGAACAGTGCATATAATGGAATGCCAGCATTGCATATGCATATAATGGAATGGGAAAAAAGAGTGTATGCAGAGAGCACGCCTGACCTAAAAAGATCACGACGAAATAGTAAATCTCTGTTATTGGATTATACAATATTACCAGATATGATGCTGTCGGAATAGAAGCTCACTTTTCGGTGTTATATTGCTTCCCATGTTCTTTGCTTTTTCTTTTTTCCAATTACTCTTCTATTCTAAGTACTTTTCATAATTGTGTGTCTATATATATATCTTTAGTGGTTTATAATATATTTGAACGTGCAATTTACTTTATTTAGTCTTAATATTGTTCTAGTTGATTGCATAATTTAGTACCTGACGGGCTGTATCAACTGAGAATGTGAATAAATATTGTAATTTTAATCGCAAAGTTGGTACTATGATGAATGATTTAACCTAATTTTAAATACCAAAACAATCTAATTTTATATGTAAGTTTCTGAGTATTTGTTTCTTCTCTTCAGTGTCTCTACTTTCATTTTCACCTTACAAAAGAAGCAAAATTTTGCACTCTCCTTGCATTTCCACCTCGACCATTGAACCATACTATTTCACCTACCTCACATTTATTTCCACAGGATTCTCCCAAGAATTTAACCATGATGAATTGAATACACGATTTGACACTGTTTGTTCTTTTCCTCCATTTAGGCCAGCTAGTTAGGCCTGTTCCAAAACCATGTAGTTTGTTTGAAAGAAAACAAGAGAGGATGATGCAAGTTTGAGTTCAGTGTCTTCTACACTTATTTCTTTTCACCTTATTTATCACCCCCACGACACTGAAAAAAACACCTTTACACAGTTCTCTAGGTTTCTGCCTCATATTGTAATCCATTAATTCGTTATTATTCTCCCCCTCGAAAAAAAAAAAGGAAAAGAAGGTTTTAGGTGTAGGATAAGCATGTGCATATGTGGGAAGCAGTGAATGAGTTGTCCCTATTTTCCTAATGCAGATAGATATAAATTAACACAAACGTTGTTGGGCCCAATGGAACCTAAATGCATTGGCTTTCTCATCATCTCATTTATTCCACTCTTCCCAGATTGAATATCTCAAGGGCTCATGTGAGGGTAACAGAGTCCCACACTACTCTTCTTTACATCATTTTGCTTTTGCTAACATGCTTTATACTGTGATCTTTGATTTGAGCACAGCGTTCAATTTACAAAACGTAGAAAAAAAAATGAAATTTTATGATTTTTGTTACGTAAGAGAATGCATCTCAAATAGGAAAGTGGTTTTTAAAACACTCCTTTCATTCTTTATTCACTGTCACTGTCATTTGACAATGGGATACATATGATATATGACCCTTTTTCTTTCTTTCTTTTTTACAAATTACAGAAGCATTTTCTTCGTTTCGTTAATTGCAAATGATGTAGATTCTGGAAAAGAGGCACTAGACAACTCCTAGTAGTGCTGAAAACTTTTTTTTTTCTTTCTCGGGACAAGGTAATTAGGGTTTGACTGCAGTTCCCTATGGCAATGACTTATGCAGTAGGTTTTTGAATCGCTATAATGTTCTGTAGCACATATATGTATTGTTTTTATCATCCAAGACCTTTTCAATTGGTGAGACAGAACAAGTTATGAAGAACCCGTCAAGGTATTGGGATTCCAAAACACAATATATTGTTGTTTAGTAAAAACCTTGTATTGTTACATGTACATTGTCTGGTTGAGGAGTGAAGATTTAGCAGATCCATGTTCCTCCCTTGTCCTGGATGCAAAAATACTGCAACTGAAATTTGCAGAAACCAGGCGCTGTAGCCAAAATTGTTAAAAGTATATTTAAAACATGGTAATTTTAGAATATTATTATTATATACAAATTTCTATATGTTAACAGTAGATTAAGAAAAACTAAAAAACTACAATTTTTTCTTTTCAAATTAAATGATTTGGTTCAATTAATTCACTATCTCAAAGTTTGACAATTTGATGAATACGGATGAAAATATCTTTAACGATATTTAGAAAAGAAATTTTACCTTTCCTTTTTACCATTTACAGTAGCGTCTCCATTGTTTTTCCTCCGAATCTTTAAGGAGCGTCTTTTATGTAATGTACCCACACAAAAACTGCTACTATATAAAGCGTAAACTATTAAATAAATAAACATTATATAGAATTGCATACATTACCTAACTGAACATATAAACATTACATGAAACAAATATATATATATATATATATATATATATATGATTTTTTTATTTTTTGTATAAAAGATTTTATTATCACGTGTGAAGTTCTTGATATAACACGTGATAGGACAATGTCGTGTTAGTGACATTCAAAT
>Ga0214545_1005768_pt1 | contig 22087 bp, 14 predicted proteins | sample CNSS4metaG_FD_160064 | JGI IMG/M metagenome (GOLD analysis project Ga0214545, IMG submission 160064) | Root nodule microbial communities from cowpea collected in UCLA plant growth center, Los Angeles, California, USA - CNSS4 | ecosystem: Host-associated > Plants > Roots > Nodule | place: USA...
ATTTGGTTGAATAGTCTTAGCCATCTTTAGGAGCACGTCAATATCATAAATTGTCTATAGACCTTTTCGGTAAAACGTCATCAAGAAAATATTCATGTGTGTATGTTTAACAAAAAAGAAAAGATTTTTGTTGGCAATTTGAGATTTTTGGTTGTGTTGTTATTTTATTTGATGTGGGTTATCATTTGGATGTATTAAATGAAGGTTACTAAGTTTAGAAAGAAAATATGAATGGGTTTATTAATTATGCAGGAATTTACACTATTGAATATGTTCTTGTTCAGTTATAGAATAAGAATTTGAATTTATTTTTGTGTGTATTAATCTTCATGCTTTAAAATATATTAAAAAAATTTAATATATCAATATCAACATATTTTTTATAATTTTTTATAGTAATAAGAGATAGTCAAAATCCTAATCAAGCGAAAATTAAGTATACTGTAGTCAAATTTCATGCATTTTTTAACCTTACATACAACTTGGGATGTGAAACTGCACCTACACTTAATGATTTGAAGCTAAAACCTAGAAAATATGCAGAATGACACATTCAAAACACGTAGAATGCTCAACAATCTGTATCTATATTTTAATATGCACTTTATTTGTTAAGATCATCGCCACCCTTTCATGCATTGATTCATACTTAATCATCGAGCTGATGGAACAGAAATGGAGGCAGTAGCATTAGATGAACTGGTAGAGTTTCCTTCTCGAGGGATCATATTTGTTTCAACAAACACAGGCATAGTTGGTCGCAGGTGCTCCAATAAGCTCTTGCTTTTCAGTAGCATTACAACTTCAGACATTGTTGGCCTCGTTGAAGCTGAAGCCTGAGTGCATAACAAAGCAATTTCTATGATTTTCTTCACTTCTTCTACGTCATATTCATTAGGGTCTATTGCCTTGTCTACCAGATCCAAGTACATGCGTCTCTCATGCAGTTTCCATGCCTGTTATCAAAACCAATGCTTAATTTTCATAATCACATGCTCAAATGTCATGAAAAATTGTTGAATAACTTGCTTACTCGTCGAAGAAGGTATTCACCATCCTCATCATTCTTCACATCAGTACTCTTTTGGCCACTCACTATTTCTAGGACTACAATACCATAGCTGTAGGTATCAGCCTTCTCTGATAATTGGCCATGCATTGCATACTCAGGTGCTGTGTATCCCCTGACAAGGACAGTCCATAAAATATAAAAACACGGTTAAAAAGTAAATTTTAAGTCTAATTCAATCCTACAAAATCGGCTTGTAAAGTGAGGTTTGCATTTATTATATCCTATGACATCGCTTTATCTTTAATTGAAGTAGAATCTCCAATATATCCTTTCATGCTGAAATATAGACATAGATATTAATAGGTGGTCTTATAACGAATGACACTATAGGTCTAACAAACAGTAAATCTTATTACGAAAGATCTTAACTCATAGTTCTGATAATATGTTAAAAATTAAATTTTAAACCTAATTAACACTCTTCTCTGCTAGCTACGACTTCATGAAAGTAAATGTAGAGTGAAAGGAAAAGTTTTTACTTACAAAGTTCCTGCAAATTTTGTGCTAAGATGAGAACGATCCTCTGGGAGAAGCCTTGCCAACCCAAAATCAGCAATTTTGGGCTGAAAAACATCATCTAAAAGGATATTAGCAGTCTTGATATCTCTGTGTATGATGGAGACGTGGAACTCTTCGTGCAGATATGCTAGTCCTCTTGCTGTGCCTAATATTATATCAGAGCGTTGTTTCCAATTGAGGGAACCCTTTTTGTTACCTGTTTGTTTCGCAAAATTGTTGAAAAGAGAGGAAAAATCGATGGTTATAGAACAAAAAATGAAATTTCTGAGTGGTTGAGATGAGTTTTGTACCGAATAAGAATTTGTCAAGACTTTTATTTGCCATGTATTCATAAACTAGGATTCTTTCTTGGCTTTTGCTGCAGCAACCAAGAAGCCTAACGAGATTTCTGTGATGAACATTGCTTATAAGCTTCACTTCCCCTTCAAAATTATCCTCCATGTTGCTTGATTTCCCCAAAACTAGCTTCTTTACGGCAACAACTTTTCCATTTTTCAGAGTACCCTGTTGAAAATAGTTTGCATGACTGAAAGGGAAAGTGTTTTCTCTTCTGGTTTTAGATATTTCTCATATTTTTCTTTGAAAAACAAAACGTGTCGTCTTTGAACATGGTTTTCATGAGAGTGTTGAGAAATACAACATAAATTTACCTTATATACATCACCAAAACCTCCTTCTCCAAGTTTGTTTTCGGCACTGAAATTTTTCGTTGCAGCTTTCAAATCATTATACTTGTAGTTAACTGGACCTTTCAACTCAGTCGCTCCCAATATGTCACCTGCAAATACAGAAATTTTAGTTGTGGAGTTATTTTGGATGAACAAATCTTTTTCTCATTACAATGTTCTAAGTTTTAACGCCAAACATCATTCATTGAATAATGCTTTCATCATTTGCTTAATTACCTCTGGGAATCTTGTTTCTTTTTCTTGAGATTCTCCAGCCAAACAACAAAAGAAGAAGAACAACTCCTCCTGCAACACCACCTATAATTCCCCACTTCTTTCTTGAATTTCCTGCAAAATTTCACTTCATATTTAAATTTGATTTTTATTATTTCAATTGTGTAATTATGAAGTATTTGCTAACTCAACTTCAATATTTAATGGAGGCTAGAATAGCTTAACTCTCACATCAACACATGCATGACACTAACATCATGCCAGCATATCTATTAAATATATAATATGTGTGGTTGGCAAATGAATTAAAACTTCATAATTTAATTAATGAGCTTCAAACTATAAATATTTAAAGCAGGCATGGTGTAATTCTACCTTTTTTCAAGTAGGGTGCAATATTAATGGTCTGATTATCAGCAAAGAAAGGTGTGGTGGAGTATCTCATGAAACAGCCAGCATCATAAGCTCTACCCTCTGTGTTGGGAAGACAACTTTGTAAGTTGTTGTATCCAACTTGCATGCAATTCTGACAATTAATCTCAGTGGCAGTTTCAACACACTGTGCAACAGCATAAACTGCACTACCACCAGCCACCAGTGTCTTGGTAGCTGCATAAAAATCTCCAGTTTTCGGTGTTGCTGTTTGGAGGTCCATTAGGGCTTGTTGTCCAGCTGCTTTAAAATCAGTCACAGTTGAACTTATGTTCCCACATGACACCCCACTGCCAATTTCATTCGTCTGATCGTAGAACCTGTCACTCTCATATCTGCATCACATTTTCAAAACATCCAACATCAAAATCAAGTACATAATTAAACTAGCTCAATCTAAATATATATACGCAATAAACAATAATAATATTTTGACTATTAAATTTTGATAATTTTCTCTCATAACATAAGTTGACATCTTTTAAGTGGTTTTAAAATATTAAAAATGATAAAATAAAAAAATGAAAAACCACTCAAAAGATGCCACCTAAGATTGTAAGAGAAAATTGTCAAAATTTCGTAGTCAAAAAATATTTTCCTTACTAAATTGAGGGTATTTGAGATTGTACATCGACTAGAGTTAGGATGAAATTATGATATATAACTGGTGTAAATTTCATCTTACAATCCGATTTTTAAAAATTAAGTTAGGTTTAAAATTCATTTTTTAAGATGGTATCAAAATAGTTTTCGGACTATCTATTGATGTCACAGCTAATGTATATGTTTCAATTGTATCCACTACTAAAAAACTCATATTTCCTGTCAATGTTGTTTTGAAATTTTTTGTAGAAAATACTTATAAATTTTGTTATGAAAAAAAATTTGCAGGAAATTGCTGTCAATATTTTTGCAAAATATTTTGTATAAAACACTTTTCAGAACAAATTTTGTAAAAAATACTTACGAATTTTATAATTTTGTAGGAAATAATTATCCATGAAAGAATTACCTGTTAACTAAAATTTTTAGAAAAAAATGGCAGGAAAAAGTTTTTTCTAATAATTTTTTTAACAAATTTGCAAGAAAATTTTGATATGAGAATTTTTAGTAGTAATTATTTTAAGTTTATTTCAATCTATTTTATCTCTTATCAGTATAAGATTTCCGACCTACATAGTAATTAAAGTTAAGATATATTATACCTGAGGAAGCATCCATCGTAGATGATTCTGGCACCGTTGCCATTGGAGCAGTTGCGGATCTGGGTGGTGGCAGTGTTGAAACAAGAAAGACAGTCATTTTTGGAGAGATAGTTTCTGCACTGAAACATAGCATATGTCAGCACCTCTCCTCTGGCTTTCTGCACTGTGCCAAAGTGCTTGCTTTGATTGCTAATCTCTTCTCTCATGTCTGAAAACGTTTCATTGATATTTGCAAAGAAGCTATGCAAATCGGAAGCATTGAACGAGCTGCACCCTATGTTTACTAAATGTGCATCTGGGGCTGCAACTGCATCTTCAACACCATTACTGCTCCACCATATCAAAATCAAGCCCACAACAACCTTAAGTTGCAGCATCACGAAGGTTATTCCTTTGTATTAGGAACTGTGATGAAAGACTAAACTATGTTCAGTTAACAATGGCAGTGTGTTTTGTTAGGTTTTATAGGAGTCTGCTACATATTTTTTTTGTTGCAAAACAGTTGTTGTTAATGTCTGAATTTTTTATGTAGGGTACTGCCTGGACCAATTAATGAACAATGATTGTAACAATTAAACGAAGTCAATGTTCATAATGATATGCTTATAAAATGTGGCGTTTACTTCAGTATTATGGAAATCATTATCCTGTTATGCTTACAATTACACGCTTTTCTGTAATTGTATTTGTAAGTAAAATATGTTTACACCATTTTTATGTCACTTTATTTTTCAATGACTTTTTAAATAAATATATTTTAATCGATTAACGGTTTATATATATATATATATATATATATATATATATATATATATATATATATATATATATATATATATAATTACTTAAAAAATATTATCTAAAATTATAAAAAAAAAATCAAAATTTAGTTCTCAAAAATATCAATATTTTAAACAAAATAAACGAATCAGATATGATTTGAACTAGGCATCGATGGAGTTCAGCCGTCTTTGTACGCTGAACTGGAGGGGTAATGACCAGAGGAGTTAATTTCAATACTTTAATAACAAATTAATAAAGTGTATATAATAAATCAATCATTGTTATGAGTTAATTTCAATCACTATTTGATTGTTGTTTAGCCCTCATTATTATTATTTCTTTTGATAGTGAAAGTAATCTATATATTAAAAAAAATATTCATTTAAAAATTTAATTGTAATATAATTTATATATTAACAACATTTTTTATTTCAAATTTTATTTATGTGTAATAAGCATATATCATATAAATTGCACAAGCTAAAATCCTAATTATCGTCAAACAAAACTATATTAATGAAAAAAACCCTTAATATATATTTAATACTTTTGTTAAATTACAAATTTATACTTTAATGATTTAGTTGGATGTCGAAATTATGAATAAAAATAGGCGGCTGTTTAAGAATTGACTTCTAAACTACTTTGTTGAATAAAATAATTATTACGTTTAAGAAATAAAGTATTTATTGAAAGTCTTTCTCCTTTTTAGGTTGATCTGTTCATGATATTAACAACTAGCCTTGCTTTAAGTACCAGGTGGCATGGCCTTCTAAAATTATTGTAATAATCATGCTAACAATTGTATGGTTTCAGCATTACAAGGAAAACCAAGGGATATTTAATTCTATTCATAAGAATGAAACCAATTAAATACCAGATATTCGTTAGAGCTCAAAAGCTATGCAACCAATTGACTTATATTTCTTTATAAAGTATGCAACACGATTAGTATTTTTTAAATGCATTTTCTTTTGTTATGTTATTTATATAGGTTTAATTTTTATTTTTTATTTTTTTAATAAAGTGATGTGATTGTTACTTCTTGCTTTCCCTTTCTAATTGACCTATCTTCAATCTTTTCTAATTTATCAATGAACTTACTTCTTTCTTTTTAAGAACAGATAGAAAAATAATAGAAAGAAAAAAAAAATCCAGTTATGACAAAATTAATAGGGACAATTAATGAAAATAACAATAACGTCGTCCAGTTATGACAAAATTAAATATACAAAAATAAAAAAGGAACAATTGTACAATGCACAATAATTTTTCACTAGGTCATTCGTTAAAATCGAACTCTTATTGCTAGTCCAAACATTATAACTATTAGTTAGGATGTAATTTTTTTTTACTTAAGATGTAACAGTCAAAACGTCATGATTCAATTATGACCTGTCATAGAACAATTAATACCTCCTTGCAATAATAAATATATATATATATATATGTATATATATATATATATATATATATATATATATATATATATATATATATATATATATCCAAATATATGCGTTGAATTTTTTTAGAGTCAGTTTGGTAAAAAGTTGTAAAAGCCTATATTTATATATATTATTTTTTGTCGATAAAAGAATGTGTTAATCCTGAAAGAAAAAAAATAATGTTTATAATTTTGGATGCTTTTTGATAAAGCGAAGCTTATAAGTAATTCTTAGCGAGGGGGGCAGCACCATTAATAGATGGCATAGTTAGTGTATAGATACAAAAGCTGAAGTGTTGGCTATGAATACGATAAAAAGTCAATGGTGTATTATATTCTGTTTACATTCTAGAATTTAGGTTTTGTAGAGATTAAATTAGTATGCAGACATGTAGATACATATCGGTTGCACAGCCTAAGCCACGTTATGGACACAAGTAGAAACTGTCTTCTGCACATATCATCTATCTTCTACTTTAGAATATTTTTGCAACCTCACTTTTTAGTTTGAAACTGGGAAAAGTATGTCAAACATGTAGACAATAAATTCTCATGAAAAAGCTTGATTCATATCTTATTGTCGTTATTTTATAACAATCAACAATATGATTTATAAATAATATTTTTTTGATGAATTTTTTTTTGACAAACTTTATTTTTGACAAATTTAATAAAATTTTCATAAATAAAATTAAAATAGAGTATTTTATTTTTAATTTTTTAACTAAAAAGATATAATAAAGTAATATTTTCTTTACCTAAATAAATAGATTATCAAAGTTTGTAAAAGAAAATTTGTTAAACTATCGTACTTCTTCTCTGATCGTTGTATTCAAAATAATAAAAAACGTGTTAGGAATACAAGTGTAAGTATAAATCTCACATCGGTTAGAAATAAGAAAGTAAAGTACTGTATAAGAATCAAGATCTTAAATTCATTACTATAAGGTTTTGAATTGATAATATAATGGTTAGACTCCCAATGAAACTCTTTCTATAAATCTAACAAGTGGTATCATATGAACTCAACAAAACATTATGTAAAAATTGCAATCAATACCATACAAGGTGTTGATGGAACTTTTGAATCATATGAAATTTACTAATATGGGAGAGAAAATACCGTCTAAGGGCAAGGTTTTCATTTGGAGGATGGTTAAAAACAGAACTCGATAAATAATTGATAAAGAGAAATATTCTTTTGCAGACGTTGAATCTAAATTGTCCTTTTTGTAAAACTGTTTGGAACATAACATGTGTTCTCATATATTAGAGTTCACAGGATTTGGAACATATGTATGGTTGGATGGATTTTGCAACAACCCACAAACAGGAATCAATTAAACAGACATTTTCATTACATTACATTGATCGATATCTAGGAAACTAGAAAATATATATAGCATTACACGTGTACAATGTCACTGAAACAAATATATAACTACTGTTTAGATAAACTTCTCAAAACGTACACATGATGAAAAGTTATTATCCAAAACTTTAGTCTAATTTATTGGTTCAAAGCGATCAAATTCTGATAATCATCGAGCTGATAGAACAGAAATGGAGACAGTGGCATTGGATGAAGTAGCAGAGTTGCCTTCCCTATTTATCATATTGGTGTCAACAAACACAGGCATAGTTGGTCGCATGTTCTCCATCAAGCTCTTGCTTTTCAGTAGCACCACTACTTCAGACATTGTTGGTCTCGTTGCTGCAGATGCCTGAGTGCACAACAACGCAATTTCTATGATTTTCTTTACTTCTTCTGCATCATACTCATTAGGGTCTATGGCCTCGTCCACAAGCTCCAACTGCATGCCTCTCTCATACAGTTTCCAAGCCTGTTAAGTCAAAATCAAATGTCTCATTCCTCATACGAAAACATCATCAGAAAACCAACAACATAGGAACTTTGCTTACTCGTTGAAGAAGGTATTCACGACCTTCCTCCTCATTCTTCACATCAGTACTCTTATGACCACTTATAATTTCTAGAACTACAATTCCATAGCTGTAGGTATCAGCCTTTTCTGATAATTGACCATGCATTGCATACTCAGGTGCTGTGTATCCCCTGACAAGTGCATCACATAATTAATCCATAGTTAATAAAAAACAAAACGTGTGACATTATTTGTTTTTAACTTACAATGTTCCTGCAAATTTTGTGCTGAGATGGGAACGATCCCCTGGCAGAAGCCTTGCCAAACCAAAATCAGCAATTTTGGGTTGAAGATCATCATCTAGCAGGATGTTACCTGTCTTTATATCTCTATGTATGATGGACACATGGAACTCTTCATGTAGATATGCTAGTCCTCTTGCTGTGCCCAGAATTATATCATAACGTTGTTGCCAATTGAGGGAACCTTTAGCACCTGTTTTTTGAGTTTATTATTATATCATGCACTTAAGATTGTTGAGAATAAATGTTTTTCAATATCTCTGTTAGAGGTTAAGATGATTTACCAAATAAGAATCTGTCAAGGCTACTATTTGCCATGTACTCGTATACCAGAATTCTCTCTTCCCCTTTACTGCAGCAACCAAGAAGTCTAACGAGATTCCGATGATGAACATTGCTTATAAGTTTCACTTCACCCTCAAAATCATCCTCCATCTTGCTTGATTTTCCCAGCACTAATTTCTTTATGGCAACAATTTTTCCATTTTTTAGAGTACCCTAGTATATATGTGGTTGGTAAATCAGTGAAAGAGATCTTCAGTATTTATTTTAAAAAATTATCCAAATCTTTATTGTATACTTTTAATAACCTGTAAAGGGCATTAGGAAAATGGATTTTTGTTTATTTTGCAGACGTAAACAAAAAACTTCAAATAAAACAGAATATTTTGACAGCTTTTAAAAAAACCTTACACATTAATCATTGTCTATGGCATGCTTGCAATCATGTTCTTAAAATATACACAACATAAATTTACCTTGTATACAGCACCAAAACCTCCTTCTCCAAGTTTATTTTCAACACTGAAATTTTTAGTTGCAGCTTTCAAGTCATTATATTTGTAGTTAACTGGTCCTCTTAACTCGGTTGCTCCCAATATGTCACCTGCTACGGAACACAAGTTTAGATTTTGAAATAAATGAACGAGAAACGACTTTAATTTCAGAATAAATTAATTAATAATAAAAAAAAAAAGAGTTGTGGAGTAAACTATACATATTAAATGCAAAAAAAAAAAAAAATTGTTGAAGATTAAATTGCTTTGAACAAAACTCAATCTGATATACACTGCTTTTGGTAAAAACTGGTTTTCTTTTACTGCTCATCATTAATTCTATTCGAAAAAAGCATTAAGCATGAACAAATATTAATACCAAACGTTGCATGCAATAGTGGAAAGTTTCCACATTTACATACCTCTGTGAACCTTGTTTCTTTTTCTAGACATTCTCCAGACAAACAACAGAAGGAGGAGAAGAAAACCTCCTACAACACCACCTATAATTCCCCACTTCTTTCTTGAACTTCCTGCAATGCATATTGTTAGTGTTATGTTTATGATGTTTAATTAATCAAAAGCCATATTTTTATAATATATAGTAGAATGTACCTGTTTTTAAATAGGATCCAATATCAATGGTTTGATTAGCAGCAAAGAAAGGTGTGGTGGAGTATCTCATAAAACAGCCAGCATCATATGCTGTCCCATCAGTGTTGGGAAGACAACTCAGTAAATTGTTGTATGCAACTTGCATGCAACTCAGACATTTATCCTCGGTTGCAGTTTCGACGCACTGTGCAATGGCATAAATTGCAGAACCATCATCCACCTGTGTCTTGGTAGCTGCATAAAACCCTTTAGTTTTAGGTGTTGCTGTTTGAATCTCCGCGAGTGCTTGTTGTCCGACAACTTTAAAATCACGAGTGGTTTTCAAACTGGTGTTCCCACACGTTACCCCACCGCCAAGCTCATTGGTCTGTTGGTAGAACCTCTCGCTCTCGTACCTTGTCACATGCTGAGAATTTGAAACGGAAAAATGAAAGTGAATTTGAATATATTTGGTGAATAGAGAGATAGATACCTGAGGAAGCAATCGTTGTAGATAACTCTTGCGCCATTGGCTTTGGAGCAGTTGCGGATTTGGGTGGAGGCGGTGTCGAAGCAAGAAAGACAATCATTTTTGGAGAGATAGTTTCGGCATTGAAACATTGTATATGTGAGGATCCCTCCCCTTGATTTCTGTGATGTGGCAAAGTGTTTGGTTTGGTTGGTAACTTCTGCTCTCAGCTCTGAAAATGTATCATTGATATTTGCGAAGAAGCTGTGGGCGTTGGAAGCGTTGAATGGGCTGCACCCAGTGTTTATTAGACGTGTTTTCGGTGTTGCTGCATCTGCATGTTCAACACTACAGCTCCACCATATCAAAGTTAACGCCAATAGTTTCAGTCCTAACATTTTTTTAGCTTTGTGTTTTGTTTATGAGAAGTGTTTTGGTGTGTATATAGGAACTGAGATTAGTCTTATATATATATGGAAAAAAGTTAAACGTTGGCATGTGTGGGTTCAAGAAAGAGAAAGATAAGGAGAAAGGATATTGGTATTTTAGTACGTGTAACAAGATAAATAATTATTTTTATTACAATTATTACTCAATTTTGACAATTTTTTTTATTACATAAGATCATCTTCTAAGTGATTTTGAAATATTGAGAATGAGAAGATAAAAAATGAAAAACCACTTAGAAAATATCATCTAAGATTATAAGAGAAAGTTGTGAAAATTTAATATTAAAAAAATCATTTTCCTTACTTTTATAAAGTAATTAATTTGGAAATTCACAATCCACTTGACATCGGTGAGAAGTGATTCAAGAGAGAATATATTTATGTTATTCAATGTGATATAATTAGAAACAAATGAGAAAAAGACATTAACTACGTATTTGACAATGGGATGTTAAAATATAATTAATAGTCTTTTATATATAGTCAGAAATTAAGATAAAGATATCTGCAACAGATATAAATTATATTATAGTATTTTCTAAGAAATAAATAAATATATTTTTTTGACTTAAATATGATAATACACTTTTTTTCTTTATTTTTAATATATATATATATATATATATATATATATATATATATATATTGAATTCAATTTATAAATGGGAATTAATTATCGTAAAATTTAATGAATTCTTATAGCCAATAATATATAATATTATGCAAAAACGGTACACATAACTATTTCATATATCTAGGAACAAAAGTTTCAATAAAGCATTGAACAGTTTGACAAATTTTACTTAGGTATATGAATTATTGACAATTTTTTGAGGTATCTGAACCAACTTTTATATATTTGCAACAATGTTATGATTTCACACAACTGACTTAAATAGTGAACTTTTCTCAACATACCAAAATTCAATTAAAAAAACATTTTAAAACTCAACTAAAATAATGTTTTGGAGATTTAATTAAACATTATCAAATAAAGGACCAGACAATTTAATCTGTTTAATTTAGTCAAATAGAAACAGAAAAACAAGCACTCCGAGGACAACAAGGACAATGATTTTGTTATTCTATAGACCATGAGGAGAATGAAGTCTACTACTTTGGGAAAAGACTCAAAAAACTTAGATCTGAATTTACTTTATTTACATATAATCTGATAAAAAAATAGCAATATCTCCAGAAATTAAGGTAGTCAACCCATAAAATATGCTTAAAAAATTTGGAGATTATTATTGATCGATCAAGTCAATGATTTTCCATGAAATTTATGATGCATGGAATTATTGGGCACAAGTTTCATACATGTTCACACCACTTTCATATGTGTCACTTTCTTAAATGATATATCAAATAATTTTAATCAACGATATCTTTTTAAGAAGGAAATGATGCATGAACTAGAAGAGGAAATCATATAAATATATATTTAATGTAAGATCACAATAATATTGTTTAATTGGGCTGCTAATGTAATTAATACTATATTTGTATGTCGTTAATTACAAAATAAAACTTGTTTAAAATCACTTTACCTCTCAAAACGAACAAGTTCTTTTAAGTTTTGTGAGTTAAATTTAAATATTCGAATTCTCATTTGATTATACATAATTATTCGTGATGGCATTGTTACATTGTAAAATTACCAACTCAGTAACACTCATATTAACATCTTTAATGAACCGTTTATTATTCATATAAATTAGTAGGCAATAAACTTTGTTATAATGTAATTAACGTGTTAATTGTACTATTAAGAATGTGAAATATTAAATGAATAATATGAAGTGTTTAAGATTATAATTCATATAATATAATTTTGAAAAAGTAAAGATTATTTAAATTTATATATACAGGAAATTGACTTGATATCTAATTGATATAAAATATTTTATACATTTCATCTAAATTAGTTTAAGTTGAACTATCGTTACAAAATCAACTTTTTAATATGAAAACATTATTAAAATTTTTTATATTACATGATAATTTTCTTGTAAATTTGTTAAAAATTTTTACAAAAAAAGACTTTTTTCTATTATTCTTTCTAAGAATTTTAATTGGTAGGTAATTTCTTCATGGATAATTATTTCCTATAAAATTTGTAAGTATTTTATACAAAATTTGTTGCAAAAAGTGTTTTATATAAAATATTTTACAAAAATATTGGCAGCAATTTCCTGCAAATTTTTTTATAACAAAATTTATAAGTATTTTTTATAAAAAAAATCAAAACAAAATTAACAGGAAATATAATTTTTTTTAATAGTGAAATTATTTTATATATATATAATCGATATAAAATATTTAATTATTAACATACGTAAATAACTTCAAGCGTAATATTATTATTTATTTAAAAAAATTGTGAAAAATGTTTTGCCTATTTTGAACCGTTTCTCTACTCAGTATAAAACAATGAATTCAAACTAGTATCGACTTCACATTTAATAAATGATTATAAAAAATATATTTTTGATAATATTAATAGTGATGACAATTTTTTATACACATTAGATTAATTTACATATGTAGTTGAAAGTTAATATAAAAAATAAAAAATAAAGTTATGTTTAGCATTTTATTTGAATTATATAGAAAAATTAAGACATTGGATGAGAATAAATTAAAAAATATTATATCAATCTTAATTTATTTCTGATTTTTTTTAATAATTACATAAACATCCACAATCCACTAAAGTATTGTATTTTATAGTTATTGCTATAGATGACTGTTTTTAAAAGTAAGATTACTCATCTAAAGTTACTAAATGAAGTTTTGATTTTATATTTGAAGAGTGAAATGATAGAAACACTTAATTGCATGATATTTGTAGCCGCCAAAAAATATAATTTGACTAATTGTAGTAAATTTTGCCTTAAGTCAAGTAGCTTTAAGGCAACACAATGATTAAGTATTTAATTTTTTATTAAACAAAAATTATGAACGAAAACATTATTTAATACTTGATATTTTTGTTGTCTAGACATAACAACTATACAAAGAATGAATAAAAATAGGCTGCTAAACATGTTTAAGATTTGACTTATAAATCTAATTAATTTTTTGAATAATGGATAACTCATGTGCAGAAATCTGGGATATCATGAGACTGTTAAATTTAATTTAAATAATTATGATATTTTGTTGAAAAGTCACAGGCCACCCAAGCGGAATATGTGGCAGTGAATGTGATATACATAAAGTTTATATTATAATATGGTTACATACGATGGTAATGAGAATTAAATAAAATAACAGTATCAAATAAACAATTAAATAATTGTCAAATAAATATAGAAAAGAGTAAAAATGTTTAAATAATTGTCAAGAAGTATTGTAGAGTAGAAATTAAATTGTTATCCAAATAAATGGATTAATTAAAGCTTGGCATTAGCAGAAGTGGAAACTGAATGCCTCCGGGATGGTCTCTCTGTCTTCTCCTTTGGCGTCTACTGTCAATGTCAAAACCTAACCTTCTAGAATGCGTAAATAATGTATTCATAGTATTATTACTATTGTCAACTAATATAAAACAAGCCACACGAACCCAACAAATAATACAAAGTCAATCATATACAGATAGGAAAATTATACTATTAAAATTTCTATTTGTTTACTTTATTTTTTATTTTTTAACGTGATTTAATATAAATTATTAATTTTATTTTAAAAAAATAATAATATATTAATCAATGATTTACACTAAAATACTAAGAAAATCAATAACAAGAGTTAAAAAGTAAAAATCATAATATCCATGTTCATGATATTATGCTAACATGCAATTAAACCACATTATGAATAGAAGTAGAAGTTCCAATGTCGTTATACAAACCTAAAACGTTACATCTTTACATAACCACGCAGACAGAAACGATTTAAAATTGAGTTAAATATGTTTTTAGTCCTTTAATTTTTAATGAATTTTGGAATTAATCTATTTTAAAATTTTAAATCAATTTCGTCATTCATTTTTCGAAATATATGAATTTAGCCTTTTTAGTTAAATTTTGTTATGTTTATTTGACATTTCAAGAATGTTTCATAATAGTATTTGACTTAACATTCAAACAAAAATGTGTTAAACAATATAAATAATTCAAATACAATCATGAAATGTATACGAAACATCAAATAAACCTAAAAAATTTGATTAAAAAGACTAAATACACGTATTTCAAAAGATAAAAGACTAAATTGATCCAAAATTTCGAAATAGATTAAATCCAAAATTCACTTAAAGAAATCAAAAACATATTTAACCCTTAAAAATTTTACATTTACATCGGTATTTCCTCAAATTTTATCACTTTTCTTATTTAAAAAGCTCCAAATTTTATGTTTATATTAATTTTTTAATTATTTTTTTATTAAAAAGTGGATTTTTCTATATTAACTTTATCTCTTAATTAACTTCATCTTTAATTGATGTGGCTTATCCAACCCTTTTTTTTATGAAATTGATACTTAAGTTTTATCCATCATGTACTTATATAGGAAAGATGCACTAAATCAGAAAAAATAAATAGCAAGAAGGATACAGAATAGGAAAATGATATTTTAGAAAAACCTGCATTCTGGATTCTAAACTGGTTCCTAAAATATCTTGAAAAAATCAATTACAAATATTCAAAACAAAATTTATCTTAGCTTCACTTCTAAGTTAACTAATCAGCTTCTCTGTAAATATGATCATAACATAATTAATTTTATATATGAAATTATAACAATTTCATCTTTCTCTTGAAAGTAGTTATAGTTAAAGGTCAAAACACATTTAGACCTTTCAATCTCTTTGTTACTTGAGGAAGATATTACCCTCTATATATGTTCTCCCTATGAAATTGTAGATAAGATAACGAAAGAGATTAAAGATTAATTACTATCCTGACACAATTTTTATATGAATATGAATATTCAAAAGGCAATGTATTTTATTTTTCATTTAATAATCATGTTACTTTTACATGTATTCCAACATTTTCATTAAACTATTTTTATTTTTAATTTGGGATAATATCCTTGTGATTTTTTGGTACCATGTAATATAACTGCTATTATTATTGTTATTTTATTTTTACTATCATTACTATTATTACTATTATTACTATCATTATAAATAATACCGTTGATATTATTATTCTAAGTAACTTCTATTTTTTATATTTTCATTTCTTATTTCAACACTATTTAAAAAATGTCATCAGATTAAAAGAGGGAGTTACTAAAATGTAAGTGGTAATAAATATTTACATTGTAATTTTACATGGAACACTTATCCTATTGTTGTATTGTAATTTAATGTTAAAAGTAAGACAATGACGTGCAATTTAATAAAACTGAGGGGCTATTCTTTGAAAGAAGTTAGATTTAGAAATAAATGTAGTGATCTTGAAAATGAAATGCAAAATAATTGATCATCTAGCAGGTACTATAGAATTGGAAACACTAGCATTAGACACAGAGGAAGCAGTTGAGGCAGAGATATCTCTTGGGGGCCTTCCATTGGAGTCAATAAAGATAGGCATCGAAGGTCTCATATGCTCAAGAAACTCACTGCTACTCAGCAGCACCACTACTTCAGACATAGCTGGTCTCATAGCAGCCGATGGTTGAGTGCACAACAAAGCAATGTCTATAACTTTCTTCACTTCTTCTCTATCATAGCTATTAGGGCTTAAGTTTTTCTCCACCAACTCCAACTGCATGCCTTTCTCGTACAAGTTCCATGCCTGTTGTAGTAAAAAACAAGCCTAATATAAAACAAAACAAACACTTTTTTGGTATGCTAAGAAATAATGTTAATTCCTTACTCGTCGAAGAAGGTATTCATGGCTACCATCAAGAGTGTTCACATCGGTACACCTTTGACCACTTATGATTTCAAGCACTACAATTCCATAGCTGTATGTATCAGCCTTTTTTGATAACTGACCATGGAGTACATACTCGGGTGCTGTGTATCCCCTGATAACATTAACAAATTATCAGATTGGGGCCTTCAAAACTCTCGAGCTAAGTCTTTTGTATTTGATTTTGACTTACAATGTTCCAGCAACTTTTGTTCTGAGATGGGATTGGTCCCCTGGTAGCAGCTTAACCAAACCAAAATCAGAAATTTTGGGTTGAAGTTGTTCATCCAAGAGGATATTGCCACTCTTGATATCTCTGTGTATGATAGACACATAAAATTCCTCATGTAGATATGTCAATCCCCTCGCTGTTCCCAAAATTATTTCATAGCGTTGTTTCCAGTTGAGGGAACCTTTTCTGTTACCTGTCTTCCAAGTTTATATGCTCAAAACTTCATAGGAGAAAAGAAAACTTAACACAAAATAGTTGTATTGTAATGGACATGTTAGTTACCGAATAAGAATTTGTCAAGACTGTTGTTTGCCATGTATTCGTAAACAAGGATTTTTTCTTGGCCTTTACTGCAGCAACCAAGAAGCCGAACCAGATTTCTGTGATGAACATTACTTACAAGCGTTACTTCACTTTCAAAATTCTCATCTATCTCGCTGGATTTCCCTGAAAATAATTTTTTGACTGCAACAACTTTTCCATTCTTCATTGTCCCCTACTCAGTAGCATCATCAGCATCAGAACAAAAAAAATTGTTAGATGTGTAACTTACAATAGATTAAAATGAAATATTCTCTGAACAACTCATGTTTGTTTACCTTGTATACAGCGCCAAACCCTCCTTCTCCTAGAATGTTTTTCTCACTAAAATTTCTTGTTGCAGCTTTCAACTCACTATACTTGAACTTGGTTGCACCTTTCAACTCAGAAGCTCCCAATACGTTACCTGCCAAGTAAAGTATTAGTTTGATTTTTCTTCATACATAACATAAACAAAGCAATGCATGATTTTTCTTTCCACATAACGTAAAAACTTTCCATATAGTCTTACTTGTGGGAACTCTCATGGGACTTTGGGATCTCCTAATCCAGGGAAATAATGATATAAGGATCACAAGAAGAAGTGCACCTCCAACACAACCACCAATAACAAACCACTTCCTGTTTGAACCTCCTCCTTCAAGACACAAAAGATCTTGATCTCAATTCAGAATGATATTATCCAAGAATACAAGATATGAGACATGGTACCTTGTTTTAAGAAGGGAGTGATATCAACGGTTTGGTTATCAGCAAAGAAGGGTGTCTCCGAGTATCTCATAAAACAGCCAGGGTCGAATGCTCTGCCATCAGTACTAGGAAGACAACCTTGTACACTGGTCTGTTCATCTGACAAACAATCCAAACAAGTGTCTTGTGAGAGAGTTTCAGCACATTGTGCAAAGGCATAGATTGAACCAATGGCCATTTTTGTCTTGGTAGCTGCAAAGTAGCCTCTGATTTTGGGTGTTGCTGTTCGTAGATCTATCAGAAGTTGTTCTCCCACTGCGCTAAAATCAGTGCTTCCATCTGCACTCTGATTTCCACAGAGCATGCTGCTGCGAGAAAAGATCTGGTCGAAGAAGTCGCTGCTCTCGTACCTTAACACTCAAACACATTTCAAGTATCAACATCAAATTCATCACTTTGTTTCGAATGCATGATCTCATCAACTGCTGACCTACGCATTGTTCTTTCTCACGATAACATATCTAATAATCCACACGGTCTCTGTAAACATCCTGCCGTTTTTCGTTTTATGTGTGAAAACATATATTAAAAGAAAATTAATAGCAACTAATTTTAAAGATTAAAAATTAAAAATATGAGTCAGTATCCTGATTTAAATCATTTTTATGAATAAAAAATTATAAATTGTAACTAGAGTCTAGATTATTTTTTAACATTAATTATCAAAAGTTTAAATTAGTTTTTAATTAAAAATTAAAATTAGAACTAATTTATAATCAATAACATAAAGAGTTGACATCTTAATAACTAATATTAAAAATGAATTTAGACTTTAATTTACAAATTAATTATAAATTTTTTATTTATAATAAAGATTATTTTCGTCGATATAAGAATTAATTATTCTAATCTTTAAAATTAATTATATTTAATAAATTTTTTTTAGCCTATAATCTTCATCGATCGTCACATATTCTGCTAATATAACCTTTAATTAGCTTAAATAAAGTCGTTCATAAACTATCCACCAAATAAAAAAGAAAATCAGAAATAATAGATTGGATTGCATGAAATTTTGGACTAAAAATTAAACCAATTAAATTGAATTTACACATACATATGTTTTTATTTATAACCCTTTTATAGAACTCATTTATATTTTATTTTTTATTTAATTGTAAAATTATCACTTTTTTTCAGCATAAAATTATCACATGACATTTTTATTTATTTAAGGAAAACTTATTTAATTAGAAACAGCGTTTCAATTACTAAGTTCTGGAGATATATTCTCGATGGTCTATGTTAGATAATTATATATTATTAGTTATATAACGAATTATAGATGAAATATCTAACATTTTTTAATTATATCTATTAATGTTTAATTATTTATTAATTTTATCCAAAACAAATAAATTAAAAAAGAAGAGTAAAATCTCGAATTCAAAACTGCTATTAATTTGATTAGATAAAAAGTTAATTTAAATTAATCCGATTGGTTCATGTAATAATAGACTCAATCCAACACATGAATACCACAGGGTATAAAAACGAGACAAAACACTCTCTTTTACATGGTTAAAACTCAGTTCTACATTTCATAAGATCAGTTTCGTAGTTAGTGTTACTAATTTTTTCACTCTTAAGGTAAAATTCTCTTTTTCCTTAGTGAAAGCGTTCACACAGTATCAAAAAATAAAAATAAGTAAATATAATAACCTCCTTTTTTTCATTTTCACATCAATATATATATATATATATATATATATATATATATATATATTTAAAGATTAAGTGAAAGATAAAAATGTTAATAAATAAAGAATATTTAGTATTATCTTTAACTTTAAAAACCACAGTAAAAGAGAAACAAAAATATTTAAAATTCCGACACTATAGAAGAAAGGTGTTGGAGAGGAAGCATACCTGAGGAAGCAACCATCGTAAATGACACGGGCACCGTTGGATCCGGCGGAGCAGTTGCGAATTTTGGTGACGGCGGCGGCGAAGCAGGTGGCGCAGTCGGTGTGGGAGAGGTAGTTTCTGCACTGAAACATGGCATAGACAGGATCTGTTCCGGTGGTTGCTTGCGCCGTGGCAAAGTAGTTGGTTTGGTTGGTGAGGTGTGCTCGCAGATCTGCGAAAGTTGCGTTAAGGTTTTTGTTGAAATTGGATAAGTTGGTTACCATGAATCCGCTGCAATCCCATTTCAGCAGAAAGGTTTGAGGGTCTCCTTCTACGCCCTCTAAGCTCCACCATGACCACAACCACAACAAGGTCAACCCTACAACCTTCACTTCCGCCATTTTCTTCCCACACAAACTTATTCTACCTGTATATTATGATCTTCCAAACATGCATTCAAATCATTAGAGAATATATAGTATATAAAAAATATAGATAATAATATTTTGATTCACTCTTAACCTACCACTATAATTATATAATTATGTTTCAATTATTTATTTTAACTTTTGTTAATAATATGATATAATGATTTAAAAATAATTAAAATGATACGTTAAAATTCAGTAAAAAATATATCAAAATATCATTATCTATAAATATAAATATCATATAAGTTTTATAAAATTAAATTAGACTTATCTTAAAATTTAATGTCAAAGTTTATAAGGTTGGGATAATCTCTACTTTTAACCTTGTGATTAAATATTCCAAAGCTTTTTTTTGTACAATAATATAAAAATAATTAAATTTTGATGATTTTTTTTTATCTTTTAGATTTCGTCTTTTAATTAGTTTAAAAATATAAAAAAATGAAAAAAAAAATAAAGAAGACCACTTAAAAATAACACATTAAATTATATAAAAAAATTGTTAAGATTTTGTTATTAAATAATCATTTTTTTTAATAACAATTCGAAGTTATTATTAATGATAATTAAAGACTTGTAATTGTTTCATGCAGAATAAAGATGATGCATGATCTGATAGAAAATAAATTTACTAATTTTATGGAAATTTGAACAGTAAAATGCTTTATTTAAATATAATAATTTAACTCATTCAAAATTATTGTTTAAGATTCATCTATAATAAAGATGAATTAGGTTTAAAGTAGGCGTCTAAAAAAAATAGTTGAATGAAGCATAAATTTGATATATATTTATATATGGAGTGTGGTTTGAAACTTCCAAAATAGGCTAAGCATTTTTTAACTCCTACTTCTGAGGCGTAATCAATGCTGATAACATGCTAATTAAAGGAACGTTTGCATGTACGAATCAATAGAATATGTGTCTGTAACACTGCCCACATTGGAATATATTCCAATTTTATTATTTAATATCTAATACATTACAAATAATATTTTTCTCACACTTTTTCTTTTAAATTTATTATTATTTTAAATAGTTATGAAGCAATATCATTAAAATTTAAAATCTTCAAATAAATTTCTAAAATCTCAATTATATTCAAAAGTTTAAAATTAATAATATTTAATTCAAACAATAATAATGATAACTACGTTTAAAAATACATATAAAAATGAGTAATTAAATTTAAAAACTTAAATAAAAATAACGAAAGTTCAAATTTATTTTTAATAGATATACAACTTATCATATCCCAAAATACTTACTTAAATTAACAATTTTGCTTATTGTTTTTTATTAATATTTTTTCTTATCGATCATTTTAATCTCTTTCACACACAACTTAAAAACTTATATTTCATACTAATTTTGTTTCAATTTTTTTTGTAAAATATTTTGTTTAAACCATTTTTCACAACAAATTTTGCAAGAAATATTTACAATTTTACAATTTTGTAGGAAATAATTACTCATGAAGGAATTACCTGCTAATCAAGATTCTTAAACAAAAGAAAACAAAATTATTTTCTTACAAATAACTTTAACAAATTTGAAAGAAAAATCTGATGAAATATGAGAATTTTTAGTAATGATAGTTTAACTAGTATTTAATGAAAATTTTTTATTTATCAGTTGATCTTTATAAAAAATAAAATATATTACTTCAATTTCTAATTGAATCTAAGTCATACATAATAAGTTTTATTTTTTATAATATCAACTATGAATTAACAAATATATATATATATATATATATATATATATATATATATATATATATAAGTGAATAAATA
>Ga0214545_1005770_pt1 | contig 22081 bp, 11 predicted proteins | sample CNSS4metaG_FD_160064 | JGI IMG/M metagenome (GOLD analysis project Ga0214545, IMG submission 160064) | Root nodule microbial communities from cowpea collected in UCLA plant growth center, Los Angeles, California, USA - CNSS4 | ecosystem: Host-associated > Plants > Roots > Nodule | place: USA...
ATGCCACTTCTGGTGACAAAATGTGTCTTTGAAATTTTCTTTATAACCATGTCCATAATCAAGATCACGATCACGATCACGATCATGAAAATATAAATAAAATGTTGCTGCATTCACTTCTGGGAATAGAGCAGAACCAATTTGGACAGGTTTCATGATTTTCTATCAAAAGCTCATTGCTTTTTTTCAGCCATACAACGGCATGAAATAAATTCATAATATTGATTGCTGCATTCACTTCTGGGAATGGAGCAGATTAGGCGGATCTCATGATTTTTCATCAAAAGCTTTATTGCTTTGTCCAGCCAGCCATACATAGACATGAAATAAATTCATAATATTTGTGAATCCTTTTTCACAATATTTTTGTCGCACGAGCAAATTAGTTGCTTAGATGCTTTATTTCTTTATTTTATGGTATCCCAATATCCATTGCATCTAAATGTATTTCAACATTTAAAATCCAATATAAGGAATTCTTCCTTGCAATATCAAGGGTTACAAATCCAAATTTTGCAACGTTTCGAGTGTTTAGAACTAACACATAAAATAATATCATTAATAATAATAATCATCAAAATAATAATATTAATAATAATTACCATCATAATAAAAATAAATAATAAGACGAAGATGAAGATTGATAAAGTCAAACAATTCTTATCACAAGAGAAAGAATATAAAGTAAAATTATGAATTGTGAAAGGATTAGGAAGAGCCTGAATTGAGACACGGCAGAGCACTGTCATTGGAGAGAAACAACTTCCACTACTCCTCAATTGGTTGGAACATCGTGCTGATAACGTGTTATGAAATAAAGTGAATAACAAAGATAATAATAGATAATAGAGAAGAAACAATAGAAAATAGAGAATGAGAGAATAGGGAGCAACTCATCTGTGTCTTATTATTGATAGGAAGAGTCCTATTTATAGATACAATATGTAATCCATAAAGGAAACAAATCAACTTAGTTAATACAAATATATACCATAAAGAGTAATGAATCATATGAGTAAATGTATCAAATCAATGGACAATCATTAATTCATAACAAAATTTGTATTTTCGAGTACAACTTAAAAAACCTATGGCTATTGCTTCCTACACCCCATAATAAAAGAAAAAGTTCAAATATCCTTAATTATTGTTCCACGACATCATGTTATTGCCAACGCCACTACAATACAATCGTATATCGCCGTGCATTTGCCATCATCGTTGCTTGCAGATAAAGAAAAAGAGAGGAAAAATGTTGCAAAAGGAAAAGAAAAAAAAAATACAGAAAAAAACTCATTCCAAAAATTATGTTCCGAAAAATTTATTTCAAAATGTTTTTCATATGTTTCCATGATTTTATTTCGAAAATCATTGTTCTGAAAATTTTGTTTTAAGATTTTCAAAAAGCTTGTTCCAATAAAATTCTGAAACATGAAGTCAATTTCACAGAAAACAAAATACCATTATGAAGTTTTGAAGAGTGTACAAATAAATTGTGGGATGTAGAAAGTTAAAACCTAAAGCTTCACTGTATAACAAGTCTAACCTTTTTAACCATAATACCATCCTAAAAAATAGTATACTTACTCCAAAAAAATATATGCGTTATGAACTAATTTTAGAAATCAAAAGTTGTTAACCATTATAATTATTAATTTAGATATTAATTTATAAAATAATCTTTTTTTGTTATTAAAATAATCAACATTATGAATAAAAAGTTATAATTGATCGCTATATTGGTCACTAATTAATTGGAGACTAATTTATAAATCAATTCTTTTGATAGCAAAAATCAAAGTCGCTAATATTTAGTGACCAGTTTACTTTATTAGCCAAAACTTTGGTAACTAAATTTTAAAAACCAATTTAGATATCACTTATAATTTTTCATTCATAATAGATTAACCCAACTAAATATTTAGATTAAAAAATTGAATTGAATTTTTTGGATTATCTATATTTGAAAATCTAGATTTAGAAAATAAATATTCAATCTATAAAACTATAAAATGTAGATCAATAAATTTTTGTAACCAATAATTTTTTATTTTGTAAATTGGTAACTAAATTGGCCATTATAATGACTAACAATTGTTGGTCACTAAAATTAATTACTAAAGAGTCATTTTCTTGTAGTGTCTCACCATCCCTAATCACCTAATCAACAACCGCTCTCGTAACTTTCATCTCTCTATTGTACATTTTCTTTATCATTTGTACAATTATTTACTCTCATGGATACAATTATCACAATTAAACACAAACACAACATATAGAAGGATAAAATAACATAAACAACACATAACCTTCATATTGAAAATTACATCACACATAATATCAAATTATCCACATAATTTCCACAACAATTTCCAACACACCCACAATAACACATACTCATAAGAAAATAATGTCTTAGCACAAAGATGCCAGACTCCTAAGTCATATGTTACCACATAATCTCGTATAAAGTTGCTACCAAACTCTAAACTATCAAATATTTTGCATATGTTAAACTACAAATTATTACTCTCTCTCATAGAGTTTTAGTTAATCGTTCCTACAAAACCATTTATTATTTGCTCACATAGAGCACCTACTCACTCACACAACAAAACTTGCTAGATATCTCAACCTATGTAGGGCTACTTGCTACGCCACCTATGCAGAAAGATTACTTATACCCACACAGACACTTATAGAGTCCACTCGTGCTCACACAGAGACTTGTATAGCCCACTCACACAGAGATTTATATAATTCACTCGTGCTCACGCAAAGACTTACATAGTCCACTCGTACTCACGCAAAGACTTACATAGTCCACTTGTGCTCACGCAGAGACTTACATAGTCTACTCGTGCTCACGCAGAGACTTACATAGTCTACTCGTGCTCACGCAGAGACTTACATAGTCGACTCGTGCTCACGCAGAGACTTACATAGTCCACTCGTGCTCACGCAGAGACTTACATAGTCCACTCGTGCTCATACATAGACTTACAGGACTCACTCGTCGTGCTCGTACATAGACTTACAAGACTCATTTGTGTTGACACAAAGACTTACAATCGTGCTTTGATAGAGATATATAAAGTCCACTCGTGCTCACGTAGAGACTTATACAAGTCCATAATATATCATGGTCCACAAAGGATTTCTAATAAAAAACACATAACACATCCATAATATACAAAGTTTTTCACACAAACACATAACACATCAATCATACAATCATACACACGAATTTTCACACAAACACATAACACACCAATCATATAATTATACCACATATACAATTAAAACACAAATTCCCAAATAACCATTAACAAATTCACTATGTCTACACACACAAAGAAAAAAACCAAAACAACCAACAAACAAGAAAGCAAGAAACCAATAATCTAATAATATTAGGCCCCTAACTTACAACCACCATAACACAATATTAAGACATGCACAAACAAGAAAGCAAGTTATCTCCCTTTACAACCACCATAAAACAATTTAAACACAGGCACAAACAAGAAAGGAAGTTTGCTCCCCCTACAACCATCATTAACGCAATCTCAACATACCTTTAGAAGCATAAAAACAAACCAGAAAAAAAAATTTAAATTCCCTTACCTATATTCAAATGTTTGAACTCAACCATTTAACCTTCACTTTTAACTTCATACCTCTTCTTTACGTTTTTTTTTTTCAAAATCGTTTCAAAATCACTAAAGTGTCTCTTTAAAAAACCTCCTACATTTCAGTCTTTAAACCACAAAAAACTTTGAATATGAGTGCCTTACTATTATCCCAACTTACATACTTATAGGAAAACTCTCAACCTAAAAATTTATTTATCTTCTAAGAGAATATAAACTAAATAATCAATTTACATATATTTCTATATTTATGAAATATATTTTCGAAATCTAATTATGATTATACAACCCTTATAACTACTTTATCAATTAAAAAATCTGTTTAATATTTTTTTAACTCAAATATTATTCACCAAATTTCATATATTAGAAAATTTATTAAATAAAACAAATCTTTAAAAATATTACTAAACCCTTTTATTTCTTAGAAGATCTTTGAATATAGTAAATATTTTAAAATAATTACTAAACCTTTTTATTTCTTATATTTTTTAAATAAAATAATTCTTTTATCATAATACTTTGAAAACATTTTTTTTTTAAATTTAAAAACCAAAACAGTTTTAGCATGTGCATATTAGTCAGTTAACAAATTAAGTTAAATCTTAGAGAAATTATTAAATTTAATTTCACATTTTAATAATTATCAAACATTGACATTACAAATTATACCATAAATTTTTTTTTAAAATATGAAACACCATGTTAAAATCATCACTATATTAAAATCAGTTATTTTAAACAATAAAAGTAATATTTAAATCATAAAGAAAAATAAAAAAGTTGAATAAGTATTTAAAGAAAAATGTAAAGTGTATTTAAATTTTTCACTTTTTTTGTCTTTAGTATATTTTGAATTAAAAAAAAATTATTATACTTCATTCCTACAATAATTTGAACATTGTAACAAAAAGTGAAGTAAAATTATTTAAATACCATTTAAAAAAAACTTATTAAAAATGGAAAATAAAAACATTAAAAATTATAAACAAAAATGAAAAGAATACCATGAATAACTTTGTTTTCTTTATCATTGTTCAATAACTTTCATTTAAGGATAATTTTTTTATAATTTATCTTTGAAAACAACATAGAAAAATATATATATATATATATATATATATATATATATATATTAAAATTAGTGTTAAAATCTTTTTAATATAAAAGATTGTATTAAAACATCTTTTTATTTTGATATTAACTATTAGTGTTAAAATCTAATATAACATTAAAATAATACATGACTAGCAGATTAACCATGTTATTTTTGATAGGAAGATTTTGATATGTATCAGTTAATCAAAATCGTACCGTTACAATTTAATGTTTTTGAAAAAGATCAGGAATTATCAAATATTTAAACATTTTTAAAATATAGTAAATAAAAAATAAAAAATACAAACCATATAGAAACACCAACATGTGTCTGTCTACAAATTGATCAGAGCAGGTATGAGACTCTATGAGACTCTTGCATTCCTGATTCTCTATCTCCCATTCCCAATAATTTCATAATTTCGAGGGTTCCTCTAAGTAACCATCTTCATTTCACACAATCTTTGTTTTCGATTTTCTCTCTCTGTTCTTCCGTCAATTTCAATTTTACTGTTGCAGGAAGTCATCAGAACTAAGAACTGCGGCTTTCTGATTTTCGGTTTTCATCGTCCACACTCGTAGGGACCCATCCTTATTTCTCCTCTCAACCAGGGATTTCGTCCAAGGTATGATGTTTTTTATATCATAGCATTCATCTATTTTGCGTTTACTGTATTTTTTCTACTATTATCTCTATTTTTTGATCGTCTTCCTGTTTATCCGCGCATAGATTACAGGGTTTTACTTCAATCTTTTTAGAAGGGGAAAAATGTATCCCCGAGAATTGAAAGTACAATGCAGTGTTGAATGATGTTCAACTGCAATTTTGTACGCCTTTTGTTCCTTTTGTTTGTTTTAGATGACAAGGTTGTGTGCATGAGTGTATTGGTGTGGTAACCTTTCTTGTATTCTGAATACCCGCTATCCCGCACTACTTTTCCACCACTTTTCCACCCTCCGACTTTATCTGCTGACGCTGCTCTCAGTCATGGATTTGTATCCCGACACACTCACTCACAATTCTTAAGAGAGATTGTAGAGGATACAGAAAACTAAAATACTTATTGTTTATAAAACAAAACAAATCTTATGTATAATTCTGGCTTCCAACACAATTTGTTTTCCTAAGCCAGAATTACCTAACAACTACAGGATATAAATTTTGTTTACAAACTCTTTATAATGCTTTTCACTAGAGATCTGTCATCACCTAATTCCTTGCGAAGCATGAATATCCAAACTATTTGCAATCATATCAGTGTCTTGTTCACTATCTGCATCGCCTGAAAGATTCACATACATCTGATCTTGTGCCACAGATATAACATTTAGCTTATCCCATACTTTACAATTGTTTGTGATCTTTATTCATTTTTTCCTACAAAACCAACATCGATCCTTGGCAATCCTTTCACTCACGTGTTTACAGAGTTAAAGATTGAGCAGTTGATCACGTGCAACCTGTTACAGTTGCAGAATGTGTTCCACTCAAAGTAGATTGTTGATTTAAAGTAGTATTAGGATAATTCCTGTTGGGCAAAGAGAAAGATGATCATATCTGTCAGCTTGGACTGTCTTAGGACTATGAACATGGACTGCACTTTCTAACTCTATTCTTAATCCAGACTTATACAAACATTAAAATAGAAGGGCAAATTAGGAAGGCCCAAAAGGTGTACAAGAGGAGAAAATGGAAGCCCATTACTTGGGGTCCACAGACACACACTCACTGATTGGGTTGCAACAAAATTGCCTACGTGGCTGTGAGGAGGGAAGGAGAGAGGATCGGGGGTATAGGAGAGAGAGGGTCATAAAGGAAGAGGGGGCTGGTATTTTGGAAGGAAAACCAGAGTATAGGTTGGTCTGGGATGGGACAAGAGTTACTAGACCTCTCTGTTTTGAGAATATTGAAATAATACATTGAATTTTGTCTTTCAAATTCCTTTTACTGTTTTATTGGGTTCTATCAAGTGGTATTCAGAGGAAGTGCATGGTGATTACGAGAAACACAATGGAAAAGCGTATGGAAGGCCGAACAACAACTAGTGGAGTTGAGAAATTTAATCATCTCACGTAACAGGTCTCGTCGGTGTTGATCTTACAAAAGATGAAAACATAGGCGAGGACAGAGGAACGATGACGGAGATGGCGAAGTCGAAACTGAAGGTGGTTCGCACTCCACTTCACGAAGCATGAGTGATGAATTGTCCAGACAAAAGAAACTTATCTAATTCTTTTGAAATGACCACCCTAACTAACAACATATCATACTTTTCCAAATACTCTAATAAGTCTTCTTCTTGCTTTAACTTTGCTAAGTTAGCAATAGGATCAACAATGCCAGATCAAAACAATTACCAGCATCTTGAGTAATGTGCTGCTACGATTTGTATTTGTTAGTGGGACTCTGTTTGTAATGTTGCTGCCACACAAAGGCCTTACCATCCATGGATAAAACAACAACCTAGTCTGTTGCACCTCTGGTGTCCGTTCCAGATCAAACTGCCTCAGCTTTCCATTCGCGAAAGTTTGACCCATAAAAGTTAGGAAATGGTATTTGTGCACACTCCATCATTGAAGATCCTACAATCGACATCTTTTCTCGGATTTTCTCCTCACTGGATCCGTTCTTGGATGTCTGCAATGCCTGTAAATCCATCAATGGACTTCTGCATTTTTTCATAAGAATCCATGTGGTTTTCCAATTCCTTGATTGTCACCATCATCCCCCAAGCTAATTGATACCAATGTGATAACCTTTCTTGTCTTCTGAACACCCACTATCTCACAGTACTTTCTCCCTGCTCTAACTCTGTGTGTCTGCTCTGCTTTGTCTATCCACCACCACCGTTCTTTCACCCAACACTGCTTACAATTGGACATGGACATGACATGACCTTGGGAGAAAGGGTTGTTTGGGAAAAGTATCATGGTTGCTCATGGTCTTTATTGTGGGTAATTGATGGTCCTCTAAATTATTGAGGTGAGGTCAGCTCCTGTTTGGCGTGCCTTCTTTGTGCAACTGAGACTTGAATCTAGAGCCTTCATTCTACGGAGCAATAACGCCTTAGCGGTGTCTAGTGTTATTAATGAAATGAAAGGGAGAATATGGCTATCCGTATGATGAGATGGCCATATTATTTACAAAGAAGGTTCAAAGAAAGAAGAAGAAGTCCTCTACTATCCCGTCTTCTATCAATATTTTTCATGCCCTAAATGTTTATTTCCAGTCCCAAACAAAATTGTTCAACTTGGAGTTAGTTATTTTTCCCTAACACTTTTCCTCCTTTCTGCAGAAACATGTCAATTAGGTCATAACAGAATTTCCCTGATCATTATCATTTTTTCCCACTTTTGCCCTTGCTCCAATTGGCCTCATAACATTACTCTCTCTCTCTCTCTAGAGTTTATATTAATTTTTTTACTTGCAACATTGTTGAGAAGTGTCCAACATATCATGAAGGCATGTTGTGTCCAACAAGTATTTGACTTCTTGATAGACTGCTTTTTAGATGTGTCCGTGCTTCCTAAAGCAACTAGTTTAGTTTTTTCTAAACGACCATTTTGCACTTTAATTCTTCCCATGAAATTTATGATTGAGTTGTTAATCTATATGGAAACATTCGTTGCTTTCTTTTTTCTAATTTGAACACTTTTTGACAGTGCACTTTCTATCTCTTGTTGAGAGAATGGGAGTTTGAAATTTTGCTCTATCCGAAGTCATAGAGCGAAATGGCAACTCCAGAAAATAATGGTCACTCGAACGAAGAAAGATATGGCTCATTGATGAAAAGTGGGGCCACTTCCCCCGTTAGGCCAGTGTTTAAGCGGCGTAAAGTTTCCGCCACTCGTGATTTTCCTGATGGGTGTGGACCATATGCTTCAAGGATTGATGAAGTATCAAATATAAATACTGCAGGTTGTGGTCCTATTAATGGTACAATTGTTGAGGTTAAGAATGGTGAACATTTAGCGGGCGTGAAAAGTTGCACCTGTGAAAATGATGTTTGGCAGTCGGAGGTAAAAGGTTTTCTTCTTATGGAGACTCTTGGCCCAACAGCTGACAGTGGTTTGGATAAGGACAACCACATGGTCTCATCTTATCATGTGGATGGATCTACTGCTAAAGATAAACCGGGAATAGTGACTACTAGACAAATAAATGATTGTGAATCTACTGCTGAAGATAAACCGGGAGTAGTGACTAATAGCCAAACCACTGATCGTGGTTTGAACAAGGAAAGCCCTGTAGACACATCTCATAGAGTGGATGAACATATTACCGAAGATGAAGCTGCAAAAGTGACTCTTGGGCGAACAACTGAATGTAGTTTGAATCAGGAAAACCCTGTGGTCTCATCTCATCAAGTAGATGGGTCTACTCCAGAAGATAACCCTGCAGAAGTGAAGCTTGGCCAAACAGGGGACTGCAGTTTGAGTCTGAAAAACCGCGAGGTCTCATCACATCAAGTGAATGGGTGTATTGCAGAAGATAAACTGGCAAAAGTGACTGGTGAGCGAACAACTGACTGTGGTTTGAATAAGGAAAACCCCGTGGTCTCATCTCGTCTAGTGGATGGCCCTACTGCAGAAGATAAACCTGCAGAAGTACCTTTAATGGACCACGAAACTCTGAATACAGAATTTGCAAGAACTGCAAACACTGGAAAATGTGACTCCTCATATGTGTTGGAGTCGTCTTCACCAGTGGTTGAGATGGCTGTGCCTGATGATTCAAAACACTTATTATCCATTGATAATATATCTGCTTCCAGTGCTTGTATGGTGGAGCCTATAACTAGAAGGTATCTTCCACAAAGAAAAGTTTCAGCTGTTAGAAACTTCCCTCCTTTATGTGGACGTAATGCTCCACGTCTGGGTAAGGACAAACATGTGTGTCTAGAGGGGACCTCTTCTTTGAATAACAAGACAGAAGGTCAACAGAACCTGGCTGTAGATGACAATCCGTTGAAAAAAGTAGCAACTACTGATGTAAAAGAAGGTAAAAGTAATATTCAGGATGAATATAATTGCAAGAGAAAGCTTGTTGATATCGATCAACTTGATTCTGAAAGACATTCTGCAGAGAGATTGAAAAAGCTGCGTGCCTGTAGTCCATCGTCTGAGATGAAAAAGTCACCTGAAGTTGAAAGAGAAAAGTATGCATCACCCCCTGAAACAAGTAATCATCATCAGATCAAAATAAATTCTAAGACGGTGGTAAAAGAGAAAAATAGGGATGAGACAAAGCCTTCGAGTATATCTCAATCTAAGCATAAGTTGAAAGGCAATTTTAATAGATTGCAGGTCACATCACAGAGGAAAGTAATACTAGGTTTGATGACTGATTCAGAATGTCCGTGGAGGTCTGATAAAGGTACCTCCAAATTGAAGTTGGTTGCTGGTAATAGTAAAGGCAAGAGAAAGAAAGGGGATTCTTTTGCATTGCCTGATAGTTCTAGAACAGAGTATAGTGGCTTGTTGAATGATTCTGAAAAGAAGCCTTTGAAAAAGAAAAAGGGAAGTCCTGCTTCTGAAGGTATGGGTGAATTAGTACTTTGGGAAAAGGAGGATTATCTTAACCCTAATGAAAATGTTGACCCTCTTCAAATTGTTCTGAGATCAAATGAGTTTGATGTAAACCTTACTCCCTCTTCTCATTCTAATTTCACTGGTGATGAGAATGACCCAAATGTGACCCGAAAAAAAGTGAGGGAAACATTACGGTTGTTTCAAGTTATTTGTAGAAAGCTTCTACAGGAAGTAGAATCAAAGTTAAATGAGCGAGCAAATAATAAGAGAGTTGATTTAGTTGCTTCAAAGATCCTCAAGGAGCATGGGAAATATATCAACACAGGCAAGCAAATACTAGGCTGTGTCCCTGGTGTTGAAGTTGGCGATGAATTTCAATATAGAGTGGAGCTTAATATAGTTGGCCTTCATCGTCCAATTCAAGGTGGCATAGATTATGTGCGACACAACGGTAAGGTCCTTGCAACCAGTATTGTTGCATCAGGGGGCTATGCTGACGATTTGGATAATTCGGATGTATTGACATATACAGGGCAGGGTGGAAATGTGATGAACAGTGATAAAGAACCTGAAGATCAGAAGCTTGAGCGGGGCAATCTTGCTTTGATGAACAGTAGTATTGAAAAGAATCCTGTTAGAGTAATTCGTGGCTGTGAGTCAGTGGATGCAAAATGCAGGACTTATGTTTATGATGGGCTGTATGTAGTCGAGGCAGGTTGGGATGAACACGGACCACATGGGAAGAAAATTTTTAAATTTCGACTGCTAAGAGAACCTGGTCAACCAGAGCTTCCTTTTAGAGAAGTGAAGAAATCTAAAAAGTTCAAAACTAGAGAAGGTGTATGTGTTGCTGATATTTCTCTTGGAAAGGAACGAATTCCAATATGCGCCGTGAACACCATAGATGATGATAAACCTCCTCCGTTTAATTACATAACTAGCATGATATACCCCAAATTCCATCTCCTTCCTGCCGAAGGATGTGATTGTATTAATGGATGCTCAGATGTGGAAAAATGTTCGTGCGTAGTGAAGAATGGGGGAGAGATTCCATTCAATCACAATGGGGCTATTGTACAAGCAAAGCCTCTAGTCTATGAGTGTGGACCTACTTGTAAGTGTCCTTCAACGTGCTACAATAGAGTCAGCCAACTTGGCATAAAGTTTCAACTTGAAATATTTAAAACCCAGTCAAGGGGATGGGGTGTGAGATCCCTGAGTTCAATCCCTTCAGGAAGTTATATCTGTGAATATATAGGGGAGCTTCTTGAAGAAAAGGAAGCTGAACTAAGGGCAGGTAATGATGAGTATCTTTTTGATATTGGAAATAACTGCAGCAACAGTACTCTCTGGGATGGACTTTCGACTCTCATGCCGGATGCACAGACAAGTTCCTGCGATGTTGTGAAGGATGGTGGTTTTACTATTGATGCTGCTGAGTTTGGCAATATAGGGAGATTCATTAACCATAGTTGCTCACCTAATATAATTGCACAGAACGTCCTTTATGATCACCATGACACCAGAATGCCTCACATAATGTTCTTTGCTGCTGATAACATTCCTCCTTTGCAAGAGCTGACCTACGATTACAATTACCAACTAGATCAAGTCCGCGATTCTGATGGTAATATAAAAAGGAAGTATTGTTACTGTGGTTCTGCTGAATGTACTGGCAGGATGTATTGATCAATAGAATCGTGTTTTTTGTAGCCTAGTGCAAACTTCATTAATATCAAACAAATTCCAACTTGAATTTCAGCAACTACTGTTCTTGATGTCTATATCTCTATCCACAGACTCAGTTTGAATAAACAAGTATTTACTAATCAAAAATAAAATAAAATAAAGTTGTTTTATAAATTAAATTACAGTTACTCTAATTATATTGTTATATTAGCAATACCACCACGTTTTTGTTTAGAGGATAATCAATAACAATGCATGCTTGTCTGAGTGTCGGGATTTTTTGTACGGGTAATAGAACAGGGAGATTCACTTACAATGATGTATGAGTCATATGAGATCATAAAGTCACATTAGATCCAAAACTTTTTTTTTTTATTTAATAAGGTTCTTATTTGAACGATTAATTTAAAGATTTACTTAATTTTTTTATTTAATGAGATTGTTAATCACGGAACTCATTCTTGTAATCTTTTGGAGGCATTATATATTAATTTAAGTGACAAATTGAAGTAGCATACTTTGCCAATGTCATATGTGCATGGCCTATCAGTTTAATTTCAACCATAACAATGTTGAAGGAATTCTTATTAACATTAACAGAGCAAGCACTTTTTATTTTTATTCATATTATGAATTCCCACAGTTCTTGTCCCCAACACAAAGGAACATTCTCAGAATTTCACAATCCATAAACAACAAAACACTAGTAATCTAGTCACCATCTACATTGGTGAAATCAGAAAGTGTGCTTTCCTTTCAACCAAGTTGAATTTGTGAGTCATAAACAGCTCCAGCCTCCCAATCAGCAGAGATAACATTCTTGGATTGCACCCAATACTGTTCAGCATTACCACTCAATTGGAACCTTAACTTTATGTCACCCCTTGGAGGGTTCTCAGCATCAAACACTGTCCCAAATGCTCTGCGCATTCGCCTCCACTCTTGGCACTCTTCCTACTCCATTCACATTTCATCAACCCAATTCAGTTTCAAGAAAACTTTATGGTACAATTGTTGTACTTTAAATCCTTTAATATCCAATTTTTTGACATTTGACAATTTTTTCTTATAAATTGAAGTGTCTTTTGAAATATAAAAAAATGAAAAATCATTTAAAAGATATCATCTTGTAAGAGAAAATTAACAAAATTTAGTTGTTAAAAGATTATTTTACTATTTGTTTATACCTGCCACAACTCAACAGCAGTGACGTCGTAAGTTCCACCAAGATAGAGAATGAGAATGGCCAAATAGTGAGGGTTTCTGCTGTGTTCATGGACCTTCACCAAGAGGTTGTAGCCACCGTATCTACAGGGGACCCTTCTGTATTCTACATCCACTACACCGTATTTGAATAGCTCTGTAGATGCATATGTATTTCTCCCTAATTTTGAGTAGCCACGTGGACTCATTATAAAGCCTGTTCTGTCTCCCTCACCATAATCTGTCACCACCACGTATGCTCCATTCTCATCGCAGAGTTGTGCTATTTTACACCTAACCTGATTATTCATCACCATCACCCTTTTTATATCACAAATGAAGCTGTGGAGATTGTCAAATTTTTTCATTTATATTGTTTAAACCAGTTTGTAAGATGAAGTTTGCAATATAGTATAAATTGATCTTGTGGAACTTTTATCAGATCATTGTATGTGTACAATTTGAAGGATCCAGGTAAGTAATTCTTAGTCTACTATTTCTTTTAAACTGAATATTTTACTTGAAAGAAGCATGTTTTTGAGGTGCTAATATTTTTAAATGAAAAGGCTACAATAGTGTAATTTTTCTTAACTAGTCCATGAAACTAAAATGGTTCATTGAGTGCAGTAACCTGATAACATGCCCCACAGCCAGATCCATTCTTCCATAGCCAGGACACGCCTGCAACACTGCCATCGTTTACTGTTTTTCCATATTCACCAAAGCCACAAGCTCCCCCTAAAACATTACTAATTTATCAATCAGATCATGTGTGTCCAAAAGTAATATAGTGTCTATTTTATAGTAATCATTATGAAAATGAAGAACTTACAGTTTTTATATATTATAAACATGGCACTCAATTAAATAGTATGTAAATAAGATATACTGTACTGTTTATTTATCTAAAATTCTGTAGCACTTGTTCAATAGAAGCTATTCATTATTGAAAATAGCATAACAATATAAAACTGTGCATGGTACATACCATACATGTAGAAGTGCAAGAATAGATAGAAAAGAAGGTTCATACTTGGATTTCCATAACAATCTGGGCTACCATAATAGGTTGCTCTTGAGCAAGTAAAAGAGTCCTGAGAGGAACATAGGGCAGGTAAGAGCAGTGTGACACAGAAAAGGCCAAGTTGGTGCTTAGAATTGAGTTCCATGTTAAAACAGAAAGAACAGAGGAATGCAACAAGTTTTAGAAGTGATGAATGGTAGAAAATGTAGCATATAAGTGAAGCAGGAAGAACTATGAACAATAGAAAGCTTGATGGAATAGAAAGCAAAGGTGTTGAGTGATATATATAGTACTTTTTTTCTTTAACTGGGGACTATGGAATATGCAAGAGGATTGGAATAATGATGTGTAATGTAGACCCTATTGATGACCCCTCACGGGACAGGGTCATCATTTCTTATATTAGAACCAATTTCTTATTACAATGGAAAAAGGCCTAACTTTGTTCTATTACAAACTGTTTTTTGGATGATATCTGCACTTGCAGCTTAAACACAAGGTTCAGAGGAATTTTAACCAAACAAAATAATGAAAAGAAGATATTGATCGATAGAATATTCTAATGAATTTTAAATTTAACTCAATCCTATATTTTTATATATCGCGTTATCTTTGATCTATGTAATTTCCAACAACTCTTTCATGTAATGTATCTACCTTATCACCATAATTTTCTTTCTTCAAATTCCATTTTGGTAATACTGATAGATTCAAAGGATAAACAAGAAAGAGGACTATGTAAACTTAAGCTATGTTCACAATTTACTGCGTGCTAGTTCAGGATCAGATGATAAGGCTTTGATGTTCCCCTTAATTAAAAACAGAACAGACAAAGAGATTGAAAGAATAACAACCTCTGAAAATGTTTATTAATGGTTAATAGAGACGAGTTTTATGGGAGTATTCCAAGACCGGAGTCAAATTTAATATTGCATAGTTTTGCAAGTATTATTGTTAAAATGTCGATTTAAATCTAACCAACTTCATAAAATTGAAATAAATTTTAATAAAAATTTTGATATTATGTTAAGAAGTAAATTTTAAATTTAACTTAATTTTATAACAGTAATAATTTGTAAATATCTACTTATATATTATTATGAAATTATCTTATCGTTCTTCTTACAAAACCTAATATTGATAAAATTTTAGCATTACAAAATGAGTTAATAAGTGAAGGAATGAGATTAATGTGATAAAAAATGGATTAGATTTTTGGTTAGAAGGAAGTGACTTAAATATCAAGCTGCCATGTTTGGTTGTAACGCACCAAGTCCACTCAGAAGTGATTCCTTATTTATTTTATTAAAAGCACAAGTAGTAACTGGATTCAACTTTGGACGCTGTTGGGCAAATCAAATCTTCATAAATATATATACCAAAAAATAATCTTAACCATAAGCATCAGGTTTTGTAGTATAATTCATCTAGTCTCGGTGTTTTTAAATATATTTTATACAGTGACATTATTAGTTAGTACAGTGAAAGAGAGAGTATAATTTTTTATTAATATTTTTTAAATATATCTTTATCTCACTTCAATTCGCAATAGTTACGTAATATTTGATGTAAAAAAAACAGAGGAGTATTTTGCTGTGGGTAACAATAATTTTTCTTAAAGAAAAATAGTCCTTTGGTTTGTTAAATAAGTTAGGTTAATACTTTAAAAAAAAATTGTTAGCTAAAACTGCATATTTTGTCAGGAAAAAGGGAGAGTAATAGCTAACTATTTTTATTTTTTATTTTTATTTTAATTATATATATGCTTTTAAATATTTATAAAAAATGAAAATATTTTTTTTTCCTACTTTAAATATTATTGAACTAATAGAAATTTTTTAATTGGGTTTCTTAATTTTTTTAATTGGTTCCTTAAATCTATATTTCCTTTTAATTGATGTTTCTATCTAATCACAATAACGAAAAATTACCTGTTTGATTTGGTTGTATAGTGAGAATATTAACAAGGAGAAGTGACAATACTGAATTTATGACTAGTTAAGTTTATATGGTTAATTCTTTTAATGACTATTAAATAAAAGATATCATTAAAAATAAATAAAAACATAAAAATCTATTTTAGAAAATAATTTAAAATCGCTCAACCTTAAGAATAACTTAAATTTTTTTGAGTAGGATATAAAGTCTAATTTTACTTTGTTAATTTTATAATTGGTGCAACTAGAGAAAAAGCAGTGGCATGAAGTGAGTGTGCATCATTATCTATTCTTATTATCACTGCTGAGTTGTGGGCATAGTATTATATAAATGGAGTAGGTGCTTCTTAATCCAACCCTATTTCTCAACACTTTTTTTTTTCTCCACCAACGTAAATATAAATAGAGAAATGAACAATGCATAATCTGATGCATCATGCATATGCCATACATAACCTTTGGTTTGAAACATTATTAAATTTATTATATTATTATAAATAAATGTTATTTATTAATTTAAGATCCATATGAATCATGTATTATACAAAATAAGTCATATATTATGTGCAAGTGATGGTCTTTTGATGTATATATATTGGAGAGACATAATAATGATACGTGAATCAAACTTATATAATAGAATAACATTATTTTCGATTCAAACTTTTAACATAACAGATTTATAAATATTAATTTTTATTTCTTATTTCATTTTTTTTTATTTTTACCCGATATAAAACTTCAATTTATATTTTAACATCTAATAAAAGAGTGATTGATAATATTATAGTCTACCAACTTAACTCTAACCAATTGCATAAGTGAATAACACTTCTTGTCTATTTATTCAACTATGCTATTATCAGTTTTTGTATATAATATTTTGTGGATGTGATTGTGAAGTAGAAGATTAGTGTTGCATCATTATCAAAAGTGGTTTTAACAGCTTAGAGAGCATGACGTGTTCAAAAAGTTCAATCACTTAATTGGCTGCATTTGGGTAAAACCCTTAAATGCTAATTTATTTCATACTCACCTAAATTCTAACCCCACAAATATGGAAATTAACAAAGGTTTTATTTTTACCAAAAAAAGAAATAAACAACTTCAAATAACCTCCATTTTAACATATTAGTAGGTTTAAATAAATGATTTTTAGTTTCATCCACTATTTTCAAAAAAGTAAAAATATATGCTAGTTTTAAATTTATATTTATGTCGTAGTTTTTTATTTATAAGTTCAACGAAGGTAAACTATAAAGAAGAAAACAATTAATCAATTTGATTATAATTAAAAGTATTAAGAAAACGCAGTGAAGGGAAGAAGTTATAAAAAGTCTTATATGTATGAGTTGGGTAAAGTTTGTAATTGTTTTGATATAACCCAAAATTTTCACCACTTAATTTAAGTTTGAATTCAATCTAATCAAAATATAAAATAGGGGAAACGAGAATATATATCAATTTAATCACTACATATCCTTAATTTGTTGAATAAAGTAAATATAAAACTTAAACTAAGGTATAATTTTGTAAATATATTTTAAATATAATAAATTTAATATAAAAACAATACCAATATAATGTCATACATAAACTTCTTTATTAAATAATTATTTTCATTATTAGCATAAAACATTTAAAAATTTATATTTTTAATAGAATACTAAGACAAAATGGGGTTGGGATGAACCCAAACGCAACTTGAACTCTTCCTGAAAAATACACAGAATCCATTTTAAAATTAAAAGTCATCTAAATCAACTTTGGACTGGGCCGACGGGTTCTGTTGGGTCAGGCCCACATGACATGGGTATTTTGAGAGAAATGTAGTGAGCGTTGAAAAGATAAAAAGGGTAGTGCAATAAATTTATTTTTCGGTTTCTGGACTGAAAAAACTCAGAAGTGTAATAAATTTATTTTGCCTTGATTTATCATGATCATAGTGTTTATCACTTTGTTTAGTTTTCTTATTTTGAAAGAATTTATATTTTAAGACTCTAAATACTCTAGGCATCAAAAGTAGCGGATCTCATGTGCATGAAATTGTGGCTCTTATTTGAGGTTTCTGTAGGTTGAGATCCAAATCTTTTTTACCCTAACATGCATAATAATTTTACTGTTCCTTTTACATTGACAGTGAAATACAAAATCAAATCATTCAATCGAATCCAATGATAAACACTCGTATCGTAACCCATTATATTAGTTTAGGAATAATTTGAGCAAGGTCTTAAATATTTTAATTTAACCTAAAAAACTATGGTTAAACTCACCTAAATTTTATAATATAAAGGTAAAGATTTACTAAATAAAAAAAAAAATCACAGAAGTTAAAAGCAAACCCCAAGCTTTAGTGTATATTCAGTGACATTCAGATTGTCCAAGAAATTCAAGTGTGAATTTAAATTTTATAATTAAAAATAAAAAAATGAAAAAGTTAAATATCATATAAAAATGAAAACTCATAAATTTATTAAAATTTTTGGTTAAAAGTAGTATAACTCCTTATATGAAGTATAAGTTGGATTCATATGTCATTAGTGCTATATATTTTCGATGATCTCTCTCGAAATACCTGACACAAAGCAACCATGTTCGTTTTTAATGCATATGATGACATTTGTGGGAGTTAGCAGTGAGAACAATCACGGCCTCATCTTTTGGTATCATTTGGAACACCTTCATCACTCTCAGACCCAACAACGTTTTCTTTTACCTTCTCAACGAGGTTACAACCTCAGTTTCCTACCTTGTTCTAGTTGACAGTGTTTTGTGTATTTTCCTTTTTCTATTTTTGTTTCTTTAAGAATGAGTACACATGATGTTACTTTCTTATTTTTCCATTGCTCTTTTTAGTACACACTCCCTGATCTAAGTTTTTTTCTTTTTGCATGTAAGAGGTTAAGAGAAAAAAAAAAAAAGGCTTGGTGGGGCATGGATAAAAAAGGTTTTATCTTCCTGAAGCTGAACTACTTAATGCTTAGTATATTTCCTTCTGATTACTGTTATATTAAGTTAAGACTAAAATAAAATCCATCTTTCTATGAACTACAATTTGATTATTATGCAGGTCGTGCTGCAATGTTCGGATTTTCAAGACTTGCAGGATGCAGGATGAAGACTCAAGAACTCACAAAATAGATTTGAGAGTTTTCTGATTTGTCTTTCTTGTTTATAGTACGCATAATTATATACTTTTGATCCATTCACTCCCTAGAACTTTGGCTTTTGTTTAAGTTAATTGCTAATGAAGAAATAATGATTTCCTATGGAATATGCTTTCCTTTTACAAGAACTACTTTATTGAACCTTGAAGCATGACAAACTTTTGGTATGGATGCATGAACAATCTGACATAATAATGCATGTTATAGCTTTATGCCCTGTAGCATGAAGACTTAGAGATAGGTTTAATTCTTCCTTTGGCTGGTGATCACAATTCAGAACCTAATGATTACACATTAAAGAGTGCTAAGTTATTATTAGTAGGAAAACATCTCAAATTCCACTCCCCAACCTAGCTATATATAGCTACTACTATTGGGTCCTTTCTCCTAATATAAATATCTCAATATGCTTACCACTTTCTTCAATAATGTTTATAATACTCTCTCTGTCACCCCAAATGCAAAAACCAAAAGTTATCATCACACATCACCTTTTTGTTTTACATAATGCAATGCTATTTAAAGCTAGTTATCTATTGCATAGATTTTGGGGGAAGAAATATAGATAAGCCAAATCATCACCAAAAGCAAGTAATTATCATGTTTCTATTTTTCACAATCAAAACAGTTACTTTACTCCGTCACTGTGCTTTAAGATTTACAATTATATGTATTATTACACCTTTACATCTGTTCATAACAAGATACTCCTTCAAGATATTACTTTAAATATATATAAAATATATATATATATATATATATATATATATATATATATATATATATACTTTCTAGCGATATATATCTATATGTTGGGTTATATTTGTTTTTTCATATATGATTATAGTTATGTATGAGTTATGGTCATTTAGAGATTGTGGTTTCATATGGTTATATGACATTAGTCTTACACATATAAGGCCTTTAACACCACTTTAACCCCAAAACCTTAATGATGTGTTTGGATGAGGTATTTTAATGAAGTAATTCATTTTTTTGAAGACTTTAAATTTCTTTGTAATGAAATGCTCTGTTTGGATGTAGAAATTAAAAAGCATTTCAGATGTAATCATTTTTTTGAAGTATTTCAATTAGCTAAATTAGTAGAAATTCAAATACCCTCAAAATTGATGGAATTTGAATTTCTTTTCACTCAACCTTATCCTCAAAATGACCCAAACAGGTTGGACGGGTTCAATGACCAAGACATATCGGGTGGGCCCAATGACCCAAATCGATCAGGCAGGCCCGACGACCCACATGGGCCGGGCAGGCCAAACAACCTAGAAGTGTTGGCGGGCTTGACGACCCAGACGTGTTAGGCAAGCCTAACGACCGTACAGGCCAGACCAGCTCAACAACCCACATGGGCCCGACTGACCCAACGACTCATATGGGTCCAACGACCCGTACATGCCTGACCAACCCGACAACTCAAACGGACCCAACTAGTCCGCCAACCCGACGTCCTAGACGGGTTCGACGACCTAGGCGTTGAGCCCGTTTGCAAATTTATCATGAACTCAAAACATAATGAAACCTAAAATAAATATTGTTAAAATGAAATTTTATCTCACAAAAAATTCAATTGTTTTATCCAAACAATAAATTGAAATGTAAGGTATTTTAATTTCTTTATCCAAACAAGTTATTTAGAAAATGAAGGAAATTTAATTGTAAGCAATTCAAATACAATGCATTTCAATTTCTCAACATTGTTAAAATATTTCATCCAAACACAAGGTAAGGCAATGGTGTTATGGGTCTTTATTTTTATATAGTGTTTAACTTTGTCTATTCAATCCAATGTGATATCTTGACTCACATTTGGACTATTCTTAACACTATATTATTTTAAAGTATTAGTTATTTAAAAGATGATTATAAGTAAGGACTGGTTTATTTTAAATAGATTTATAGATTCATTTTAACAAGGTGATATATAACTTTATTGCAACGAAATACATTAATAGGGTTGTTCTTACGGATAACTTGGAATAGAGTGAGTGCACTTAAATGTGAGAAGATAGATCCCATGATCTTTTGGAGGTTGAAACGTGAAACTTTTATTGTTAGGTGTGATGTCATCTTCCAAATTGCGATTGAATTGATCATAGCTAGCTGCGGATTAGATTAATTGGAGTGTTCATAGCATGAGATAGTTCTCGTTATCTTGTTCTACAGCATCCAAAACTTGACCTTGTAACACTGATAACGATGCCAATTTTTCAATGATAAAATTAATGATTCAAACGCAATAAGGATTCTGAGGTTTTCCATTGTGACACGTGGTGGAGATATCAAGAGTGATGGACCATCCTAAATATATACACTTCATCTGAGAGTAAGATTCACAGCATACATGAATACTGACCTTACCCTTTTCCTTTTCATACACAAAATGCACAAAATATCTTGCTTGAGTTGAAAGTAAAACAAATTATTATACCTCTAACTGTTAACTGCTATAACCGATTTTCATTTATTTATTTATTTTTCTCAGAAAGTTATCAAGTGCTCTAAGCTTGGTAGTGCACTTTGGATATATATATATATAGGTTGGTTCAACAGGCTAACTTAAAGACAACGTCAAAAGCTTTTTGATAAAGTTCCTTAGGTCGTCTTCACTAAACTTTTTAACCAGAATCAAGAATTTCGTACACTGTAAGTAACTAATAGAAGTGCACATAATAGAATTTCATATGTAATCATCTTCACGAGTGTAATATATATATATATATATATATATATATATATATATATATATATAAGAAT